>Ga0222712_10006689_pt1 | contig 11318 bp, 12 predicted proteins | sample C33_657DmetaG_FD_165043 | JGI IMG/M metagenome (GOLD analysis project Ga0222712, IMG submission 165043) | Estuarine water microbial communities from San Francisco Bay, California, United States - C33_657D | ecosystem: Environmental > Aquatic > Marine > Unclassified | place: USA: California... | reverse complement strand
AACAACACCATAATGCGCTTTACCAAATCATATCAATTACGGCACAAGTATCATATTTTGAATGTTTTTGCACCGACACCCCAACTTTTGTGTATGCTTTATTTAAACAATTGATTCTGTGCCCTAAACTAGGAACATCATGGTCAATCAATAATTGTAGTACAATGTCTTTACCAGTATCCATACCATAAGAGCAGCACTCTGCGTAATTTCCGTCGTTACATGCTATTCTTGTATGGCCAGTTGTACCTGCTTTTCCTTGCTCAATGGCAAAGCATTTAGCATTTTTATAGGCATCACCGTCAAAATAGAGCGGCTCAATTGGTTGCATGTAATTTAATAAGTTTATCAGCGATTGGCGATAACTAGAATTTTTTATGTAGTCGCCATATTTTTCTGTTCCGTAATAGTTTATAACTTCATTTTTTAAAAAATCTTTTGGATAAAGTCTGCAAAGATTAATATACAACACACATTCTTTTTCGATAGTTGTTAAATACTCTATGTTTTTGGCTGTATTAGCTTTTTCAATTTGGGCAGTTGTCCAATTTTGCGCACTTACAACTGAAAACTGAATGAATAAAAATACTGCACATAAAACTGTTATTGTGTTTTTCATTTTTTTGAATAGGTTTCTTAAATCGAAATTAAAATATCAAAATATCTTAATTTGTTATCAAAACCTAAAACCACAAGACATTAACATAACAGTGTGTTAATGCTTTCCTGGCATAAAAATCCAAAGTAATATATAAATGACGAACATTGCGCCAGCAGAAATACCGAGGGTAATACCCCCAATGCCAAGATAAAGTATAATAAATAGAACTCTTAAAAGTCCTGTTGATATACCTAAAGAATTTGCCATACCAGAGAGTACGCCACCAAGTATTTTATCATTTAAATTTCTGTGCATATGCGATTGGTTTATTTTATAAAAATGAGAGTTTTAATAATATTTCCTTTTTTCTGAGTAGAAGTGAATTTTTTAATATTCCCTAATTCTCGTAAGTAATTATTATTATTGAGTTGAGAAAAACATCCAATAGCCTCTCTTTTTAATACTTGCGCTAAATTTTTATTTATTTTGTACAAATCCTTGTATCTTTTTTCGATAATATGAATTGTTTGTTTACAATTGAAACTGCAAGGAAAATGCCAAGTATATCCAGCATCAAAATACATAGAAAGTGCATTTGTCTGCCATTTAAATGTATCTTTATGTTTGACTTTGTCAAGCAAAAATTTAACATAGTCGCCATTGTAATGTTTTACAATTTTATTCCAAAATAATTTAAAGTGAGTTTGACAACACTTAGGGATTTTAAAATAATCACCTGCAGAATCAAATTGGTCTTTATATACTGCTCTTTTTAATTTTTGTTTATTTTTTCCTATATAGCAATTTACAAAAGTATTTTTATCGTCAGTTGAATTAATATGCGATCCAATATTTTCTTGCACATTACTAAAAGATTCGATATTTTCATTTCTTGATTCTACAAATGCATCGTTTGAAAAATAATAATTATTTATAGGTAATTGATTAAAAATATCAATTGTTTGTGATATTGGAATCGTAATTCTAGCAATTTTATCTGAATATAAACCTAGTAAAATTTCAGCATTTTGAATGTTTGTTAGCTCTCTGTTAAATTTATATCTTTGTTTTTTTATAAACTGATTATTTGTTTTGAATTTAAATAAAAATTCTTTTTTGAATCTAATCCATAACAATTTATTTTCAAAAACTCCTTCTAATATTTCTTCAGCTTCTTTAATTCTTGGCAATAATGTTTTAATTCTATTTTGAATTGTTTTCTTATCCGGAATTTCAAATTGCAACTTGATTTTTTCGAAATTATTTAAAAAATAGTTGTATAAATTTAATACAGATACAAATGCACAGTAACCATTTGCGATATATTCAATTGGCCTAACTTTTTTTGCAAAAGGAGAATAAGCTGAGAAAGGTTTATTAAATAAATGTTCATACTTTTTCAATTCAATAAGTAAGCCAAACTTTATATGTGTTTGTTCGTGTATAATTTGCTCAATAATTAAAAATTGAGGATTATTTAATGTTAAAAATATTAAATCATAACATTTCGTAATTGTAAGGGAATTTATACAACCATATTCATTTTCAATATTTACATATCTGCAATTAGATAGGATTTTGTTTTTAAAGCAATTAGGCAGGTATGATGAAATTAAATTAAGTGCTTTATTTAATTTTTCTTCCTGTGCATTATTAAAAATATAACTAATTGCCTTATTCGTTTCACTTAAAAAAAAGTTACTTAAAAATGACGGGTAACGAATTAAATTTGATTTATTTTTATTGAAAAATATATAGAAAGGGTCTTTTTTATTATGTTCATAAATAATATTATCTAAAAAAAGAAAAATTAATTTTGCTTTTTTAGAATTTAATTTATTTCTATTCAATAAATCATCAATATATGAAATGAAAATATTGAAGTTGGGATTAGAAAATAATTTTTTAATATTGATGTTTCCGCTTTTTTGAATTAAATCTTTATCCGATTCGCTCAAGCATCTAAGACATTGATGAGTTATATATATATATCTTTTAATGATATTTTGTGGTAATTTAAGATACATATGACTTATATTTTTTCTTATGCTCTAATACTTGATTCTTTATTTTTAGCTTAATATCATTTTCAATTTTATCTTTTATCTTTTCTTCTATTTCCGTATTAATATCAATTAGTTTAGTAATTATATATTGTCCAAGTATTGTTAGTTTGGAATATTTATTTATGATTTTTATTGCATTTTTATTTTGCAATATTCTTAAATAACAATTTTCAATGGCATGCTGATTCATTTTATTGTCATTTAAAAAGCAACTCCAATATTCAATTATTGCTGTAAATACGTATAAGCCGTGAATAACCATTCTTAAAGGTCTTGCATCATTTCTCCAAGGAGAATAGTATTTTTCATTTAGATGTTTATCACTCACAAATATTTTGGCAATATTTTCAATAACACATAATCTTTGATGCATAAATTCATGTAAAATACATTCTGCTAAATAATATTTATTTTTAATATTGGGTAGATAAATTAATCCCAAATTAATCTCATCATTTCCACTAAAAAAATTATTATCATTTGAATGTATCATGTATGCACATTCGCTGTAATTCAATAATTCTTTTATATCATTTTTAAATAATTTATTTAGGAGTTTAAATGAATCTTTAATTTCTTCTTGTTTGATTATGTTTTTTTTATCAATGATAATTGATGGTACATTATTACACCTGAATTTCAAATTTGAATCATTGAAGAAATATAATTGCTGCCTTAAATCATTTCTACAACCAGTACCCTTTGTAATTAAGGAATTATTAATATAGAGTTTTCCATTTTCTATAACGATTTTAGATATTTTAATTTTCTTATTTGCTTTGTAGTAAAGCGGAATGTGAAAATCATTATGAATGATTACTTTTAGATCATATAATTTATCATTTAAATAAACTATGTCGCAAAAAAGTCTAATTGACAATAATTCAAGAATTAGTTTATCTAATATTCGCTCATATTTGTTAGAATCGAGTGTGTGTAAGATTGAATTCCAAGCATAATCGTTATCTTTCTTTAAAGCCCCTTGCTTAATTATATCCTTAATTGTTGATATCCATAAATTATATAGTGGATTTTTGATTAAATTAATATCTATTGTGATGTCATTTAATAAATATTTATAATTCTTTAATATATAATTGTTTTCTAAAAGTTTCTCTTTTAAAAAATTATATTCAATTTTAGATTGCTTTAATCTATTTTCTAAAATTGAATTGTTGTCAATAATTTTATTTGTATTTAGTTGTTTAATAAAATTCGATTTTATTGAGTGTTATTGCTTTTGATAATTGATTGTTCTCATCTAAATATAATGGAGCTTTGCAATGACTTTTAATTATTTCGGTTAATTTTACTAAACCAGATGCATTCATTGTATTAGCTGCTTCTTTTCCTAATTTTATTGCTTTTTTACAATGTAAACTACATGGGAACATTTCTCCAATAAATGATCCTCCTCCAAAAATTGTATTTATTCGATTAGCCCATAAAGGGTATTTTTTCCGATTGTCTGACAAATAATATTGAAACCAATTTTCTTTTAGAATTTCTATGTCTTTATAAGCCTTTATACAACAAGATGGATATCCTAATAGTTCTCCGGCTCTTATATAGTCAAATTGAGATTCAGCATTTATATATTCAATTAATATTTTAGATGATTTTCCAATAACAATTACAATTGTATCAGTATCGTTTATTTGATTGCTGCTATTATTTTCTACTAAACTAGTCCACCCATTACCATAATTATATGTAGCAAATGATGTGTATTTATATTCTAAATTATGCTTTTCGCATATAATTTTAGTTTGATTAAAATCTCCTTTATTCAATGATAATCGAATAATTTCTTTTTTATTGGCAAAAAATAAAAAAAATTCTGATAATACACTTAAGCCAATACTGTTAGATTGGCAATAGAAATTAAGAAAGTCTTCAATCACAGGGTGGTTTTTCTAATTTCAAACAAAAAAAAGCTAGCTAATTAATGGTAGTAACATTAATTAGCTAGCCTTTAAACTTTTTATTTATTTGTCGTTTAGTGGTTTTTCAACCTTTGCTGTAGTTGTGCTACTGTGTTTTCCACTTGAAGAGTGACCAGACTTGTGCGAACCGCTCGAAGTGTGTCTAGCCCCAGATAAATGTCTAAATTGAATACTTCCATCATCAGATTGCTCAATTTCTTGACCAATTTTTTTTATAATTTCAGATTCTGAATTTAAAAGGTCGTTTAAGTTAATTTGCTTTTCCATATGATTTAAATTTATTATTTGTGTAAATTAGTAGATTTTCATCATTTCTAGTCTTTTTTAAGGTATTTTTTTATGTGATTAATGAGAAAATATAAGTCACCACAATAAATACTCTCTTTAATTTCATCACTATCAATTCTATGCGGGAAATATCCGCCCCAACAAATCTTTAAATGATTGCAGTTCAAGCATTTATCTGCATATTGTTTTATTGAGTCCTGTCTTAATTTATACTTAGGGTGATCCATTACATCGTTTAAATCATTATTAAATATATTTAAATTGAGTTTTTGGTATCCATTTCCCAAGCTTTTTAGTGTATCAACACCTTCATAATCACCATTTGTATTGATAGTAATTAAGGTTGCTGGGTCATTATTCATAATTTCAAAAATGCCATTACCCGTTATGATGTTATGTAAAATATTTTCAAAAAATCTAATTTTTGGAGGGTCATCTTTATCTGCTACCCACATATCCCAAATCATAGAATACCAAAGTCCATAAATGTGTTTATTATCATCGTCAGATTGGCTTTTATACCACTCTAGATTTTGTGGCCGAGGAGGTGGGTTTTGCCAACTGTAATCGGGTAGAATTAAATCGAATATTTTAAAATTATTTTTTTTAAAAAAATTATAAATTTCTTCTGGACTATTTTGAATATTAATGACACTTAATAATCCCATAAAATTATTTGGAATGGCTTCTTTTAATAATTTTATTCCTTTAAGTGCATCATCGAAAGAATTTTTATTATTGTGGTAAATCCTGTTGATATTGTGATTGCTATCTCCATCAATACTTGCAGAAATAGAAATATTATATTTCGAAAAAATATCCAAAAAATTTTCATCGATTAAGGTTGCGTTAGTTTGTAACGTTATTAATGGAAATATTTCAAACGATTCTAATTTTTTTATTTCTAAAATGATTTCTTCCAAAAGATCATGGCCCACAAGAAGTGGTTCACCTCCGTGTAAACTTATTACTATATCATTTATATCATATTTTTTACAATGCGCAACTATTCGTTTGTTTAATTGAGTAATGGTGGAAATGGCAATTTTCTTTTGCATAAACTTCCACGAATTATCCCCTAGATTATACTCATAGCAATAGGAACAATTTAAATTACATCTTGATGAAATTTTTAGAATAAATTCATTTATGGCTTCCACTTTGGATTTTTTATATAGTTATAAATATATAAAAATTATCTACAATATCAAATTATTGTATGGGCGGCAAAATTCTAGGTACCTTGATAGTAAGAATCTGTAAAATTTATAAAATTTTTGCTTTTTGCCGTAGTATTTTTCTTACAATATAAAAAAGTATCAATTTTTTGCCAATTTCTATTCTGTGAAGGCCCAAGGTGAATGTATTTATACTAAAGCTAGAATGCTAATCACCAACCCCTTTTTGGTCAAATACTAGTTAATCCAATTCATCATTTGAGTATTTGAAATAAATACTAAATTTTATCATATGTATTAAATTTGAAATCTTTTTTGCATGAATCACAGTGAGCACTATAATAATAAGTAGTGGAATAACTATATTCCGTATTAAATCTTTTGTCTAGTGACCCGTCCTTATTTCTTCTGCCGTTAGTCATGTATCGGCTTGTATTTGAATCAACCAATTTAAGTGAGGATTTTATATAATTTGGTTTCATGCAAATAGAGCAATTAAGTGTGTATTTAATTCTATTTTCAATTTCTTGATATTTAGATTCCGAGTTAGTATTTTTTAAGAGGTGTTTTTTTAGTTTATAATATTTAGATTTTGCATTATCAATGAGCATACTTCTAGCATCATTCAAAATTTCCTCTAAATATAAAAGTTCTTTTTCTTGCATTTTTTTAAATCTTATTTTAGCTCTAATACGTAAAAAGAATATTAATCCTAATAATCCAATTCCAAATAAAATTGCAGTTCTTTGATTATTTTTTTCAGTGGCACTATTTTCATCTTCATCAAATCTATAATATCCATCTATATATTTTATATTATTATTCTCATCCACTAATACATATCCAAACGTATTAATGGACTTGTTTGCATCACGATCACCTTTATGTGTACCATATACGCTCTGACGTGTTATTTTCTCAGCTAAAGCAAAGTCGTAGCGTTTGCAATTTTGATATTTTAAATCTAAATTTAAGCTACCTTCTGAAGTATTTGAATATAGATCTCTATATTTATAATCGTCAATATAAATTTTATCCCAATTCGGGAACATTAATTTAATTCTAGATAATCTATCCTGACGAGACTCCTTATACTTATATTGGTATTGATCCATTTTTATATAATACTCTTCACGTAACCTGAAAACATTTGTCTCTTCTTCGTATTTATATTTTTTTAAAAGTCGATTATTAATCGGTTCAATCTGTTTTACATACTTTTCGTATTCTTTTAAACTTTTCACTTTCGGTGATAACATCCCTTTGTATTCGATAGTATCAGTTGTAAATTTAAGTATGTAGTTTGAGGAATCAACTGGGGTGCCAAACTCATTTATGAAATCTTGTAATTGATAACTTGATTTATTCTTATTTACATTTTGATATAAGGCACGTTTTTCCTTTATACTTATAGACTCCCATTTATTTTGCTTATTTGAGTCAAAATAGCCACAGGAAGAAAATGTAATTGCTATTAAAAGTGTATAAAATAAAATCTTTGTCATACGTAAATAAATATTAAGAATATATAATCTTGCACACACAAATATAAATAATTGTTATGTATCATTTAGTTTCTTATTATTAAATAATTTTTATAGAAAACAGCCACCTACTAACCTTACAAGAAGGTGGATATGTGTGAAAAAGAAATGTTTATAAAATGCCCTGTATATAAATTCTTTACTTATATTTCCAGTAGTTAATCCAAGCGGGATAGGATTAATATGATAAATACATTATTAAAAAATAGAATATGAAAATTTATCAAGTTGATATGAGAAAGGGGAATGCTAATTATGCCTACCTAACTCTTTTTTTATTCTCTAAATCAAAAAATCAGCCATCCCACTCTCAAATACAAGCATGTTTAAAATTGTATGAGAAAGATGAAAATTTGCACCAAGAATTACATATTTCTGGAATTGATGATAGTTTAGATATTAATGATTACGATTTTGGGATAGAACAAATTAATATTATTAATGATAAGATTATTGATTCATTGAAATCCGAAGATGTGATTTGTATCTTAGATGCATTTGATCCTACCCCAAACTTGCATAATATTCTCAATGAAGATGAAAAAATTATTGTTGTGTCTCGCGACGGTCAATTAAATTATATATAAAAAATTTTTCTTAAAGGAAGTGTATAAATTATATACTTAATCCATTTATTTTTTCTCTAAATGAACTTTTAAATTTACTTTTATTTTCTTCAGCATTAAACCAGGTTTCATGAAGAGATTTTTCTACCTGTATTGCAACACCCCAAGTTTCAAATAGTGCTTTATCATCTTTGTCAATGATAGTTTCACAAAAATTCCAACAAATGAAGGCGTACATTTCATATCGAATGATTTCATCTTCGTCTTCATTATTTTTATAATTTTTAGTGTAATTCGGATTTCTAAATTTTGGATATTCCATTCCTGTTTTTAAAATATCAAGGTAGAACGTGTCGAAAATCTCATAATTTGAGCTCTCTTTTTCTTTTTTCCATAAAATAATGTAGAGCAAAATTGCAATACCAGCTAAAATCGTTGATACAGAACTTACAATTAAATTCACTAATTCATAGTTAATCATAGTTTAGTTTTTTGGTTAATTTGATAGATTTTGGAACAAAATTGATAAAGCTTAAAAGTAATATATTATTTTCATCTATATGATATAGTTCGAGATAGATTTGTTTAATTAATTTTTTTATTTTTATTTCATTTAGCACTTTGCATTTTTCTCCTTCTCCGATCATTAAAATCATTTCAGTATTTGTTGTTGAATCTAATGCAGGTAAAATGTATGGCGTATCTTTTATTATATAGGTTTTATTTTTTAAATAAAATTCAACCCTTTTAATCTTTACTGTATCAAATTTATTCGCTGGCTTTTCAACCTCAAGAATTAAAAACTTTTCCAATTTACTTGTTTCATTCAACAAATAATTATAAAATTTTGTCCCGATCCCTTCATTCCTATAATTTTGATTTACTGCAAAATAATCTAGTAAAACAAAATCACTATTAAATAACTTATAAATTAATGCAAAGCAAATGACTTGATTATTTTTACGGCCAATATATAGTATTGATTTACAATTTGTTATTCTCTCTTTAATTACATTTATTGGGTGTCTTTCGTTACTTGGAAATGAATTTGTGTATATCTCTAATGCAGCATTAACATATTCTGTATTGGATATAGTACATTGTAAATATTCTATCATTTTGTTTAGCAGTTAAGTATTTCATAAATATATATTTTTCTTCTATAATATTAAAATTATGATATTATAGAAGAAATTTGAGTGCTAATACTGACTCTAATGTTAATTTTATTATTTTTCGAATTAAAAAGACATTTGAATTCCTATACTCGCTGAATAATAAAATTCTGAAATTGGTACAACCCTATACTTGTCTATTGTATGATCCCAATGTAATACAAAATTTAATCTATTAGAGAATTTAAAATTTGCATTACTTTCTAAATACCATCTAACATTAAAAAAAGAAGAATTAATTGGAAATTGAATATAAGATAGAAATGTTAAATCTATAAGTTCATTTAATTTATAAGCGAATTTCCAATAATTATTTAATCTATAAATCTTTCTAAGTTGTTTGGTCTTTGAAAAAATAGGCAAACTACTATCTATTGCAGTAAAATTCCATTTTTCATTTTCGTGAAAAATCCCTACTCCATAATATAAATCTTTATTTTCCTTATCGTATAGCTTTATTCTTAAATTACTACCAATAACTTTTCTATGTTCCATACCTAAAGTTCCATTCCATTGATATTGTATGAAACTTTCTATACTGTATTTTCTTTTATCATTATCTCTAAACCGTAAATGAAAATAACCTTCGTTTTGTAAGATCTCTTTTTTCAATATTGTTAGATCATTATTAAATTGTCCTACTAAAATGTAGTTATTTTTGAAGTGCTTATCAATTTCTGATTTATTAGAAATATCAATAAGGCTTCCTTTAAGTTTATCTGAACTAAACGTAGTTATAATACTACCATTTAAACTTTTTCTTGAAGTATCTCCACCAATTTCTCTATCTACGTTTAATATTTGAGCATTAGATTGCTTCAATTGTATTAGACTAATAAATAATAATCCAAATAATACTTTTTGTCTCATAATAAATCGTAAATAGTATTTATTAAAAAAATATACTTTTTTCATGAATTTTGTATTCAGTTGAATATCGTTATAGTAACACTAATAATTTACAATATATTATTTTTTGTTAAACTTTCCTTCCCATCAGCAGTACTTAACTGGGTATCAACCGATAATAACATTCCGCAGTTGTAATACAATGAGGACTTGTAGTGAAAAAAAATGTTTTTTAACGATATCCCAACGAATCCTTAACGCTTCTTTATTAATTAACGAAATACTTTTGACCTCCCCCTTAACAGTATTTCCTAATTAATAATTGTCTCCACTATGCGGTTAACTTTTGTTGCGCTTTCATTTTTGCCTCTTTCTTTTTTTAGCCCCGATAAACCAGATACATACCCTCCCATCGAAGATCATTTTGAATTGCACTGGTCTACACAAATGGGTGCAGCAAGTTTTAGATCTAATGTTATTGTCACGAATAATAGTTTAATCCTAGGTTCCAATGGGCTAGATTTTATGGACTATTATATTTCAGACAAAAAATCGGGAGTTTATACCATCAATCGTAAAACTGGGGCTATTATCAATCATTTTGCCAATGAGCCTCTTGGTGATATGGACGTAAACGGGTTGCTGCTTTATAATAATCGTTTGTATTTTGGTAATGACAACGAAGAATTTTTGTGTACCTCATTGGATGGTAAAATTATTTGGCGAAATCCCGCTTCTGGAGATATGGAACATGAGCCCGTACTTATTAATAATAGAGGGGTTCAGCAAGTTGTTTATGCTACCGAAACAGGCGAGGTTAAAGCCGTGGATCCGGCAACGGGTAAAGCCTTTTGGAGTTATTATGTACCAGATTTTGATGGCTGGAAACAAGGTGAGAATCGGGCCTTATTTAAGGTAAAATCTTACTTTACAAATACCTATGCTTTTTTTACAAAGCCTTTGGTAATGGATTTAACAGGGGATGGAGTTTTGGATTTAGTATACCACACCTATGACGGTAGAATATTTGCTGTTAATGGAGCATCAGGTAAAAAGTTATGGATACATGACGGTGGTAATGGAACAGAAATTGCAATCTTACAAA
>Ga0222712_10006688_pt1 | contig 11321 bp, 12 predicted proteins | sample C33_657DmetaG_FD_165043 | JGI IMG/M metagenome (GOLD analysis project Ga0222712, IMG submission 165043) | Estuarine water microbial communities from San Francisco Bay, California, United States - C33_657D | ecosystem: Environmental > Aquatic > Marine > Unclassified | place: USA: California... | reverse complement strand
AAGACTTACGCAGACACACCACATAGTCAGTTAGTTTCACCGGAACTAACTACCGGCACATCGGAGAGTCCTGATGTGCCGACAGCAATCACTGACGTAACACAGTGTAACTGTGATTGCTGGATAGGATAGTAACTTATACTATTCTATACTAGAGACTACTGTCGCTAAACAGATAGTCATTAAATAACTTTAAAGGAGATAAAAATGCTAATTAAAGAACGCATTATCCTATTCGTGATAGCACTACTGTCAGTTATCACCCTGTTAGTGAGCTTAAAATCAACTACTGTTTCTGGCCAAACACCCACTGTCGATGAGGTGGTAGAGAAGACAAGAACAGTTAATCTCCGGCATCTACAGTGCTTGGCTACAGGCATCTATCGTGAGGCGGGTTCAGAGCCATTTCTAGGTCAGATTGCCGTTGCTCGCGTAATAGTTAACAGAGTCACACACGGCTTTGGCAGTGACCCATGCAAAGTTGTATATAGTACAGTAGAGCGCGACTCAGTTAAGCTATGTCAATTCTCGTGGGTATGCGACAATATGCCGGCGCCTATTGAAAATAATCCCGGATATCAGCAGGCACTGCATATAGCTAAGCAGGTACTTGCTGAAGACAAGTGGAACGAACTAATTCCCAATAACGTCTTGTTCTTTCACAATCTCACGGTTCAGCCACAGTGGGTATATAAGCGTGTGATGACTATCGGCAATCACGTATTTTATAGTCGTGGTAAAGAAAAACCAGTTCAATGATTGGGTCTATATAAATAGTTGACATTAACCTAGTGGACACTATATAATATGACCGAACAACAGACAAATACAGACCCTATACTTAAACCCAGAGAGGTGGAATATGAAACATCCGCACAGGAGGAGTATCGCGTCAACAAACAGGGTATATTAGAGCGATACTATGAGGGTCAATGGGTAGAGGACACATCACGATGAGCAAAATACCACCTTCCAGAAGTCCAGATAGACACACTTTTCAGAAAGAAAACTATATTCGGCGCCAACAGGAACGTGGCGAGGCTATCAATCCGGACTATATTGACTTTTTTGATAAGATTATCGAAGACCGTAGATATCGCCTAGATCAAACAGAATACCGTGAGAATGACATGGAGTATGATCTGGTGACTACGCCGTGGATAGTAGAGAAAGTCAGGGCAAGTGATCGTTATGCTCAAAACTTATACGCTGCTATGTGTAATCAGGAATTCAGAAAATTGGAGGTCATGGAGATCTTAAAAGAGAGTCGTTGGAGTTGCTCGTGGAGATACAGTGGTGGCATTATCGCTGATATGCGTGGCCAGGGGGACTATATCGACTGGTATTGTAGCGGCATTGGCGAGGGTTTAGGCAACGGCGATGCGGATGGCACTAAAGATTATGTCGGTGAAGGCGTTGTCACATCAGAAATCAGAGAAGATTTAGAACGTCTAGGTTGGGTAATATTACCGGAAGGTTAGAGAAAGTATCATATCCAAAAATAATTAACATATGATGTTAATTTCAAGTACTTACCGAAAATTTAATTTTTCACACTCATTTAAATTTACACAAAATTCACATCGATATAAATATAATTTTATAGAATAATTTAAAACCATGGCTCATGTAATTTTGTTTACCGATACTTCTCCCGATCCTATACATAGGTATGGTAAAAAATTAAACAGTATAAAATATAATCAAGCGGCAGGTGCTTACAAGATAGCTAGTGTGATCAGAGATGTTGGACTAAATGTTGTGGTAATACCAAATTGTTTAAGTCTAACATTTAAGTCAGTCAAAAAAATCATTGATGATAATAAAGAAAATTTATTGTGGGTTGGGATATCCACTAGTTTGATGACTACCAGATCAAAAGACTTTAATAAATATAGACAAGAATGGCAAGAATCAAATCTAGACTTTATTGACCCTAGTCTATTATTTGATTTTTTACTCTATACTTCTATTGGCAGTGCTACATCTGATATGCCATGGGCAGAAAAGGAAATAACACTTCTGAGTGAATGGCTTAAACAATTCGATGTTCCACTTATATTGGGAGGAGCCAGAGTTACTGAAATTTTAAATGGAGGTATCGGAAAGCTGCATGAGAATACTTATGTAGTCAGAGGAAATGCTGAAGTTTGGGCAAAAGATTTTACTTTATCCAAATTAAATGACCGTCAGGCGATACCCCCGTATGTCAATAACAACGCAGCCTATGACGATACGGAATTTAAACACAGTACTATTAGATGGGAACACCAAGATATAATTGATAAGGACGATTGGCTACCTCTTGAAGTCGGAAGAGGATGCGCGTTCAATTGTAGTTATTGTAACTATGAGCATAAAGGTAAATTCGATCTTTATAAAAAACCCAACGTATTATTGGACGAATTAAAGAGAAATTGGGAAATGTTTGGTGTCACCAAATATATGCTAGTTGATGATCTATATAACGATAGTAAGGAAAAGGTTAGAATTCTTTATGATCAAGTATGGAGCAAGTTACCATTCGATGTTGAATGGACGGGCTATATGAGATTAGATATGTTTTGGGCAGACCCTGGAAGTATAGAAATATTAGCAGCTAGTGGAGCTAGATATGGACTTTTAGGAATAGAAACCTTACACGATAAAGCAGGTAAAACAGTGGGTAAAGGTTTAGGAAAAACACGAATATTAGAAACATTGCAGAATTTAAAAGAAACTTGGAAAAATAAAGTATTAGTCAACGGAAATTTTATTGCTGGATTGCCGCATGAACCATATGAGCATATTCAAGAGATAATGAATTGGTCTTCTACTACTGATTTACTACATAGTGTTACTTGGAATCCATTATTCATCGCTCGCCCTGAAGTTTGGAGACACAATGAAACATTAAACTCTATGGGAAAAAACAATGAAAAGTATGGTATTAGTTGGAACGGAAAATCATGGATAAATAATATGGGACTTACATTTCCTATGGTAAGTAAATTAGTAACCGAATACTATGAAAAAAATCCAAACTTTAGAGTAAACTATTCGATATATAGTGATTTAAGAGCCGCCGGTCTCACACACGATGAAATAATTGATGTGCCTAAAATTCCTATTGAGCAATTCAAGTCTAAAATTGAAATTTTAGGAGATAATCTAGAAGTTAAGGTTAGAAATCGATTGAAAACTATTTTAAAAATAAATGAAACTAAATGATTATGAAATCTGAAACTCTACCAAATAGTGACTCGATTCTAACTTTATTTAAAGACCCGTTACCATTATGGGGATTAGATAAACAAAAAATAATTGAAGAATTTAAATATCTAACGGATAATAAAAAATTAACTTTTTTGGGTTGGAAATCTGACAAAACTGAGTTTCAAGAAAATTTGGATTACAAGCATTTTGTTGACGATATTAAATATATCAATTTATACGCATTAGCTGAGAATGATATCGCAAATATAAATTTAAAGAATGATGTCCTATCTAAATTGAATAACAAACCATTTACTAGTGATATTTATATTAAAGATTGCGATTCACCAGAATTAATAAGGCTGAGAAAGAATTTATCAGAACTATTTGAAGTTGCCCTAAGTGATATTAGAATGATGTTTGTGCAATCAAATACTGTACTATTCGCTCATAGAGATAATGAATATTATAAAAAGAACAAATCGATTTTAGACGGTACTAAGTATGTAAGACTGACCGACGCGGTGTTGACACCAATCGCATTAAATTGGTCGTTGACTGGTACTGAATCTACCTTTAGAATAAAGCACGGCGCTAAAGAATTCACAAATGAGATAGATAAATCTGCGGTAATGCTTTTTGACCCGTGTACTTATAAGCATGGAACCACTAAAAGTATTCCTAGAATTACACTATCTGTTAGAGTGGCAAATATTGACTTTGGTGACGCATTAAAATTGTTAAGTAGAAAACTTGTAAAAATTACAATTTAATTATCTTTAAAAAACTTATGTATTAATCCACCAATTGGATCTACAAAAGGTGAATCATGATATTTATAACTTTTTGGGTTTTCATGGTGATTAGCGTGGTACCCAGCTCCATACAAAACTAAGTTTAACGCTTTGTTGTTTCTAGCATTGCTATTAGGTAATTTTTCACCATGCTGATGCAGTAGTATATTTATAGCACCATTTGTATATATTGAAAGTAAGATGGGTAGAGCTACTAAGTAGCCATAATAAAATGGAAAAAATGCCCCTATTAACATTAATATAAAATGTATTTTGAAATAATACTGATGTTGTAATTTTACGTGTTTATTTTTTAAAGAATCTTTAACCAATGCGAATGGTATATTTATTTGTTTTATGAAAAATAACACTTTGTACCACGGATTGAATAATGGACTGTGTGGGTCATCAATCGTATCACTATATGCATGGTGTAATCGATGAATGCCCACAAACGTCATAACACTGCCCTCACCGCATAAGGTCTGTAACCAAGTTAAACTTGCTGCTTTACTGGATGAAGTATCAAAAGATTTATGTGTGAAGTATCGATGAGCACCTATTTCACTACCTATCCCTTTTATTATAACATACCAAATATACCCAATTATCAACAAAACTATAGAAAAATGAGTAATCAACACATATAAAACAAATATATGAGAGATGGCCCATAGTAGTTTTAATTTAATATCAAAAGTCATTTTATCATCCTGATATTTTTGCCAAATAAACATATAGCATAATATGTTATATCAATTTCCCACCATTTATAGCCGTGCTTGGCACTGCCGGGATGAGCGTGATGATTATTGTGCCACTCACCAAAGAATATAGAGGCAACTAACCAGTTATTCTTTGAGTTGTCGTGAGTTTCAAAATTTCTATATCCATAGAGATGAGATATCGAATTCACTAGATTTCCGGAATGCCATAATAAAGACACTGGCACCAGGTAAGCAGATATTAATAGCCATGGACTAATAACAAACAAAAAAGTAGCCCATAAAATATGTAATTTAAAATAATGTTCGTGTAAAAAATTACACCAGGGGTCCCGAGCAATATCAATCGCATATTTTAAACGAGGCTCTATCAACATAGATTTCAAATGTAATCCTGGTAAATAACGCAATTTAGTTCCTAAGTGCCTGTCTTTATCAGTGTCAGTAAATCTATGATGTTCTCTGTGAATAGCTACCCATGCTACTGGAGAACTAAATCCTGAACCCACGGCGCAGATTATTATCCACGCTTTTCTTAGCCAGTCGTATTTAAATTCAAATGATTTATGTGACAGGTATCTATGATAAGTCATTGACAGCCCGATAGCAATTATTACATACATTAACATGGTTATTAACCAATCATACCTGGTACCATAAAAAATTTGTGCAATTAATCCTATGGTGGCCAATATGTGTATTACTACTAATTTGTGAGTATTTTTCATGGAGTTTAGCTATATTTATCTTGTTATTACGAGTGTAACAGCATCTCCACCCTGTCAATCGTCAGTGATTCTCCCGTTAGACTTTTATAAATGACGTACTGCGGAACACCCATTATTGTTAATGGTTTTTCTGACAATGATACAAAATCAATCATGTACTCGGATTTGGTTTTGAATTTTAAAAATCGCCGACTGTGATATATATTAAAATGTATTCTGCCTCGAGGATTATCATTGAATGAAGTTACTATAAATTTAACACCATTTTTAACTGCTATTTTTTCTAATTCAGGCATTATGTTTGTGGAAATTACTATATTTCTTCTAGCGGATTGTGTAACATATGCTCGTCTAGGCGCAAACAATATATCTTCGTGAAAGCTATAACCACACATAGCTTTCCATGAAGTTATTTTTCCCGTGTTATCAAAATCTTGTTCACCCTCGACGTAAACTAGGTTCATTAATCCGTGGTATACCTGGTATAATACGCTAGCACCGGCACTCTCCCAGTCAGTACTAAAACATTGTGCTTGATATTTGGATGAAGGATCGATTTCAGCTACTTTGCACAACTCAACCATTTTTTGAAACAATAAAGGAGTTAATGAATGTTTTTCAATAAAATGGATATTGATCATGGATATACGTTAATTATCATATGATATCTATCAATACTTGATGTATTGACCACTCTATGTGGAATTCCAACATTGAGCAAGGTAGCTGTACCATCGGCGGGCATATGATGCTCATAGATTTCACCCTTGAATTTAGCGAAAAATTTTACTGTTGGTGTTGTTACTAATGGAATATGAACTTTTAAAATAAATGCACTGTCGCCATCAATATGTTCTTTAACTTCGGAATCCCCCGCCATCCATCCAATTTTAATCCTACCAGCGCCACCTGAAAATTTAGAACCTATATCTTTATATATTTCTTCGATGTATGTTCCTTGAAACATGGGTTTTAATCGTGGCATGAATATAAATTCAGCATTATTTTGTCTTCGTAATTTGCTAGAATTAGTCACTACTCTGGCCCTAGATTTTTTTGAATGAAAATCTTCATCAGATTGTGAATTTATTAAATCATAATCAATTTGATTCAGAAACAAATCTTTATATGTTTCAGATGCAAAGCCAAACCAACGTGAATAATAGCGAGAGTGTTTAGTCGCTATATTTTCAAATTTATTATCAACATCTTCAATAAAATTAATATTGTGCCACCTAGATCTGTCCAAAAGATTTAATTGAGAAATTTCATTACTTAATCTAAGATGATCATACTTGCCAACATATTGATATGGTGGAATTTCTTTACGATTGTCGGAAATAATTAAATTATTCATTTTATAATTAGTAGTTTGACAATAAGGATATTAAATATTTTGTATAAATCAACGTGAAATATTTCCGTCTAGATAGTCATGATCCCATTTTGGAAAAGGTAATTCTGGGAAATCGAATAACTCAGTAAAATCAGTGATCCACCAAAATCTCCATTCATTAGTACTAAGATCGTGAATTGGATTATTTTTCATAACAAAATAAAATTTATTATAGTCAGGAAGATACGCTTTGACTATGTTATTATAAGTGCCTAATTTTAAATGACTAGGTTCATTATTTGTGACTGAATTATTATCAAACTTATAACAAAATGTAATAGTCATTGGACAAAGATGGCAGTGTCTATGTACGGTTGAACCTGGTGAGGATATAATTAATCTACTTCTTATTATTTGAATTTGTTTATCTATAGTAGAATTTTTATTATGATTTTCCAATCCGTATTTTATCATACTTCGAACTTCATCTACTTGTCTATATAAATCGGCTCTAGACTCCTCATCGATCCAAGATTCAGTATCGGGAATAGTTGTTTTTATTGCCGTATGAAAATCCATATGAATGTCATCGAGTTTTTCTTTATGATTTATGCTATCTATTTTTGCCAAGCAGTCGCTAGCTACCCATTCAAAGGCGGGCAGATAATTAGTGTTCATTCCTATCGTTTCTGGATCAATTCTTATTTTTGCTAATTTTAAAAAATTACTGTTTTCAAATTTATTAAAATTCATATTTGTTTTCCTTTATTGAAATATTTAGTAGCGATAAATATCACAGAGTTATATTATAATCATCACTGTGTGTGTCATTAGATTTTTTTCAATACATCTTTCAACTAAAATCCTACCACGCGCTGTATTTATGTAGGGGAAGCCGTAAATAACTAAAAAATAGCGCATTTCCGTCGATCTTTTAGTTACTTGCATAAATAGTCTTGATAGTAATCTAAGTTTCTGCTATAATAGTTAAGAACAAATTTTGGATCAACGGAGAAAAATAGTAGTTGACAATAAATGCTAAATAGGTTACAATACAACCTAGACACAGATAATTCTGTCGGTGTCTAGTAAATTTTTAAAGAAGAAACAATGAACAAGCTGTCATCACATTGCCCATTTAGCACATTGCCCAGAACACAGGGAACGAGTTCGCTCGTCTCCGGTTATTGGCTAAAAGCTAAATCAGCCATGGGTGCCACAGTTGCGTTTATTAGTAATGATCGCCCAGAGCAACCCACAGGGTTCTTAGAGAGGGAGACTACATAAGTAGAATCCCCAAATCTAACAAGATACTAAGAACCCTGAGACCAAAATCTCAGGGTTTTGTTTTTGGGTGTTATGAAAAAGCAACTCAAAAATTGACAAGAAATGGAATTATAGTTATAATAGAAAGAGAGAAAGAATAGGATAAAAATCAATGACTACTAGATATGAGAAGAAATTGACAGAAATCGGTAAAGCTAGAAACGGGTCTAAGACTGCATCAAAAGTTCGTGGAATTAAATGGACTAGTGGTCAAATGACTAGAATCAGACTTATGGCTGGCGCCGAGCAGGCTCCATCTATCGAAATGATTAAAAGTTTCTACCCGCAGATCGGAGATTACAAGTCAGAATGTATGTTGACTAAAGTGAAACTGTTAAGGAAAGAAATGTCTGAAATAACAGGATTAGAAGACGGCATAGATGGTATTAGAAAATCTAAAGGTAAAGGCATAGTTTATCTAGTAGAAAATGAAATGTATCCAGGATGGATTAAATGCGGAATGACAATTGATATGAAAAATCGATTGAATTCATATAACTGTAACGATCCGTTAAAAAGATTTAGAGTGATAGTCGAAAAAGAAGTGAAAAACAGAAGAAAATCTGAAACGTTATTGAAACGCGAATTAGAAAATGTATCATCATTATCGAATGGTGAATGGTTTAGAGTAGATAAGGAAACTGCACTGAGTTCATTTAATTCAGTAAAGTAAAGAATTTGATTGTCGGCACACCCGTTGGCCCGTAGTTAGCGACTACTTAATTGGAGCGGGGGGTTCTGGAGATAGAGTAGATGAAGTTTACTCCTTCAATAGACAAGTATACGATGTGTATACACTACCCTCTAGAGATAGAGGGTATTCTCAAACATACTCTGGCTGAGGCTAAGCCGTTATGTGGAGCATAGCTAGGCTCGCGCAGCCTGGTCACTAGTTCAATTTTAGTAAGTATGTTTGAGAATACGTGGAGAGTGATGCAGCGGGGTTGGTCCTGCGACTGGCCTTGAAAACCAGGTTCTCAGAAATGGGATGGGGTTCGACTCCTCCGCTCTCCGCCATATAATTTGCCCCGGTGACGGAATTGGTATACGTGTTGGTCTTAGAAACCAAATTTTGGGAGTTCGACTCTCCCCTGGGGCACCATAAAACTCGCTGTGATTGATGGCGTATAATAGGAAAAATAATCAATCATCTGGGCTGTTAGTGATAATGGGAGCACGAGGCCTTTGCACGGCTTAGGTGGGAGTTCGATTCTCCCACGGTCCACCAGATTTTATATTTCCGAGTGTAGGCTAGCCAGGTCAAGTCACTAGCTTTGGGAGCTAGCGTGTATAACACATCGCAGGTTCGAATCCTGCCACTCGGACCACATATAGGTGATGTAGCTCAGCTGGTGAGAGCGCAGGATTCATAACCCTGAGGTCGTCAGTTCGATCCTGACCTTCACCACCACGTTAATAGTATTTGTTGGGGTATCGCCTAGCGGCCTAAGGCAACGGTCTTTGAAATCGTCATCATCAGTTCGAATCTGATTACCCCTGCCACATTATAGTCGGTCCTTAGTTCAATGGATAGAATGCCATGCTTCGAACTTGGAGATGTGGGTTCGATTCCTGCAGGACCGGCCAATTATATAGATACATTGTAGGTGTGACCCGAAAGGCTAGGGACTGGATTGCAAATTCAGTATATGCAGGTTCGACTCCTGTCACCTACTCCACCATAATGCCGCTAAAGCTAATCTAGTGAAAGCATAGGACTGAAAATCCTGGGAGTCTGGGGCGGAACCAGATGGCGGCACCACCTTACTTGACAACAAGTATATACTTGTAGTACAATAACATTTTATTCTTTGAGGTCTTGACATGAGGCTATTAGCATCTCTATCCATTATTGTAGTATTATCAGGCTGTGGTGGAGGTGGCAGCGACCCAGTGCCTACACCACCGCCCGTTATCGCTGGTCACGTTACTAATGCGGTGATCGGCGGCGTGGGCTGCGTCGGCGTAGTCAATCTAGACGCACAGTTTGGTAATTCTCTTAACTGGGCACTGCCACTCAACCAGCCAACGTGGGCGTGTAATATTGTCTCTAGCAGCGACGGTTATCCTGTTGCCGGTGGTACCCAGAGTATGAGGTTTGAGAACAGACCCGGTGATTGCCCGGGGGACTCCAGTGGCTGGAGTGATTGTCTTAATGACAGGAGTAGAAATGAGGTAGAAGAAACAACCTCCGTGGGCGTATCAAACGGACAGACAATTACATACAGCTACAAGATTTATATTCCTACACAGGAGAGGTTCAGACCAGCGGGCACCAGTAATCTACTAGTGTTGTCGCAGATCAGGTATTCAACTAGCACGGGGGATAATCCTGCTGGCGCACTTGCGTACTTGATGGCATTGCCCGATAATCGTCTGGGCATCCGTGTACACGATGGCTGGTCTTGGAATAGTGTAGGTGATGTAGCGTTCGATGGTGCCTCAATATATGACCGTTGGATCGCAGTACGGTGGGAAATTAAGGCCACTGACAGCGCGGACGGCTATCTTAAAGTATGGTTAGATGACAGATTGATGTCAACAACTACTAGAGCTACACTGCCCGTGGGCGATGGTGTTATCAGAATCAAGTATGGTATCTATAACTCATTCAAGAGTAGTGCCACGGAAGGGTATGCGAATCAGGTTATTTATTTTGATGAATTTGCAAAACAAGTAAGGTGAATACTATGCGTAAACTAGCAACAACGAGACGAATCGAGGCCGTTGAGCCTATTCCTGGCGCAGACGCTATTGAAGTAGCCACAGTCGGCGGCTGGAAGGTAGTAGTCAAAAAGGGTGAATTTTGTGTAGACTCTATGGCAGTGTACCTCGAGGTCGACTCGTGGGTCCCACAAACTCTTGCTCCGTTCCTAGTGAAGAGCAAAGAGCCAAAGGTGTATGAAGGAATTCCCGGTGAACGACTGAAGACTGTAAAGCTTCGCGGTCAACTGTCGCAAGGCTTGCTACTGCCTACTACTGTAGTTTTTGATCAGGATGTCATTCCCCACGAAGGCGAAGATGTAACTGAACTACTCGGTATTGTCAAGTGGGAGCGTCCTGTTCCTGCCCAACTTGCCGGACAAGTCAAGGGCAATTTCCCTACACTGATTCCTAAGACTGATCAGGAGCGTGTACAGAACTTGACTGCTGAGATCGAGGCAGCACAGGGTCAGCGGTTTGAAGTTACAGAAAAAATTGAAGGCTCGTCAATGAC
>Ga0222712_10006686_pt1 | contig 11321 bp, 8 predicted proteins | sample C33_657DmetaG_FD_165043 | JGI IMG/M metagenome (GOLD analysis project Ga0222712, IMG submission 165043) | Estuarine water microbial communities from San Francisco Bay, California, United States - C33_657D | ecosystem: Environmental > Aquatic > Marine > Unclassified | place: USA: California... | reverse complement strand
AATAGAATCAATCACAACAGACGATTGAGATGGGGGATGACGAAGGGAAGGAACACGAATGCGAGGATGGGGTGTCGTGGGAGACGTGCGCGCGACGCGCGGACGCGCGCGTGCGGGACGCGATGGCTATTTTAAGCGCGCGAGACGAGAGTTTGCATTCGAGCGACTTAAAGAGAGCGAAAACGAGGGAATGCGAGGGAGATTTAAGGAGGCTGGCGAGCGAAAACGCAGACGCGCGCGCGTGTGGGGCGAATGCGAGCGTCGAGGCGAGCGAGGGCGAAAACGAGGGCGAAGGCGAGGGCGGCGCGGCGGGTCACGGGAGACGAGAGGCCGAGGACGCGGGAGAGCGCGCGCGTAGTGCGCGAGAGATCGTCGACTTAGGGCGTGAATTGGAAAATGTTCTGGAAAGTGAGCGTGAGATGCGGAGAGAACTCGAGCGCGAGCTGCGCGCGCGGGACGCGGAGCACGCGAACGCGTTGGAGGCGCTCGAAGCGAAGGCTCGCGGCGCCGAGGCGGCGAGAGAAGAGGCGATGGCTGAAGCGCGCGAGTTGCAGAGCGAATTGAATCGCGTGGAGACGGTGACGAGACAAGAAGAGAACGTCGCGCGATTGAGGCTCGAGGCCGAGCACGAGGTTCGCGTAGGGAGATTAGCCACGGAATTGGACCGCGTGCGCGGCGAACTCGAAGCGCGATCGAGCGCGTTGGAGAATGAACGACAAAAAGCATCCAAGGCGAGCGATGAACTCAAGCGCGTGCGCGATGAGCTCGTGGTGCGATTGAATTCTGACTCATGTTTGCTCCTGGAAACGATTTCCTCCCTCGATGTCGCCATCGGTGCGTGCGGTGAAAGTTTGCGCCGAGCGGACGCGCCGGCGCCGCGCATGTCGCAAATCGTACCGTCGCACCGCGATCGCACGTCCGTCGACACATCGTCGACGCCCGCGAACAGTGCGTTGGCGACGGCGACGAAACCGTCGCTGCGACACGCGGTGAGCCTGGACTCTTCGATTTCATCGCGCTTGAGTCATCGAACGGGAGCGCTTCGCCCCGAAGCTTCGCCCGCGCAAACGACGTCGAGGCGCCTCGTTCATGCGCAGGCGCCTCCGGATAGGCGAACAAAGCCCGTCACTTCGCTGAGAGGCGTCGTGGGCTACGCGAATATTTACGCCGAAGAACGGCTGACAAAGCGCGCGATCGTGTGAGATCGTCGGTGTTTCGCTACGGTAATAAAAATCAACATCACAACACGTCGCCTTTCGGCGCAAGCGCGCCTACGTTTCGCGGCGGCGGCTCGTATCCGACGGTGAACGAATTACGAATGCGCTTCATCGAGCTTCCAGTCGTGCGCCAGTTCGCCGGCGTCGCGTCGAGACTGAGAACGTAAAGCACGCCCTGGTAAACGGAGGCAGAGATCAAATAAATATGCTCCGGATACAAACATCCCACCGCGCTCGGACACGTTTTCGGCGGCGGCGAAGCCACGAGTTCCCAATCGTAATACACCTGACCCGTGCTCTGGTCGACGCGCTTCGCCGCGCCTAGCATGTCTGCGCGACGATAGGAGTCGTCACCATCCAAACCAAGCGCTTTAGCCACGGCGATGTCTTCGGGCTTTCCCAGATCAGCGATGGATTGAGCCCCGAAATCCACCGTCGCCGTCACTCGAGCGTTCCTCGACGCCTCCCCGTTCACCGGGTCAACGATCGTTCCCCAAACCGTGCTCAACCCGTTCGTCGTGGACGTTTCTACTCTCCACAAATCGCTTATCTCAAACGCGCACGCCTTGACTTTCGCATCGGGAATCGATTGCAGGCCCACTTGTTTCACGTACCGTTGCTCGCCGCTGTTGCGTTCCATCACCGCGCGCATGGCTGCTTCGATCTCTTCTTGCGACGCTTCTTCGACGTCGTCCGCGGCGAATGAAGGAAATGAACGAATGAGCGCGGCTGTCACGAACGCGCTCGTGATCGATGATAACGCATGGCGTCGCGTGAGGGACGATGAGGACGCGCGCGCGTCGGCGCCGTCGCCGAGCGCGGGCGCGGGCGTCGACGACGACGCCGCCGACGACGACGACGACGACGCGCTCGGTGTGCATGACCGCCGAGATCGCGACCGCACGGACGGGCGAGGCAGGGTCGACGGACAAGGCGCGCGCGCGCGGATGTCGGGCGCGCGCGTCATGACGCCAAGGAAAGGTGAGGTGTGAGGAGAGGGCGGCGGCGGCGGCGGCGGCGGCGGCGGAGAACAGCGACAACGACTAATGTAATATTTACAATTGTTTATATGAACTGGGCCGCGCGGGCGCGCGTAAGTACCCAGCGAGTGGGTCTTGGATCGCGGGCATAGCGTTGAACCCAACCGGACCTCGGACGTCGGCGTCTTCGCCTTCGTACGCACGTCGTCGAACGTCTGACTCGGACCTCAAATGGTCCGTGTTGTGCGAACCGACGAGGACGTCGTTCAGTCCAAAATGCGATCGCGCCTCCTCGCGCGCTCCGCTGTCGACGCCCTGAGCTCGGCCTTTTCCGTTGAACATTTGCGGCATTCCGGGCAGAGAGCCGATGCCGGCGACGCCGGAACCGCCGTGGAGGTGATGCGGGTTCGTCGGGTCCTCAGTGCCTTGATGCTCGAGCAACACGTGGCTTTCAGCTTCTCGCATCGCTTTCTCCATGGCCGAGAGCTCGGGCTCGGGAGGGCCCTCAACGCCTGGAAGTCCGGGACACACTTGCACGCGCGACTCGTAGCGCGTGGCGCTCGTGAGTTCGGCGCTGCGCTTGTCGAGGAACGAGCTCGTGGACCGGTCGAAAAGTGTCGTCAGCTCATCTTCGACGGAGTTACGACCGACGACCAAGGTAAAATCCGTCGCCCCGAGGCCGAAACGCGCACGTAAAGCGTGCACGACGGCGGCTAAAAGTCGTGTCGAATGCTTGGCGCGACAGTTGAGCGCCATGACGAGCGAAACGCCGCCGACGTTGTCGTCCTGCGCGAATTTTTCAGCTGGCGCGATCTGAGTCATCACAGCCTTTTTCAAATGTGCGGCGACGCGACCGATGCGCACTTGTTCCGCGCGCGCTTCCTCTTCGGTTTCGTCTTTTTCAACCTCGCCTCGCGCCTCTTTTTGCGCTTCGATGGTTTCCAACACTTCGTGCACCCGTCGGCGAACGTAGTAGTTGCCGATGCACTCACGAAGCTTTTCGCCTTCACCCGCAAATTTGATGTCGTACGCCCGGACCACGCGTGCGGTTTTCGCGCGAAGTGCGAGCAAAGAATGCGGCGACGTTGATTCCGACTCCGGCGCCATCATGAACGCCACGATGGCTTCTCGAATCTCCTCGCGAACGTGATTCCAAATCGTATACACCGCCAATTGCCCCGCTCTGCCGCACGCGCTTTCGCTCTCCGTGAAGCTCGCCGCGCCCTCGACCTCGTGCGCGATGCGTACTTTCTCCAACCACGCCTTTTGTTTCTCGCTCGACTCCCCTTTGAGCTCTTTCAATCGCGTCGCGACGACGCTCGCGACCGTCGCCGCCGCGTCCGCCGCCTTCTCCGTCCCGCTCTCCTCAAACGTCTCATCCGCGTCTCGCACTTCGCGCTTGCCTTCGTCATCCGTCACCGTGGAATCAGAATCATCCGTCCCTCGTCTCGCCGTCGTCCTCGTCATCGACGTCGCTTGTGTCGTCGATCGCGTCTGCGTCCGCGCGTTCGCGTCGCCCGCCGCGTCTCCTCCTTCCTCCTCCTCGTTCGTCCCTCGCCCCGTTCTGTCATCGACGACTTGAAATCGTAAATCCGCTCGGTTCGATTCACTCGCCCTCGTGCGCTCGAGCGCGCGCGACGTTGCGTCGTACGTCGCCGGCGGCATTCGTTCGGCGAGCGCGCGCGATGCGTCGACGTCGTCGATCGCGAACGACGCGATCGCGCTCGCGACGAAGGCGAGGACGACGACGGCGAGGGAATGACGACATTTGGCGCGTTGACGCATCGAACGCGTCTCCACGGCCACACTTCGCGCGCGCGGAGCCGTTCGATGGTAAATGATGAGGACGATCGATCGGTCGATCGATCGATCGATCGGGGGACGATGCGGTTGGTCGGTTGGACAGGGAGGTTCGGAAGGTCGGTCGGTCGGTCACTTGGTCGGTCGGTCGGTCGGACACAGTGGTCGGTCGGTCGACCACAGTGGTCGATCGCCTCGGATGACGACGACGAGCTCGAGGACGAGCTCGAGAAAGGCGAACGACGGCAGGGGACGACGGGCGAGGCGAAGGGAAAGACACGACGACGGCGAACGAGAACGAGTTCGACGACACCGACACCGACACCGACACCGAGGACGACACGAACGAACGCATCGTCACGGATGCGCGAGAACGAGGACGAGGACGAGGACGCGCGAGCGCGCGCGCGAGGGCGAGCGTTCGAGGCGATGACGTTTAAACACATCACGTTGACGTACGACGACGAGGACGAGGGCGAGGACGAGAAGGGAATGGAGAACGTCAAAGCGCTGTGCGCGACGTGCATCGAAGGATGGAGGTGCGGAGCGACGCTGCGAGTGACGCGCGTTTCGGGAGGGATCACGAACGCGTTGTTTAAAGTCACGGCGTCGGGGACGACGGATGACGGGACGCCGCGCGCGGTCGTCGTGCGCGTGTTCGGTCGAGGAACGGAGACGTTCATCACCCATCGCGCGACGCAAGGGGAGACGTCGTATTATTTGAATGAATACGGATTCGGGGCGAAGATTTTGGGGGTGTTCGCGAATGGATTAGTGGAGGAGTTCATCGACGCCACCGCGGTTTCACCCGCTGAGTTGGCCAACGGTGGAGCGCTGTTGAAACGAGTGGCGCGCGATTTAGCGCGGCTCCATCGCGACGTCGCGCCGGATTTACCGCCGCGCGCTAAGGATTTGGGCGTGAAAGCGGCGCGCGCGAACGCCATTTGGGACACGTTGAGCGTTTGGTTCGACATGGCGCGCGACATAGCCGCCGACGCGAGCGCGAAGGACCGTAATAAGGTCGCCGCGCTGGCGTCGTGTCGGATAGATGACGCATGTCGGAGAACGTTGTTTGACGTCGTGCGCGCGCGTTGCGACGACGCGAAGAGCGTCACCGTGTTCTGTCACAACGACATTCACGCCGGAAACTTTTTATTTGACCGCAAAAATGACGTGCTGACGTTGATTGACTACGAATACGCCGATTACGGTCCGCGGGCGTTCGACATGGCGAACATGTTTTGCGAGTTCGCCGGGTTTGAGTGCGATTACTCGCGATATCCCACCGCTGGATTGCGCCGGGAGTTTTATAAAGCGTACGCCTCGGAGCCCGAGGAGGCGCAGGCGTTGGAGACCGAAGTCGCGGCGTGGACGCCGGTCGCGCACGCGTTTTGGGCGCTGTGGGCGATTATTCAATCAAAGTTTAGTAGCATCGATTTTGATTTCGCGGGGTTCGCCGCGATTCGCATGACGGCGTTTAGAGCGTCGGCGATGGACGCGTCGAAGTGGGTGCCAACAAACGACGCGGTGTGGCGGAACGGGGTGTGTGGCAGCGCGGTGTTAGCGGAAGAGTAATACAGTACTGTGCAGTACACGTAGTTTATTTATTTCCACAGCAGTAGAGATGACTATCGTCGACGCTTCCCTCGGCGCGCCTTCGTCGATGAAGCGACCCGACGCCGAGTTTAGCGAAGCGGCCCTTTTGACTTGCGCAGAGCGACGAATTCCAATATTTGGAACACCAGATATTCTCCGAGCAATACGAACAACGCCACCATGGTCCACGAATTGGAAGGTTTATACAAATACAGGGACATCATTTGCTGATCGTTCTCATAAAGTCCAGTCGCTATCTGCTCGATCGCCCAAGCCATCGGCGAGACGTAGATGAGAAATTTGAGGAACGACCCCGACGCTCGGGAGATGAAGAAGTTGTTGAACAAAATGGTACCCAACAAAAACGGCATAGCGGTTTGAATCGCGGTGTCGCCGCTCGACGCGATTTGAGCGATGACTCGGAGGTACGCCGTGACGACCATGAATGAAAGCAAAGACCACGCGTAGAGAATACCAAAAAATCTCCACGGAAGCAGCGACAATGAAAACAAAATAATCGTCGTTAAAAAATTCGATAGAATGGCCAGCGTGTTGTTCACCAAAGCGTTACAAATGGTCACCGCGACCGCGCCGTACAGTCCATCAGAGATTTCAATTCTGTAAATAAATCGTTGATTAATGAGTTTGGGAAGAATAGCCATGTTCGCGATCGTTCCCATTTGAAGAACCATGAACATGAACGAAAGCTGAAGGATCGCTGGTCTGGATGCGATGTTGAAGAACGCGCAGCCTACGACGATGCCTTGGAGCAGGGCGACGCCGAATCGAACTTTCAACGCTGAAACGTTGCGCTTCGTCATGGTGAGCTCGCGCGAGAGGAGCGTTGAAAATTGAGTCGGAAAGTTTGCCGCAACCGGAGAGTTGTGTAAATTTTTTGTGTCGAATCCTTGGACGGCGTAGGCGTCTTGCAACACCGCCATTGACGTCTTCGTCGGCTGTTTGAGGGCGGCGTCGACGCGAGCCTCGACCTCTGCCATCTGCGCGTCGATGTATCGTTGAGCGAAGAAGTTCGATTGCTCGCCCCAAGCCCCGGGGGTGATGATATCCAATAGATAATCCGCCGGATTGCACGTGCGCGGAGGCGGAAACCCAGCTTTGGTGACGTACGAAACGGCGTCAGCGAACGGGCCGCTGTATACCATCCGTCCCGGGTTCGACGTGAGCAATACGAGCGAATCAAACATCGCTGCGACCTCGGCGCGCGGTTGATGAATCACCGTGATAAACAGAACGCCAAGTTTCTTGGACGCGACGCACATCGCGCGAACGACGGTTTCCGCATCCGTCGCCGAGAGCCCGCTCGTGGGTTCATCCGCGAAAACGATTTGCGACCCCCCGATGAGCCCTCTGGCGAGAGTTAAGCGCCGCTTCTGCCCTCCAGAGATTCCGCGCCTGTGTTCGTCGCCGATCAATTCGTCCCCGACGTCTTCTATCCCGAGGAGCCGCAAGCACTCGAGCACCGCGGCGTCGCGTTCATCCTCCGCCATCGTCCCCTCCACGCGTAGGCGATGAACAAACTTCAAGCACTCGCGCACGGTGAGATACGCCGGAAGCGTGTCGTTTTGCGGTACGTACGACGTCAATCGCGCGTACAGCGCGTCTCGTTTCGCTCCGTTCAAGTACACCTCCCCTCCGTACGGCGCCGTCTTCTTCTTCGCTAAACAATCGAGCAACGTCGTTTTCCCACACCCGCTCGGTCCCATGATCGCGCACATCTCCCCTGGTTCATTCACTCCGCTGCACGGCGCGAGCACGAGCTTATCTCCGCCCTTACGCGCGATCGTGAACGTCACGTCGCGATACACCAAGCGCGACTGCCCGAACGCATTCGACGCCCTCGGCGTGGTTTTCGGGTCCTCCCTCGCGCGCGAGCGCTGGGCCAGAGCGTCGGCGTTTAACACGATTGAATTCGAAACGAGCGCGTCGCTCGCCGAGGCGTTCGATTTCATCTCGAGTCCACGCGAGTGTTCGCGCGCGCGTCGACGAGAGGCGCGAATCGCGAGGACGACCGACGCGCTCACTGACCGACCGACCGACGCGCTGACCGACCGACCGACCGACGCACTGACCGACCGACCGACGCACTGACCGACCGACCGACCGACGCACTGACCGACCGACGAGTCACGAACCAATACGAGTGTCTCTCGTCGCCCCCCACGCGCGCGGTGACGACGACGACGTACGAGGGTGCGAACGCCGTGTGAAGACGAACGAACGCGAGGGCGAACGCGACGGCATCGCGCGCCGCGGACGGCGCACGAGGCGAGGGAACGGGCGACGCGCGCGCGCGCGTTGGCGTTGGCGTTCGATCGACGCCGGCGCGAGTGACGGGGGCGCGCGCGAGGACGAGGACGACGAGGAGGGGAGCGAAGTGACGGTTCGTATTCCAGCGCGCGAGCGACGCGAGCGACGCGCGAGGGATGGCGACGACGGAGCGAACGACGTTGGAGTTGGATATCGAATGCGTGGCGAAGGCGTACGCACGGGTGATCGGGGAGCCCCCGAGCGCGCCGCTGGGCGCGCCGGAGGATGCAAAGGCGTGGCGCTCGTTGGAGCGCGACGTCGCGGCGTACGTGAAGCGCGCGTTGGACGTTGAAAATGGCTCGCATCGAGGAACGTTGGGGGAGATAACCGAGCGCGTGGCGTCGCTCGGACGGTATTTTGCGTCGCAGCGAGCGGGCGTGGAGCGGGCGCTACAATCGTGCGGCGGCTACGTTCCTCGGATTCATAGCGAAACGACGAGCGTCGAGCGAGCGTTCGAAGCGAAGCTTCGCGAGTTGAGTCTCGCATTCGTCGCCGCGCGCGGGGACGAAAAGCACGTGAAATGGTCTCCACCGAGCAAGTTTGAGCGTCGCACGGTGAAATATTGGGTGCGTGAGCGCGACGTCGTTCCTCTGCAATTGGCCGTGCTGAAACATTTGCCCATCTTGGATTTTAAGGATGAAGGGCAAGTCGGGACCGAAGACGACGCGCTCATCACCTCGGTCTACGTGGAGAACGCGTCGTTCGACGCATATCACGATCGGTTACAGCGCGAGCAAGGTGCGACGCTGGTGCGATATCGATGGTATGGCGGCGGCGTGCCCCAAAACGCACCCGTCTTCATCGAGCGTAAAACGCATCACGAATCCTGGTCCGGTGAGAAAAGCGTCAAGGAGCGATGCAAACTCGTGCAAGCAGATGCGATGACGCTGATGAGTGGGGCGATGCCCGCGAACTTGGCGAGCGAAAAGCTCGTTCGTGAAATTTTTGATGACGAAATCACGCGCCGCAAGATGTCTACGGGCCTCATGACTCGGTATCGCCGAACTGCGTTCCAGCGCACCGACAGCAATGATGTTCGCGTCTCGCTCGATACGCAAGTTCGTTGGCAGGACGTGCGCGCGTTAGGGCCAGTTGCGTTGTCGAATCCGCCCGATGATTCTCGCTCGAAGACGTTTCACTTTGCCGTATTGGAAATCAAGCTCGCCGCCGCGGAGGACGAAGAACCCATGCCGGAATGGCTCGAAAGCATCGTTCACGATTTCGACGTCGTAGAAGTGTACAAGTTCTCAAAATACCAGCACGGCTGCGCGCTTCTTTATCCAAATTCACTTAAGAGATTCCCGCATTGGTATGGTTGCGACGACGATGCGGGAGAACTCAAGCGCATGCCGTCGCCGATGGCGAGCGGCGTTCATCACGTGACAGTCGTGAACTGTCAGGATGAGGTAAAAGTGATCGATATCAGGCGCTCGGAGTCTACTGGATCGTTCACTGAGCTCATGCGCGCCGCAGTGGCGACGTTGAAATTTCGTAAAAATGAAGCCAAGCGCGAGGACGAACTGGGAGATGTGGAGACCGCCGCGCGAGGCGAAGCGCCTTCGAGGCCGAGACACGTTCCAATCAAAGTTGAGCCCAAGACATTCTTTGCGAACGAACGTACTTTGCTTCAATGGCTCTCGATGTCGATTCTGCTGCTGTTTTTAGCGTTAGGACTACTGTCGATTGATCGACAGTCCTCCGCTCTTCCTCTCGCCGGCGGCTCGGCGGCGTCCTTGTCGAGCATCGGAAATCCGTTCGCGGGCGCTATTTGCGGCGTCATCTTGGCGCCCATTTCAATTCTGTTCATGCTGTACGCGCTCTGGACGTTCATCGTGCGCGCGCGGCGCATCGCACGTCGAGAGCCGAGCGCTAGGTACGATGACATGTACGGTCCAGTGGCTCTGGTGTTTTTACTCGTCGTCATCGCCGTCGTCGCCGTCTCCGTTTCGTCGTCGGCGATCGATTGGGAGCACGTGTGAAGCGCACCCCAGTCGAGCCGTCGTCGCCGCGCCCGTTCGTCGTCGCGCTATTCAACCGTTGTTTGTTTGTTGTAAATTCAACGTCAAAAGCGTCGTTTTCAAAATCAAAGAATCTACTATCGGTATTAAAAAATGGCATGAGTGGCGGTCAATTTTTCGCGGCGACGTATCCTTGCGCCGCCGCCTCTTTTTTCTTTCTGTTTATTTCTCGAACGGCGGGTAAAGCACCCGGTGGAGTTCCACGTTTGCCGATATTATACACGCACGCGTACGGCGCGACGAAAACGTTCGCGTCCATGGATTGACACGCGCGACGAATGGCGTCTTCGGCCGCTTTCACTTTGGCCGCGTCCGATCCGCACGGCCCTAAACTCACGCGGGCGACGTGCGTGAATTTGTGTTCGCGTTCGCTGCTCTTCGAGCACGACACAACTTCAAACAAGGATGCGTCTTGGAACGATCCTGCACCGACGACGGCCTCCGCGTTCACGATGCCAAAGGTATTCATCCACGTCGCGACGTCGACGGCGCTCGTCGTCTTCACGCCGACGAACATCACGACGTTGGATTCATCGAATCCAAACACCGGCGCTTCTTTCCCTTGAGCCTGAATTTCCTTGCGCTTCGCGCACGTCTGCGCTAGAACCGATCGAGGCTCCGCCACGCTCGGGGCGTACGTCGCGACTTCATCGCACGCCAAAGCGTGTTCGATTTGATTCGCGTGTCCCATCTCGATCGCGTCGGCTAAATCCCCGAACGCGTCCCACACCTTTTTCGCTCGCACGTCATCGAACGTCATGAAATTAAAGCACGCGTTCGGAAGACCTTCGACGATGGCGTTTTCCCCGTCGTTCAGGGCGTAGTGAAAGTGCGCGCTCGCGAAATTCGGATGCGCGCGCGCCACCTCCGCGACGTGGAGCGCGCCTTCTAAAAACGAACTAAAAATCGGCTTCGGTGCGCTCAGAGTGTCGTACACGTGCACGACGACGGTGCCATCGTACACGCCGCACGTCTTTTCCGTCATCGCGCGTTCGCTCGCTCGCTCGCTCGCGCGTACGCCGCCCCTCCTCCACGTCATCCGAGTCGTCATCCGAGTCGTCATCCGAGTCGTCATCCGAGTCGTCATCCGCGTCCTCGTCGTCCGCCGTCACCCGCGCGCCGTCACCCGCGCGCCGTCACCCGCGCGCCGTCGTCTCGCGCGCGGTGTCGACGACGGGAGAGGACGAGGTCGGTCGGTCATTCAAGGAGGTCGGTCGGTCAGGGAGGTCGGTCGGTCGGTCAGGGAGGTCGGTCTTGGTCGGTATGTGTGTGTGTGTGTGCGTAGGCCGTAGGGGGGGTCGTTCACGATTCATCACTCGAGTGAGCACCTCCGAGGTTTATCCACATCACCCGCGCGCGATCGACGACGGGTGCCTGAGGAG
>Ga0222712_10006685_pt1 | contig 11321 bp, 6 predicted proteins | sample C33_657DmetaG_FD_165043 | JGI IMG/M metagenome (GOLD analysis project Ga0222712, IMG submission 165043) | Estuarine water microbial communities from San Francisco Bay, California, United States - C33_657D | ecosystem: Environmental > Aquatic > Marine > Unclassified | place: USA: California... | reverse complement strand
GGTTGGTCTAATAAACAGTAATTCGAATTGGTATTACTTCAAAATTCCGCGTATCTTTACCTTCTGTTAGAAACTAAGTCCTGGTTCAGATTATCGCCGAGATCGCTTTCTGCTTGTGAGCGTGGCAGAGTTAAAACACGACTACGCGAACTTGAACTATAGCTGCTGACGTCATTGTTCATACTTCTAAGCAGCCAACGATTCCTAGTAACGGTCAAAACTATGTCGCGCAGTACTTTGTCTTCGGTTACTCAAAGGATACCCTGAATGTGCCGAAGGCGGTCAGAGACCACACCTAATCGCAGGCGAGTCCACCACCTTCAATATACCACTCCCGGGTGTTGTTACGGACACTTTCGCGACGAGTCACGAACCAGTGACGCCCCTCCATTAGAGAACGTGGGTGGTACGGAGTCCCCTAATAGGCTTGAGTCATGAAGCGGGATAAGCTGAACATTCACCGACGCACAAACGCGCCGCGCGACGTGGAGCGCGCAATTTGTCTCGAGTGTCTCGCAAGTGCCTCGAATCTATACGTTATACCTGTATACGCCCCCGCCGGCTGCGCCGGCAACTGTTCGATATGGCGATATGCCCTATGAACATATCGCCATATCGAATTATGGATCATTGGTGGCGAGCACCCTTGCCCCTCACATCGTTGTTATATAATTTTTGGCGAACGTGCATAAATAGTTATATAATTGGAGTATATAATTATGAATCCTTCATAATTGTATAATTAGAAAACGAGGACCCATTGGGTGATGTCACATCACGGCTAGAGTGGAAACGGCCCAAGAACGGCACTTCACCGAACAAACGAGCGCCCGGTAAAGATGAACACAACTTTAGAAGCTTACGACGTCGGTGGACGATCAGGTCAAATCCGAATAGGCGAGCCAGTGCAAGCGCAACATGCACAGGGCTTTCATCTTAGTGCAGTGCTGCTGGGCGTTCGGAATTTTCAACAGGCGCCTGAATTTAGTGGCTTCGTTGAAGCGTACTTCTCGAATAAGATAGATCGCAGGGCAGCGCGTGACGCTTTTGAGACGATGTACGCAAAAGAACACATCTGTATACTGAGAGCTCTTGAGAAGATTTTGACCTCGAATAATTCTTCTGATGATTTGACTTTACGGGAGCAAAATCGTGAACACGAAGTACGAGACGTCAGCCCGTCTGACGAACCAGCACATTTGAGTTACGACACAAGCTTACAGCCTCCCGCTCCAGAGGGCATTAATAAGCATAGCAAGTTGATAACACACAGTCAATTTCAGAACCAGCAAATTTTGCTCTCGAATACTACACAACGAAAGCACTTAGAAACATTTTTAAAACTACGTTTGCACGCATTTCGCAAATATAACATACGACGAACTGCGGATGCAGTTTTGGATTTAGTGTTCTTGGGCTTGAGTTCTCATTTGGAGCAGTTCATCGGTGAACTTGTGACTACCGTAAAATGTCATGCTGGAAAACCTGCGGAGGCTCGCAACGTGAGCTCACCAAGACTTAAAATCAGAGATCTGAATACGCTACTCGAAAATCGACAGAGTAGAAGGTGGGCGGAAGAGCGGAAAGCTCTCATCTTGGCCGGCGAAACTTTTAAACGCGGCCGCACCTTACAGGAAGAGGACGATCAGTTGAAGGAAAAAGTATCGAAAGTACTACAAGAAGAAGAAGACCGCGCGAGGGCAGTCGCTGCAAACGAAGCGGCACGCTCCGCTATCGGAGGTGAAGCGAAGTACCTACGCTGGTCTACAAAAGCTGGCGCAGATACAAAGCAAAAATTCGCAGAGAGTTCGAGCTTGGCAGTGCTCGTAAGGCCGTCAGAGGACCAGCAGACGATGGCGCAGAAAATGTTAAAACGAAGTGTTTCTCTCACTGACATGTTCATAACAATCACCCGTGAATCTTTGTTGCGCTCAAGTGCAGCGAAAAGAAAACAACAATATTTAACTCAACTCAAATTACGTGAAACGAGTGATCCGTGATGATAATTGGTTTTGATCATCTTTCTACTATAGATATCTGTCGGTCGACAACTGCGTCTCACTCGATTAGCGTGCGTACCTGGGACAATTGTGAATAATAAGACCGCTTGCTACAAGTACACAGGCCGGGTACTTGAAACGTCATCGAATTGCAAGATGCTACCGAAGAGAAAATGCTGCATCATTGGAAGTTTCGATAAACATTCTCCCTATACGACGTTCAATAAATGTGCTTTGGTAAACAAATGTTTTCGCACTTGGTACATCTTGAGCAGCCCTGTATTGATCTTTCTCCAACTACAAATCTCACTTATGTCGGCTAACAAAGGCGAAGTTTCTCGCAAGGCCGAAGATTTTTTCTAACAGGCAAGGATCGGATGCGAATATATTGCTTCCAGAGAAGAACTCGAGTTTACCTCAGCGATGAAAGCTATGCTAGCAAAGTACATGTAGTTTGATTTGTGAGTCTCCAATATTTTCGCATCGTGTACACACAAGGGAAGTAAATCATCTTGTCGATGTAACTCAGCTGAGCCCCTAAATTCAGTGAATGCAGAAGAGCAGTGGATGGTAGAGATTGGCAAGATACCAGTAAAATGGCAAAAAGAAATAGTCGTCGATTCCCCATACACCCCGCGAGCCTGCTGGCTCCAGTCTTTTGAATTAGTGAGAAACTTAGCCGCAACCAATAAGAATATATTATTTACCTGAAACGGTTGATTAAAGTACGGACAAAGTCGATGTACTTCGTGAAAACTTGTGCTCCGAGTGCTCGCAAGTCACTCAAACAAAAAATACGTAGCTTATAGCAGCACGATAGAAATGCGACAAACGACAGCTCATGCCCTGTTCCGTAGTCTAACCGTGATGGATTACCGAAACTGTGGAGAGTTTAGACGATACGTTCACATGGTGTGGCCGTAAGACCACCTGTCAACAAGGTAAGGAGACAGCTCAACCTTGGCAGCCTAGGATATTGTAAAACTTTGAGCTTCTGACACAGAATTTTGAATTTCGACGCACTATTAAATCCACTGGCAATAGAACAGCCATGAGTGCTGTCTGAATTTGAATACTGTTATAAAACCGCTCCTAAGCTTTTAAGATACCTTGGACTTTGCAGTTCAAACACTCGCGCCAGACCCTGAACATGTGGTCACCATATCGATTGTCTTTCGATGACTCCATGAACTTAAGCGAAAGCTCGAGCTCTTTAAAGAACCACAGGAGAATGCCCACAGAAGGACTTTGCTCATTTATGGTCAACGAAACTTTCAAAGCAGAGTTAACGTCCTCAGAGGCAGATTATTTTAGTAATTGTTGTCACGTTCACTGAACAGCAGGCTATCACCTCGAGAAAAGAATTGATAACCGAAAAAGCTCGCGTGCTTTTAAACCGTTCTAAATCGCTTAGACAGCGAATAGCTTTTTCGGGCTCTCTAAAAGAATAGCCTCGATGCATGTTAGAGGTTTAATAAACTGATTTATGCCGATTAGCCGTCCTTCACTGGATTCCGATTTTCGATGTTGCGCAATTTGAAGTTAAATCTCTTTTGCATAGATTCCCACTTCAAAGGCGTTCGAGTTCGTTTGATCTCGAAGTTTTGATTGAGACCAAAAGAACCAGCGTTGCAAATCAACCTCGGAAATGTGTCGACTGATTGTTCGTTGTCTTTTAACGCGCGCAATTGACGACTGTTTTAGGATCCCCGTTTTTTGATTATAGAAATATATTGTTTTTTCAGAATTGTGTAATAAAATCCTAGAATTTCTGCAGAAATTCTAGAATTTTAACCAGGACTGGTAAGCTCTCCCTGCGGGAACGAGTACGGATACTTTTGTCTAAACGTTCTTGCAACACAACTAAGCTCTTTTTCAGCCTGAAGTTTTAGTTCCAGCGGACGCTAAGGACAGACGCATATCTAGCGCTAACTGAAAATTGCTGCCGCGTGGGTGACGCAAGCACGCAAGCGATGGAGTGTCGGATGTACGAGAAGTGTTTCCCTGAAATCGACGAGGTGGTGATGGTTCAGGTTTGTTCTTAATTTTGAGTTCAACTGTTTTTCGAACCGTGTCTTTAGGTGAAGAGCATCGCTGAAATGGGAGCGTACGTTCAATTGTTGGAGTACAATAACATCGAAGGTATGATTCTGCTTTCCGAACTTACCCGCCGGCGCATTCGCTCAGTCTCCAAGCTTATTAAGGTAGCTCCTAAAAATTACCCCAGTTTCACTTTGTATTCACAACCAGCACAGGTTGGCCGTATCGAACCAGTCATGGTACTTAGAGTCGATAAAGAGAAAGGCTATATAGACCTGTCCAAAAGGTGCCCACGTTTGACCTATCTTAAATCACGGTTTTGATTTATGTTTCAAAGGAGAGTCAGTCCAGAAGACGTTCAGTTATGCGAAGAAAAATATAACAAGAGTAAAATGGTCCACTCCATATTACGCCACGTAGCTGAAAGCACAGCGTCATACAAACTTGAAAATTTGTACAAGGTGAATGTCTTCCAACACATCCTCATGATCGTCACTCGTAATACTAGCACCTGGGTTGGCCACTCTACCGGATGTATGGACACGCATTCGAAGCTTTCAGACTCATGGTGACAGATCCAGAAACTGTCTTGAGCGCAGTTGCTTCAAATACACCTGACGGTATTTTTCTGGACGAGCATGTCCAAAATGCCCTAGTAAAAGATATTCGTCGCCGTATGACACCTCAACCGCTGAAAATACGGGCAGATGTTGAAATCACGTGCTTTGAATACGATGGCATCGAACATATTCGTGCCGCACTGTACGCTGCAGAAGCGGTGTCAACAGAACACTGCATCGTGAAAGTTTCGCTCGTTGCTTCACCACTTTACGTCTTCACAACACAGACTGCAGAGAAAAATGTAGGGTTAGACATAATAACTCATGCAATTTCTGCAGCAAGTGTAAGTTAGAATTCTTAAGGTTTTCATGTTTTTCACTTGCTTTTCACAGGACATCATCGCGGGCCGGAACGGTACAATTTGCGTTAAGGAAAATGCACGGGCTGTCAGCGAGCGAGACGATAGACTTCTGGCTGAAAGAATGGAAAAACTGAGCTCGCAACAGACTGGTGACACGGAAAGTGACGACGAGACCATGGGCAACGCTGAGGTTGAATAGTAGCTTGAAATGATCAGAATACTATTAAATACTGTACTTTTATAACAAATTGACTCTCGTTCTGCTCAAATGAAGCGTTTTAAGCTTGTAAGCTTCAAGAGTCTGAGAGACATAAATACTCTTCTTCCAGCTCATTCCTGCGCTGAAAAACACTCAATGTGACAACGTGGACGAATAACTTTTAAGACAGAAAAACTTGCGCAGGTTATTCTGCACCAGACAGCGTTGTGGCTATAATTAAATTGACTCGCGAATCTTTCAGGAAAATAGGAGTCCCGTAGAAAACTGGAGCAGAGCCTGTTAGCCAACGCAAGCGACACGAATTCCTTGCATTCAAAGCGGAAGCAAACTCCTGTTGCATACTTGTTGAACAGCCTTGAGTCCAGGAGTCGATTAGTGAAGCCGAAAACCTGTCGATATCCTTATCAGTGACATCCCATAGGTTAGCCAGAATACAGGGGGATCCGGCAAGCAAGTATGTTAGAATATCGCCATCTGGCTCCAAATCGCCTTCTAAGCGGATTATGGCTCCGCTTGAACAGCCCATTAGAACCATACCTGAACGCCACGCATGTCTCAGAACTGTTGGGTGGAGGAGATACTGTCTGCCAGTGCCATGGCCGAAGTATAGAAACAAATCACTTTCCTGAAGCATATTAGCCAACGTAACTGCGGAAGGAATCGCAGTCGTAACACTCCACTCAGTGTTCTTCAGAGCAAAAGGAGTAAATTTTTCCTCCGTACTGGTCAAATCTCCAGAAGGGTTCAGAACCACAGAAGTGTTTGCAAGGTCAAACAATCGTTGTGAATCGCTGCTTTGCTCGTTGTGTACTTTTTTATCTTGGGAAGCTAAGGACAAAACACAAGGGATGCGAAAGAACTTCTGTTCAATTAATTTTGGAACCGCTTCCCACGGCAAATGCGCAATTTCGTTATCAAGGAGCAGGTACACCGAACCAGTAGTTGAAACATCTGCTGAATCTGATGGAATTGTACACGCCGTGTGTGGACGTAAGAAAGAAAGCGATAACTCTTTGCAACGTTTGGCTAGCGTTTCAATATCAGAATAGATCTTGACCGAAAAACTGCAGCCTCCACGATGTTTGGATTTCGACTCAGGTTTTGCATCAACCACAAATGTGCCCAGTAACACACACTTAATTTCATCCAAAGTTAGCTCGTCAACATGCTGAATCAGTAAGCGAAGTAAATGAGCAGAAAACGCATGAAGCTCAACGCCTACTTTATCAGATATATCTTGAAGGTGGCGCATGATTGAAACCGAGGCTTTTATGGACTCCTGTATAACAAGTAAATCAGGTTCACCACAAAGAAGAAACCACCAACATCCAAGAACTTGCCGTTGTAACTCTTTGAGACATTCGTGAAGTTGACGATCTCGCAAGATCCGTTCCTCCCACCAAACCATTCTTTGAGTTCTGTTCAGCATTCCATCGGTTGAGCAACATTCAACATGAGTCAAGATTTCAGCGAAGGCATCCAAGAAATTGACGGAGCCGAAGACTCCTGTCTTCACCTGAAACCATGGCAGCTTGATCACAATAGGAACTTCCTCACAAATAGCAGAGCATCTTGTAAGAAGCAGTTGTCGTTCAACGCCTTGCCGACATCGATAAAATAGACTGCTCACGCAGGATTCACTTATGGTAACGATAGGGATTTTTTCTGGGATGTAAACACGTCGTGCTAGTATATTTGTTTTCAGTTCGACGCCCAAAGGTATGGAGACAAGTGCAGCAGTATTTGCTTCAACTGTCTCTAGCAACGCCTTCTTTGTTGTCGCATCCTCCACCGCCAATCGGAACTGGGACATTAGAATGTTAACCAGCTCCCTTTGTCTGAAACTTGCACCACAAAGCGTATAGATGGCAATTATTACACCTCGATAATTTTCATTACTTACGTCGATGCTCATCGTCATCAAAGCTCCGTACAAGCAGGCAGATTTTTTTACGAACTGAGGTGATGAATCCCAGGCGTTTAAAGCAGCGACTATCATTTCAATTGTTTGATCACGCATGTTCAGCAATTTTTGTGAGCAGCAGTCCGTTGATTCCAAGTCACGCAGGAGCTTTCGGATATTTAGAGTACTTTGTGCTAAATATAAACCCGCTGAATCAAATGCAGAATACACATCAGCCACTTGCATCCACTTCTTACTTTGCAGGAGCAATAATTCCGCTGAGTCTATGTCTACGTACAGGGCATGTTGCGCTCCAGCGTTACTAATCGCAAAACAGCACCACAAATACCATGTTGAGAACTCGTTTTGATTTAGACATCTGCTTGAGCACATGTCCATCATCCTTAAAGCAGCTGTCATAAAACTATTGAACGCCTTTTCAGCGCATAAAAATTTACCACATTTACCGAGTAAATCACTGCGCATCGCAAGAACAGACACATTTAAAGCCTCTTCAAAATGCTGCGCCAAACTATCTCGCTTACATACGTGCATTGACGCTTCGACGGCGGATATAACTTTATCAGCATCTATGATGAGAGAGTGGTCTATGAAATGCGTAGCACGCTTCACGTTGATGACGAGAGCTAAGAGCGGTAAATTCATGCTGTTGCAAATGCAGATCATTTCATGAAAAATTGAATTAGAAAGTTTGAAATGTCCCAACAAATATAATATATTAGCTTTAAGCGCAGCTGCCTCAAAATAAAGTCCAATAATTTGCCAGAAATCCATTGCATAAATCACAGTGAGCGCTTCATAATGCACTGAACTTTGTATCCGAGGCAGTGCCAACAATTCTTCCTTGTCAATATTAGTAGAAATCAGTTTGAATGCTGATGATTGGAAGCATTTGATCAGAAGCTCAAATTCTTCTAAAAGTTTTGTGACTCGTACAAAAGCATCCAAAAGTTTCCCATGCATGACACCCGCACATATGTCATGGATTTCATTTTCAAACGATAACTCTAATTTACAAGCAGAGCGCTTCCAACCACTTCTGGAGCCCGTTGTGTCAGGTAACTTCTGTACCTGACTAATGTTTGCAACGGGAAATAACATAATTTTGCTTGCAGGGGATGGTACCTGTAGCGCAATTCCAGTAATTGCCATGATGCTGCCTGAAATAGAAGTCGCCATGCGAAATCGATCCAGCAGATTAAGTTTGTGGTAGAACGCTTCTAGGGCAATTACAACATTCATCCAACTTTGTTTTGCAAACGCTTCATCGACGGCGCTCATATCCTGAGAAAAGCATTTAAACGAACGAAAAAACTGGATCTCAATCTGACTTAATATTCGCTGCGTACAATCTTCAAGTTCACACTGCCCGTCATCAGATACATTCCCTGTCAAAAGTAACATAATTCTGATGCCTATTTCTAATGTTCGAGCGGTGTGTATGGGACAGTATTCTAAGGAATCCGTTTGACTCAACATTACTCTGATGATTGCGAACAATCTCTGCATGAGCGTAAAAGATACGCAGTCACGCTGATGACGCGTACACTGTCGTCGTAGTAAAAACAGCAGACTATCTAAAAGTTCTGCGATTAAGTCAGCATCGGCCGATCCAAAAGATTGCGAAAGCTCTAAAGTGATGCAGAGTGTAAACGCTAACCGGCTCTCGACTATGAGTTGTTCAGAGCCCTTAAATGAATCGAGGCTAACTGTTTCTTGCCAAACGGTGAGATGCTCAGCCAATAGCTCTTTGATCAACAAAGGGGAAAAAATACCATCACGAACGCACGAAAGCCCTGAATGACAAAAGGAAAACATCTCAGCTTCTGATGACATACACCAGCATCTAATAAGTTCAAAATGGAACATGTATCGAGCTTTTGGAGAGGTGTTTGATTGCAACACACCCGCAATACATCCATGAAATGCCACATCAAGCTTTCCATTCTTGACGCAAGCATCAGAGAAGGCGACTAAATGAGACGAAAGTTTGTCAAAGTTCAACCGGTCGACATCTCCCTGGGCTACTGAGGCGTCAAAAGTACAGCACTTCATCAGAAACAACGCCGCATTCGGGCATGTATCCAACGCTCTGCAAGCAGTCTGTTCTAAACATAACCGAACTTTATCTGCATCACATTCCTGTAAAAGATTAAATGAACTCGCAAACATCGCTAGTAACACTGCTTCCTGACTCTCCATGAAATCTTCACATTCAGAAGTAAAACTAGCATACGTGAGCATGATCTGAGCAAGGGTTAGATGTAGTGCACTCTTTTGCAACAACGGCGTCACAGATTCGCTCCCGCTTGTAAAATTCAACATACACATCACATCAAGAAACAACAAAACATTTTTCATCAGTAAGCCAATTAGATGAAAGTTTGCGGACGCAAGTGCAGGAATTACGTGTTCTCGTAAATACTGGGAAATCTTAACTGAAAATTCATCCAAGGCGCGACATATCCACGATATTTCACTCTGGCCAGGCCCGTGAGTCAGCACTAGTTGGAAACTTGCCCTTGAAGTTTCTATGCATCGCAATAAATTCATTTCATTATCACTATCGCACAAGCCAGTGATACTTAAGCGAAGGAGCATGACTTGCTTACACGCAAGCAAATCCAGGTTAATTCCGGCAGTTTCAGCGATAAAATATATTATGCGAACAGCGTGTCGATGATTATTGTATTTCGATGCATCAGATGCTATTCGCTCGAAAACCATCAACCACGAATTCTGTTCAACGGACCGTGAGATAGCCGATTTCGCGTTCAAAAAGCTATCAGCAAATTCAGAGTATTCTAGTTTATGTGACAGGGTACAAATCAGGTAAGGCATTTGCTGGAAAGAATCTGACTTCGTGCACGCGACTAATGCGAGTGTTGCCATACTTGTAACTCTTGCATCTGGTCTTTGCAAATTTGCACATTTATAACTAATTCGTTCAACAATCCGAAGTGCGTATCGAAATACCAAAGCATGATTTTGCTCTGGATTAGTACTCATTCCTATCCAAAAGAGTATCGTTTGCATTTGGCCACTAATCATAGATACGGCAGAAAGCAGTGCCCCAGAAGCATCATCAAGTTCTGTTGCGGCAAGGAGAATACAAAGCCAACATGAAACAGCAAGTGCTACAAAACTCTGGAACTCACTACTTTCAGGGGAGACGAAATCTGCCTCGATCGTTTTGTTTGAAAAGCACCGTAGTTGATTTAAGACGTGTTGAGCATTCTCCAAAGCAGTTTCGAACAGACCTATTGAAATTAGCTTGTGCACAAATTTTACTTGAATTCTTTCAGCCAAGAACTTCTTTGAAGACAGAACTTGATATTTGTACAATAAATTAATGAGTGCCAGTACAACTTCGAGCACTTCCTGGGACTGATAATCAATACCTTTCCTCATTCTGGGTATGACGGAGATCAAAATATCGCATGATCGGCTAATCAGAAGCTTGCCGTTGACTTCATCTGCTGAATGAGAAAGAAGCGTGCGTACGTCGTCAAGTTGGATGCCACATATCTCGAACCTCCTAGTACGCTGCGATTCGTTGAGCTTCTTGAACACACTGGAGACATCTAGCGAAAGAATGCTTTCTGAAAAATTTATCATGCCTGAGAGATCAAAGAAAGTACTGAGAAACAGCTAGTGAGCTCTCAACGCTGGACAACGAATTACGCACTTACTACTACAGTATTCCTAAAAGTTCGCTTCATCTTTCCAAGAGAAGTGTTTAAAGATAGGTGAACCAATCCACGCGGCGTTCATGATCTTGAAGCGCGGTGTTCTTCGAACTTCCCAGAGCTTCGTGCGAACGACTTTGTCTTCGAAAGCACTCCATAATCCATCAGGCACGGTTCAACGACTACTTTCCAAAAAAATGATTAACAACTTCAAAATACTACTTTCGATTCCTGATTCACCAAAAATAACTCAGCCAAAAACAACTCAAACAAAAAAAACTAACAAATTTTGTTTTGTGATTCTTAGAGGGGGTTCAAGAAGAAAACAGAAAGTTTTAGCCTGATTTCGTCATTGGTGATTCACAGCTCGTGGCGTCGACGGACTCGGTTCTCGCGAAGTAGTTGAGTAATCCACACGAGTGTAGGTCCGCACCGCCCTCGCACGCCAGAGCGCGCCGTTTGTCGCGACGTAGATGGATACCAGCGCGCTGATGACGGGCGATTCACAGAGCCTGCGAACAAAAGG
>Ga0222712_10006684_pt1 | contig 11322 bp, 12 predicted proteins | sample C33_657DmetaG_FD_165043 | JGI IMG/M metagenome (GOLD analysis project Ga0222712, IMG submission 165043) | Estuarine water microbial communities from San Francisco Bay, California, United States - C33_657D | ecosystem: Environmental > Aquatic > Marine > Unclassified | place: USA: California... | reverse complement strand
AGTCCAAAAAGAAGTAAGGCTAAAATATGGCATATCGCAATAACCGTAAGCCGAGTAAGGCCGACATGGCTAAGAACCAAGGTATGTATCAGGACACCGGGGTTCCCAACGCCAACTCGGAAAACGACGACAGCGAAGATATGTCCGATGAAACTTCTATGGAACTTCCCGACGGTACGGAAGTTTCCATCGAAGGACCAGAGATGGAAGACGAGCAGGTCGAAGAGCCTATATCTGAAGAAGAACTTCAGAACATCGTAATCGCCGAAATCGACGACGCTCAATCGTATATTGACGACGACATCAGCCCGCAGCGTGCGCTTGCGGGCCAGTACTATAAGGGCGAACCCTTCGGCAACGAAGAGGAGGGCCGGTCGCAGGCGATGTCAATGGATGTACGGGATACTGTACAGGCCATGATGCCGTCGATCATGAAGGTATTTTTCGCGGCAAGCAACGTCGTTGAGTTTGCGCCGAACGGCCCAGAAGATGTGGCCACCGCGCAGCAAGCGACGGATTACGTCAACTACTGCCTGACACGCGATAACAACCTATTCAACGAATGCTATTCTACATTCAAGGATGCCCTGATCCGTAAGAACGGTATCATGAAAGTCTGGTGGGATACTGAGAAAGATGTCACGACCCACTACTTCACGGGTATGGATGAGGCTACCTTCTCGGTACTTCAGTCCGATCCTACCGTCGAAGTTAAGAACGTAGAAATCACCTACGGCGAAACTATCACCATGACGCCGATGGGCGAAATGATGCAGCAGACCCCGCCGACCTACGATTGCACGGCTGTCCGTACAATGGAGAAGGGCCGCCTACGCGTTCAATCCGTACCGCCCGAAGAGTTTCTGATTGACCGCCGTGCGCGTTCTATCGAGACCGCCGAGTTTGTAGCCCACCGTCGTTACGTTACCGTGTCCGATCTTGTAAAGATGGGCTACGATTTCGATGAGGTTCAAGACCTTGGCTTTGAAACGCTTGACGACTTTGAAGGCAACCAAGAAACCTTTGACCGTAACCCGCAAGCGTTCGTTCAAATCACTGGCCGCACAGATACGACATCGCGCAAAGTCCTCTACATCGAGGGCTATGTGTACGTTGACATGGACGGCGACGGGATCGCGGAACTTTGCCGCGTCTGCGTTGCTGGCACGGCCAACAAGGTACTGCATTGGGAACCTTGCGACTTTATTCCGTTCGTAGACTTCTGCCCCGATCCAGAGCCGCACACATTCTTCGGCATGTCGATTGCCGACGTGACGATGGACATTCAGCTTATCAAGTCGAATATCCTTCGTAACACGCTGGACAGCTTGGCTCAATCGATTCACCCACGCACGGGTGTCGTTGAAGGCCAAGTCAACATCGAAGACGTAATGAACACCGAAGTCGGTGGCATCATCCGTATGCGCGCACCGGGTATGGTGCAGCCGTTTACGATGCCGTTCGTCGGGTCGCAAGCCTTCCCGATGTTGCAGTACATGGACGAACTGCGCGAGAACCGTACAGGTATTTCCAAGGCCGCATCCGGCCTCGATGCAAATGCGCTCCAGTCTTCAACCCGCGCTGCTGTTGCCGCCACAATTACTGCTGCGGCGCAGCATATCGAACTGATCTGCCGTATCTTCGCCGAGACGGGTATGAAAGACCTGTTCCGCAAGTCGATGCAGCTTATCGCCAAGAACCAAGATGCACCGCGCATGGTGCGTCTGCGTAATACGTTCGTGCCGATTGACCCGCGTGTGTGGGATACGAGCATGGATGTCGTCGTCAACGTCGCTATCGGTACTGGCAGCAACGAAGAAAAGATGGCGTTCTTGGGCCAAGTCGCAGCCAAGCAAGAGATGCTCATGCAGATGGGCGCACCGCTTGCTGATATGCAGGGTTACTACAACACGCTATCTCAGATGATGGCGCTGGCTGGATACAAAGACCCAACTGTATTCTTCAAAGACCCAGCCACGATGCCACCTCCTCCACCGCCTGCACCACCGCAGCCGACACCGGAAGAGATGCTGTCTCAGGTTCAGATGGAAGCAATCCGCGCTGACATTCAGAAGAAGGCCGCAGAACTTGAGTTGCAGCGCGAAGAGATGCTGCGCAAGGACGACCGTGAGCGCGACAAACTCGACGCTGATCTTATGATTAAGGCAGCCGAGATTGAAGCCAAGTATGGCGCGCAGGTTAACACGGCCAATATCGAAGCGTTGATGCAGCGTGACCGTGAGGCTTTACGCCAGCAAGGTGAAATGGATCGTGCGGCTATGCAGGCTCAACAGGCCGCGCAGAACGCGCAGATGGCACAGGCAGTTCAGCAAGCACAGATGCAGATGCAGCCTGAGATGCCGATGCAACCGGAACTCCCCCCAGAAGGAATGATGTAATGGTAGCAATTATACCCCTACAGGATATGGCATTTAGTGATTACGGTCTCGGAGGCGCACTGTTTGGTGCGGAAACAGTCGGTTCCGATCTTGCTAACACCTTGCTCGGTGGGCCTGCGCAGGGCGGCTCCTACACTGGCGGGGTAGGTGGCGGCTCCAGTCGTACTGCGGCTGAACGCCAACAATCTATACTGGACGTAAATCCGTATGTTGCACCCAGCCAAGGTGTAAACCCCAACCCGGTTACAAGTCAGCGAAATAGCGGACAGACTGGCTATTATTTTGCAAACGAACTGGGTTTGCCTGCGAGTTACGGCAACGTCGGTTCGGCGCAAGCGGCCAACCCCGCTACATTTAACCCAAATGCGCAGTATGCCTCCCAACTGCCGGGCTTTGTTCCAGTAGACCCTAACGCCACGTATCGCCTTGTAAGCGGCGGCACGGGCGGCGATGTTGTGTACTCTGGCGCTGGCGCAGATGGTTTGCGCAACGTATTCCAGCAAGCCAACGACCTTACTCTTGCCGATCCTAGGAATGCCTACTGGGGTGTCGAAGTCCTTGATCCAGCTACGGGTGAGTACCGGCGCGTGGCCGAGAACCGAGGCCCGAACGGTCTCGGCATTATCGGGGATATTGCGGGCATTGCTCTGCCAATCGCGGCAGCTATTGCAACTGGCGGTGCAAGTCTTGGGGTGCAAATCGCGGCAGGTGCGGCAGCAGGCGGCCTTGGTGGCTTCTTATCAGGAAACGATATTCTAAGATCGGCGCTGCTTGCCGGTGCTACTGCGGGCCTTGGCAACGTAACCGGTCTTAACGAGGCTGTTGGTGGCGTGCTTAACGATGTGGGCGGCGCAGTTAGCGACGCATTTAGCAATGCGTTTGCATCGGGAGCTGCCAATCAGGCTGTCTCTAATGCAACAGGGGACATCGTTGTTAATGCTCTCAGCAATCTTGCGCAGGGCGCAGGTGCTGGCGTGGTCCAAGGTGCTGTGGGCGGGGCTGTTGGTGGAGCGACTGGCGCAACCGGAACAGGCGGAACCTCAACAGGCGGAACCTCAACGGGCACAACCGCAGGCGACACTATTGTTGTTACTGGGGCAAGACCGGGAGCAATACTTGATAGCGCGACGGGCGCGGTAACGGGAGCCGCGACTGGTGGGTTGCTGAATGCCACAACCGGAACAGGCGGAACCTCAACGGGCAACACCACAACGGACAACACCACAACGGGCACAACCGCCGACGACACCATTGTTGTTAGCGGGGTAAGACCGGGATCGGTAACGGGAGCGGTAACTGGCGCGGCAACAGGCAATCTGCTTGATGCGTTGACAAATACTTCGGCTACAACCGCAGACGACACTATTGTTGTTACCGGGGCAAGACCGGGAGCGGTTACGGACGCAGCAACGGGCGCGGTAGCGGGCGCAACAACGGGCGGTTTGCTTAATACGTTGGGAGATGTATCCGCCTTAGCCAACGACATTGTTGTTACCGGAAATCGAACTACAGGAGCCAATACTGGCGCGGCAACGACAGCCGGAACTAGTGGATTGCTGAATACGACAACCGGAGCGGACACTATTATTGTTACCGGCAATAGGCCGGGAGCGGTTACGGATACCGCAACGGGCGCGGTAACGAACGCGGCAGGAACCGCCCTGCTTAATACGGCGACGGGCAACACCACTACTTCGGAAAGAGGCGGTGTTCTTGGCACTGGGCTTACCATAGGTGAACTTCTATCCATTCTTGGTGTCGGGGGTAATCTTATAGGAAATCTTGTGGGTGGCAGCAGCGGCACAGGCACAACATCGACCTACGTTTCCCCATTTGGCACGGGCACGGGCACAGGTCTTGGCACAGGCCGAGATATGCGCGCCAATCCAAACATTACGGATTACGAGCGGTACGGTTTTGGCCCAGAGGCCATGTTCTTCACACCGAGTTACAGCAGTGTTTTTTCAGCAGGAACCCCCGCCACACAAGCGGCAGCCGCGATGACAACTAACCCAGCTAGGACGACGTTGATCTAATGGACCCTATGACAAAAGCTAACCACGCGAAGCGCCTTCTTGAGGATGAGATTCTCAAGGAGGCATTCGACGCAGTGGAAAGAGATATTTTTGAAGAGTGGCGCAGGTCGGCTCATACTGACTATGGCGGACGCTCTGACATGTTTCACACGCTCAAAGGACTTGAGCGGTTGAAAGCCCGCCTACAGGCAATCCTTGACGACGGCTTAGTCGCCAAATCAAGGAGTTAACATTTAATAAAGAAGGTGCTATATGACGGAACAAGTCGGCAACCCCAGTGGTGGGATCGGCCTCCACGAAGCAACACTAGCCATCGACCAACTGCTTGGCCCTGATGAGGACACCCAAGACGAGGCCGAGGCGCAAGAGCCTGAAGAGGCTCTGGACGACGCGGAAGAAACTAACGCCGAGAATTACTCGGAAGAAGATGAAGCCGAAGAGTCTGACCCGGATGAAGAGTACGACACAGAAGAGGTTATCGAACAGGAACTTCCTGACGATCTAGTCATCAAGGTAAAAGATGATGGCAAAGAATTGGAAGTCACCCTTGACGAACTTCGGAAAGGTTATTCTCGTTATTCGGATTACACACGGAAAACTCAGGCGTTAGCTGAAGAACGTAAGTCGTTCCAAGGCGAAGCCGAAGCGATCCGAATGGAACGCGCTCAATACGCGGAACTGCTCCCCGTGCTTAAAGCACAACTTGAGGTGCAGTCCGAGGCTGAGCCTGATTGGGACAATCTTTATAATGAAGACCCCATTGAGGCGGCGCGGTTAGAACGGCATTGGAATAAGTCTCGTCAGGAACGAGCCGCTAAACTTCAGGCGATTAACACTGAACAGCAGCGGATTGCTGAAGAGATGGCCAAAGAGCAACAGCGGGCATTGGCTGACATTGTGCAGTCAGAGCGCGCCAAACTCACTGAAGTCATTCCTGAATGGAAAGACGAAGGTACAATGCAAAGCGAAGCTAAGGAACTTCGTGAATGGGCTTTGAATAACGGGTTTAGCGAACGCGACCTAAGTGCACTTGTTCAAGCTAGTCACGTCTCAATCCTGCGCAAAGCGATGATGTTCGATAAGGGTTCGAAGAAAGTGGAAAAGGTGAAGGCACAGCCAAAGAAGGTTGCGCGGATCGTCCGTCCCGGTTCTTCAGGTACTCAAGTCAACACACGTTCAACCGATGTAAAGAAAGCGTCCCAGCGCCTTGTGCGTAGCGGTCGTATCGCAGATGCAGCGGCCCTGTTGGATAAACTCATTTAATAAGGATGTGAACTAATGGCTATTGTAGCAAATACTTTTACCCGGTACTCAGCTATCGGTATTCGTGAAGACCTGTCGAACGTTATCTATAACATCTCGCCAGAAGAAACTCCGTTCATTTCGAACATTGGCCGCGAAAGCGTCAAGAACACCTACTTCGAATGGCAGACCGACGCTTTGGCTGCGGCCTCGGCTTCTAACGCCGCACTCGAAGGTGACGACATTTCTTCGTTCACTGCTGTTTCGCCAACCGCTCGTGTTGGTAACTACACGCAGATCAGCACGAAGAACGTCGTAATCTCCGGTACGCTTGAAGCAGTCGATAAGGCTGGTCGTCGTAACGAAATGACCTATCAGCTTGCAAAGCTGGGTTCGGAACTGAAGCGCGACATGGAAGCCGCTCTTCTTGCCAACCAAGCATCGGTTGCTGGTAACACCACCACTGCACGTCGTACTGCTGGTCTGCCTGCATGGTTGACCTCGAACACCTCGTTCGGTTCAGGCGGTGCTAACCCAACTGTTGGCTCGACCCCAACTGCTGCTCGTACCGATGGTACGCAGCGTGCGTTCACGGAAACACTTCTGAAGAACGTAATCCAGCAGGTCTGGACTTCGGGTGGTACACCTAAGATGCTGATGGTTGGTCCGTTCAACAAGACTGTTGCTTCGGGCTTCACCGGCATTGCAACTCGCTTCCGCGACGTTCCAGCCGGTCAGCAGGCGCAAATCGTTGGCGCAGCCGACGTTTATGTGTCCGACTTCGGTACGGTCAACATCGTTCCTAACCGCTTCCAGCGTGACCGCGATGCGTTCATCGTCGATCCTGATTACGCATCGTTGGCAGTTCTTCGTCCAATCCAGAAAATGGATTTGGCGAAAACCGGCGACGCCGAGAAGGCTCTGCTCCTCGTCGAGTATGGTTTGAAGGTAAACAGCCAAGCTGCTCACGGTATCGTAGCCGACTTGACCACTTCGTAAGAAGGTCTATTTGGGTGAGGGGGCATAACGCCCCCTCATCTAACTATTGAGGGTTTTATGACTAAACGCCTTATCAACGACGATGCTTTCACAGGCGTCAAAACTTTTTACGATTACGATGCCGAGAAGGACGAAGCGATCATCTCGAAAGAGCAGGATGTTTCGGCAATCATCGAGCAGAACAAGCGCGAGTTCAACGAAGCGCCGGAACGCTGGGGTGAATGGACAAAGGTTGGCAGCATCCCGATTTCAGTGTATTATGAACTTGAGCGCCAAGGTATTACACAAGACCAAGAGCGCATGAAGAAGTGGTTGAACGATCCGGACAACCTTTACTTCCGCACAAGGCCGGGGACTGTTTAATGGCAATTTCTACATACTCCGAATTAAGGACTACGGTCGCGGACTTCCTTAACAGGGACGATCTGACTGCGGCGATTCCGTCCTTTATCTCATTAGCCGAGGCTGCGCTTAACCGCCGTCTTCGTTCACCGGAAATGGTGACGCGGGCTACCGTCACTATTGACGCGGAGTATGAGAACCGCCCATCCGATTGGATGGAGACGATCCGCTATCAGGTTGATACCAATCCAATCACGGCTATGGAATTTGTAACGCCGGAAGAAGCCATCATCCAGAAGACAAAGTTTTCTGCGGCTGGCGTACCGCTGTTCTTCTCAACTGTCGGCACTCAGTTCCAGCATGTTCCTGCGCCTGACGGCTCTTACACGGGCGAGTTGATGTACTACGCCCGCGTTGCGGGTTTGTCGGATTCGAACACATCTAACTGGCTTTTAACGGCCAACCCTGATATATACCTGTATGCAACGCTCGTTCAAAGCGCGCCATATTTGAAAGAAGATGAGCGCATTGGTGTTTGGTCTACTATATTAGACCGCCTAATGGCTGAATACGAAGTTGCAGAGCAACGGGCCAAGACCGGTTCAAGTCGGTTGGCTTCTAGGACAAGGACGTTTGGTTAATGGCGGATACAACAACTACAAACCTTGGCCTCACTAAACCTGAGATCGGTGCATCCGCCGATACTTGGGGTAATAAGCTAAACACCGACCTTGATCTCGTCGATGGTGTCTTTGCCGCTAACGGCACGGGGACAAGCGTTGGTATTAATGTAGGTGCTGGGAAAGTAGCTGCTGTTGCCGGGACGCTTAATGTCACCGGCACTGTTTCTGGTGGCGTTGTCGCCCCGCTTGCCTCGCCAACATTTACCGGCACGGTTGGTCTGCCTTCGACCACAAGCATCGGCGCAGTCTCCTCAACTGAGATCGGCTACCTCGATGGCGTAACGTCGAACCTCCAGACGCAGCTTGACGCTAAACTAGCCATTACGGCGGCAGCATCAACCTACGCGCCGCTGGTCAGCCCAACATTCACCGGCACGGTTACGCTTCCATCGACGACTAGCATCGGCGGTGTGAGCGCGGCAGAGATCGTCTACCTTGATGGCGTGACATCGAATGTGCAGACGCAGTTGGATGGCAAAGCTGGTCTTGCTTCTCCTGCGTTCACTGGAACGCCGACAGCGCCGACAGCCACCACTGGCACGAACACAACTCAGGTGGCCACAACTGCTTTTGTGCAGCAGGTTGCGTTCAACAACACGCTTCCTTCGCAGACTGGCAACGCCGGAAAGTACGTCACGACGGACGGCACGAATGCAAGCTGGGCGGCTATTACCGCACAAGTTTATCCAAGCGCGGGTCTTGCCGTCTCAACTGGTTCTGCGTGGGCAGCATCTATCGCCCCCGGCACTTCCGGTAACGTCCTGACTAGCAACGGTACAAGCTGGACATCTACGGCGCTCCCATCGAGCGCGGTTCAGTACCCACAGAATATCCAGTCAGCAAACTATACGCTGGTACTCAGCGATGCTGGCAAGCAGATTTTCCATCCTGCGTCTGATACTGTTTCGCGCACGTACACCATACCGTCAAACGCATCCGTCGCGTTTCCCATCGGCACAACGATATTATTTACCGCAGAAAATGCAGCGTTTCCTGTATCAGTTGCTATAAACAGCGATACGTTAATTCTTGGATCGGGCATTACAGGGACTGCGACTGTATCTGCTAACAATACGCTAATGGCCGTTAAAGTTACCGCAACAAAATGGATGGCTAATTATCTGTATAATGATGACACGCCGCCATACGCAATAGCGGTAGCTCACGGTACAACTCCGTTTTTAAGCGTGTATCCTTGGAGTAGCTCAGGGTTTGGCACTCAATATGTAAACCCGTATACGTTGCCATCAACCGCAGCCGGATACTGCGCGGCATTTTCACCTGCGGGGAACGCGCTTGCATATGGATATGATACGTCGATACCTTATATGGATGTCTACCGTTGGTCTGCGTCTGGTTTTGGCGCGCCATATGCCTCCCCTGCCACGTCAGCTAACGGCGAGGTTACTGGGGTGGCATTTTCGCCCGCGGGCGATGCGATAGCTGCGTCGTCGGGTTCCCCGGGCTATATCAACGCATGGCCGTGGAATAGCACTACTGGCTATGGCGCTAAATATGCTAACCCCGCCACGTTTCCAACAAGCTACAGCTACTCCATTGCATTTTCTCCCGCGGGCACTTCTATAGCTATCTCACACGCAAGTACGCCCTTTGTTACTGCGTATCCTTGGTCGGTGGGTTCGGGCTTTGGCACTAAATACGCCAACCCCGCCACGCTACCAACAAACGCTGCAAATGGCGTTGCGTTTAATCCGGCAAGTGATGCTATCGCCATAGCGCATACATCGTCACCATTTGTGTCTGCATATCCGTGGAATAGCACTACTGGATTTGGCACTAAATACGCCAACCCCGCCACACTACCCGCTGGTAATGGTTTTGGTGTGGCATTTAACCCTGACGGTACTTCTATTGCTGTTTCCCACCAAACATCGCCGTTTGTTACTGCGTACCCGTGGAATAGCGGAACGGGATTTGGGACTAAATATGCTAACCCAATAGGGGGCTACATTGCGGGTTACGGTAGGGCGGTAACTTTTTCGCCAGCTGGCGACGCTATTGCGGTGGCGTGCACTGCAACACCGTTTATTGTAGCATTTCGCTGGTCTAAAAATGGGTTTGGCAGTAAATATACCAGCCCTACGACATTGCCACCAGCCCAAGCACTAGGCGTCGCATTCGGCGTTAACGCATAACAAGGACAAGACATGATCTACACTCAACTTAGTGACGAATATAAATATGACACGATTGCGGAAGCTATGTACGGGCGTGAAATCGAGTATTTCCATTACGACTTTGACCGCAGGAATTTTGAATATTTGTTGGCAAACGCCACAGACAACGAATTTGCGGCGAATGTAGCCGAAAGACTTACCGATACTGCTAAGCAAATGGGCAACGTAGCGGCAATCATAGCCGCGTTGAAAGACCAGATTGAAGATCAAGCCGCATATGACGCGGCTGTTGTACGTGTAACCGCCAAGCGGGAAGCAAAGGAAGCAGAATAATGTGGTATGTCCAAGCCCAAGGCGACACCTTTATACGGCACATCTTTGATACAGAGCCGACGCAGTGGGACGCGGACAACTATTGTTACGCCCGCCGTCTGACTGACGAACAGGCCGCACATTTTGGCGTACACAAGAAGCAGATCGTCACGCCACCTTACTTTGACCCAGCGACGCAAGTGCGCGAGGAAGGCCCAGCACTGTTGATCGATGGCATCTGGACCCAGAACTACATCGTGACAGACCTTGACGCAGACGCATCGGCAGAAAAGGTCGGCGCGCAGTGGGATGTCGTTCGTGCTGAACGTAACAAGCTGCTGGCAGCCTGCGATTGGACGCAGCTACCTGACGCTTCGGCAGACGCCACTGCATGGGCCGCTCACCGCCAAGCCTTGCGCGACATAACTAGCCAAGCTAATCCATTTAACATCGTATGGCCAGCGGAGCCAAGCTAATGGACATGTCGTTCGGCATCGACACGCTTCTCACCGTCGTTGCGGGCATCTTCGCCATCATTGGTGTGTGGACGCAGTTGAGCAATCGTCTTGCAATTCTTGAGACAAAACTGGAGTTTGGTGACGAGAAGTTCAACAGCATCGACAAGAAGTTTGACGAGGTGATGCTTCACCTGCGCCGGATTGAAGACAAGCTGGACAACAAGGCAGATCGGTAATGGCGTTTAAGCTAGGCCCACGTTCCCTGTTAAACCTTCGCGGCGTGCACCCTGATCTGGTGCGCGTCGTTAAACGCGCCATCAGCATTTCCGATATTGACTTCACCGTCATCGAAGGGCTGCGTACACCAGCACGGCAGAAAGAACTGTTCGCCAAGGGCGCGACCAAGACGATGCGTTCGCGCCACATTCACGGCTTCGCGGTTGACATCGCGCCGTATGTAGCGGGCAGCATCCGTTGGGACTGGCCGCTGTTTGATAAGATTGAAGCAGCCATGAAGAAGGCAGCGCATCTTGAGAATGTGTCGATTACTTGGGGCGGGGACTGGAAGTCGTTTAAGGACGGCCCACATTGGGAACTTCCGCACGCTAAATACCCAGACCCAAAATGACGATTAAAGAACTTGAGACCGCGCTGCTTGAGCGTGTCCGGGTTTGGTGGCGTCCGGTCACATGTGTCGGTATTGCTTGCGGTGT
>Ga0222712_10006683_pt1 | contig 11323 bp, 19 predicted proteins | sample C33_657DmetaG_FD_165043 | JGI IMG/M metagenome (GOLD analysis project Ga0222712, IMG submission 165043) | Estuarine water microbial communities from San Francisco Bay, California, United States - C33_657D | ecosystem: Environmental > Aquatic > Marine > Unclassified | place: USA: California... | reverse complement strand
CGAATTAATAAAAAGAGTGCAAAATGAGTTTGATGAGGCTATAATTAGAATACACATACCATTTGCTACATACGGTGATAAGGATGGAACGGCAGCTAGAGAGAGAATTGAAGAGTGTAAAGCTGCTATCACAAAACCAGGAATACAAGTAGTAGCAACTCACGACTTCTTACCTGAGAGTGGTATCCTATCGTTTTTACACAACAACGATATTAATATATTTTTGTACAACGATGTGTATGGCTCTCAAGGTATAGCCAGTACTCCACACTTTGCTTTATCTCGGAAAACCATTCCTAGTTACAAATACATCAAAGACACGACATTTGATTGGAATTACAGATAAAGTTGATATTGATAAAACCTCAATTAAAGATGCTGTAAATAATCCAAATGAATTATTAGAGCCTTTTGAAGTTTGGTCTCGTAAAAACACATTAGTTTCATATGAAAAAGTATTTGATGAACTATTAGAGGAGGAGCATTTTTTTGGAGCATCCGATCCACAAATAGATAAAGTACTAGCAAGTGCCTTTCCTCCAGGGTATAAAGGAGTCTGTATTGATATTGGAGCGGGAGATGGTAAACTAGGTAGCAATTCTCTTTATTTTGAGAGAAGAGGGTGGAACTGTCTATGCATAGAACCTAATCCGGTATACGAAGAGTACTTAAGAGAAACTCGTGAAAAGGTTGTAAATGTTGCTATTGCTAATTCCGATAAGGACACTATGCCACTTCATGTATTTAAAGTTGTTACTACTGATGTACACGACGGGGATCCTCCTCATCAATACGGGGCTTTGACCTCTTTGAAGGTGGATGAAAAACTATATGAGCGTTTTAAAAATCAAGGATTTATTTTACAAGAGTACGATGTAGAAACTAAAGTAATGACTTTAACAGACTGCATAGAGCAAAACTCCTTTCCTACTAATATTGATTTTATTTCGATCGATACTGAAGGAACAGAGCTAGATGTGGTTATGAGTATAGACTTCAATAAAATAACGGTGTCAGTATTTGTTATTGAAAACAACTTTAAAACAACTGAGGTTGAGGATTATTTAAAACAGTACGGTTATAAAAAATATCTATCACACGAAGAAAATGATTTTTACATACTAGAAGAACTTTTATAAATTTATAGAAATGGATACAGTAGGAAACTTAATAGATAAGCTAACAATAGCAAACATCCGTATATGGATGGCTGAAGACATTAAGCGAGATAAAAATGCCACTGATAAGCAGATAGCAGATGCGACTCGAATTACAAATGTAGTAAACTCATACAGAACTGATTTAATTCAGGAAATAGATGAAACTATAAACGATTTGGTATCTACGGGAAAAGTTCAAAAGTTATATAAACAAGGAGCTACTAAAATGTATGGCAAGTAACTTTTTAATGGGAGGTAAGCTAGGAGATTTTCTCCATGCTATGTTCGCAGTTAAAAATATTTGTGAACAAAATAATACTAAAGCTAATATCTACATGTATGATATTGGATGGGAGTTTGGAATCCACAACACACATTCCGAACTACAGCCTATTTTTTTACAACAAAACTATGTTAGCTCTTTTAGCGTATTGGAAAATTATGAGATTGATCCCATTCAAACTCCAAAGCAAAACACTCCCATTAGAATCTATAATGAGAAGCTTTTACAAGAAGGTTATATTGATCTAGGTGACTACATAAGATCTCCATGGCTCTACAAAACCTGCTGGTCAGATTTGTATAGTAAAACTTTTAACTTTGAAATTAAAAAAGAGTATAGATGGATCACCTACAATAAGATTAATCCAGACCTCGAGAACAAAATACTAATCCAACGAAAAGCACACACATTAAGAAATCCTAATTTTAATTATAGTAGTATAATAGAAAATTACGGTAAAGAAAATATTGTATTTATTTCATCAACTCAAAAAGACTACGACGAGTTTCCAAATAATTCAGAAATACCTTTTTACAAAGTCACTACTTTAGATGACTGGTTTACAGCTATCAACTCAAGCGCTATGGTAATAGCTAATCTATCAGCTCCGGCAGTCATGGCACATGCTATGGATAAGCCACGGATCATAGAACTACCTTATACAATAGATGCCCAACATTGCATAGGCGAGGAGTATTATTCTGATAACGTATACTGGTATGTAGACGATTACGAAAATAATTTAAAATGAAACCATTTGTAATATATACATACGACTACGATCCAGGCATAGGTGGTGTTAAGGTAATGCATAAGCTATGCGACATGCTTAATAAAAATGGATACGAAAGCTACCTACTTCCAATATACCTAAGGGATGAATTTTATACCTGCTCGGACTATGATACTCCGATGATCACACAAGAGGTGTTAAATAATCTAGACGAAGCTATTGTAGTATATCCAGAAGGAATAAAGTATAATCCACTTAATGCTAAGAATGTTGTAAGGTGGATATTAGGACCCTCTAACCAAGACGATGCTGTAACCTATTCTAAATCAGATATAGTATATTGGTATATGGATTATTACTATACTGATTACATAGGACAAAAAGATAATCAATTATTTATAACAGAGTTCCATGATGATATTTTTTTAAATGTAAAAAATCAACGAAGTGGAAGCTGTTACACTATTCGAAAAGCTAATCCAACCAAGTTAGTACATCCTGAGAATTCTATATTCATTCCATTTAGTGGTGCTGGTAACCTGTTAGAACTAGCTAATTTATTTAATTCAACAGAAACATTCTACTGCTACGACAACTACACATTTCTATATACTCAAGCAGCCATGTGTGGGTGCACCAGCATAGTAATTCCAGACGGAGTTAAAACTAAAGAAGAATGGTTAGAAGGATCTAGATTAAACAAGTATGGTATTGCTTACGGCGAAGACGATATACCAAGGGCTAAAGAAACCTTACCTTTGTTATTTGAAGAAATAAATAAGATAAAGTTGGAAATGAACGAACAAGTTTGTATGTTTGCTAATAACTGCAATAATATATTTTAAATGAAAGTAGTATACGTAACAGGTTGCTTAGGTTTTATTGGATCCTATGTGACTAGAAAATGCTTAGAAAGAGGTTGGTATGTTAAGGGTGTAGATAAGATGACATATGCCGCTAACACAACATTATTAAATGAATTCAATCAGTATGATAACTTCTCATTTGTACATTGTGATATAAATAATTTAAAATTCTTATACGAATGTGATTATATTATTAATACAGCAGCTGAAACTCATGTAGGTAATTCAATAGCTAATAGTGATGAATTCGTTCATTCTAACGTTAATGGAGTTCATAATATACTTGAATTAATTAAAAATTATAGACAAGAAACATCAAAAACACCTATACTATTACATTTCAGTACTGATGAGGTATATGGTGATATTGAAGAAGGAGCCCATATAGAAACAGATTTACTAAAACCATCAAACCCATATTCAGCTACTAAAGCAGCAGCTGATATGTTAGTTTTAGCTTGGGGTAGAACATATAATCAACCTTATATTATAGTTAGACCTACTAACAATTATGGAATTGGTCAATATGTTGAAAAACTAATCCCTAAAACATGTAAATACCTTAAATTAGGAAGAAAAATACCATTACATAATAATGGTACTCCAATTAGAAATTGGTTACATGCAGCTGATACTGCGGATGCTGTAATTAAAATTATAGATAATGGAGTTAAAAATGAAATATATAATATAGCTGGTGGGTTTGAACAGTCTAACTATGATACTGTTAAAAAAGTAATTAAAGAATATTGTGGAAACGACAATATAGAGTCATATCTTGATTTAACATATTCTAGAATAGGACAAGACGTTCGCTATGCTTTAGATGATTCCAAATTAAGATCACTAGGATGGGAACCAAATAAAATATTCAATATTGAATTGACTGGTATTGTAAATTATTATAAAAATAAATTTATATGGTAAATAAAGATGAACTAATTTCATTTGAGACAGAAATTGGAGATTTATTTAATGAAGGTAAAATTAAAGCACCTATTCATTTATACTCAGGTAATGAGGAGGAAATGATTGAATTATTTAAAGAAATTGATATAGTAAATGATTGGGTGTGTTGTACTTGGAGAAATCATTATCAAGGACTATTGAAAAATATACCTAAAGATATATTAACAGAAAATATATTAAAGGGAAAATCAATGGTAATGAACTTACCAGAATACAAATTTATATGTAGTTCAATAGTAGGAGGAATTCCATCAATAGCAGCAGGAATTGCATTTGCTATAAAATTACAAAACAAATCAGATAGAGTATGGTGTTGGGTTGGTGATATGAGTGCTGAAACAGGAGCATTTCACGAAGCATATAAGTATAGCTTAAATCACGGTTTACCTATAACATTTATTATAGAAGATAACAAAAAATCAGTATGTACACCTACACCAGATATATGGGGAAGAAATCAACCATATTATCTCACATCAGAATATAAAGGTGGAATATTAAAACAAAAGAATCTATATTATTATCAATATACAAATGAAAAATATCCTCATGCTGGAGCTGGTATGAGAGTTCAATTTTAACATATGAATTACTTTGACGAATTAAAAAAAGCAATGAGTTTACTAGCTGAACATCCTAAAACAATGTTTATAGGACAAGCAGTAGAGTATGAAGGAACGGGATTATATGATTCATTAAAACATCTTCCAGATAATAAAAAGATAGAATTACCCGTTGCAGAATATTTTCAAACAGGATTAGCGAATGGGATGGCTATCGAAGGAATAATTCCTGTATCAACATATCCTAGATGGAACTTTATATTGATGGGAACGGATCAAATAGTAAATCATTTAGACAAGTTTACAACAATGTCTGATGGTAGATGTGCTCCTAAAGTTATAATTAGAGTAGCAGTTGGAAGCGAATATCCAGTAGATCCACAATGTCAACACAAAGGTAATTTTACAGAAGCTTTTAAGAGTATGACTAAAAATATAGACATAATTGAGCTAATTGAACCAGAAGATATACTACCAGCATACCAGAAAGCTCTTAATAGAAATGATGGCATCAGTACAATATTAGTTGAATTTGCCGATTATTCAAAAACAAAATAATGAATATATTAATTACAGGAGGAAATGGTTATATAGCTAAAAGTTTATATAATACTCTTAAAGATAAATATAATGTAACCTCTATTAGTAGAGATAATTTTGATTTAACCAATAGTGAAGCAACAAATGATTTCTTTAAACATAGACTGTTTGATATTGTAATTCACTGTGCTGTTAAGGGTGGAAGTAGATTAGTTGAGGATAAGGGGAATATAATAGACGATAATTTGTCTATGTATTATAATTTACTAGCTAATAAATCTCATTTTGATAAATTAATTCATTTTGGATCGGGAGCAGAAATACATGCTAAAGATACTCCATATGGTTTAAGTAAACAGGTTATAAGACAATCTATATTAGATAAAGATAATTTCTATAATCTTAGAATATTTGGGATATTTGACGAAAATGAGTTAGATACTAGATTTATTAAAGCAAGCATTAATAGGTATATAAATAAAGAATCAATCCAAATACACCAAGATAAGTATATGGATTTTATATACATGCCAGACCTAATTAGGATAGTTGAGCACTACCTTAGCACTAATAACTTAAGCAAGGATATAAATTGTAATTATAAAACAACTCATAAGTTGTCTGAGATTGTAGATATAGTTAATTCATTGAGTACTTATAAAGTTCCTATTCAAATTCAAAATGATTTAATAAGTAGTTATTGTGGATTATATAATGAGCTGCCTATTAATTTTGTAGGATTAGAGCAAGGTATAAAAGAAGTTTATAAAAAATTAAAACAATAATCTATGAAAGATCCTCGCATATTATATCATATGCATGTAATGTGGTACGAATCTAAAATGATAAATGAAACTTTAGAATCATTACAACTAGCTGTTGAAAATTCAACTATTCCAGTTGATATAATGATTTGCTTAAATTCACAAACCTATATGGAACAACCTGACGGTGTGGTACCAGTTGAAATGTTTAATGAATTCGTAGAGCATCCAGTACTAAAAAACGCTACCTTAATACACAAGACTGATAACGATCCGTTTTATAATGTAGGTGACTGGCGTAGAGACCTTTACGGTCCTGACTACGACTACAAATATATCGTATGGGGCGAGAGTGATGGACTTGTACCTGAAGATCATTTCTTTCTACTAGCAGCTATTGATATTGATCATCCACACTACGTATCACTCGCATCTAGAAAGATGTGGGATAGTACTTGGGATGAAGTAGAACATCCATGGCTAAGACAGTTTCCGAGAAATGGACCACCAGACAATCCAGCACAAGCACCGGAACCTTTTAACAGTGGACACTACATATCCCTTAATCAATTAAATGAATTTAATAGGCAGTTCGAGCCAGTGGTAATACAACTACAACAGAATAAGATTGATGGTAATTTAATAGCGTTATCAAAAGGATTACCATATCCATTCATACCTCCTGATCTAAGGTTTTGTCGAGAGGATTTGTGTGCTCAAATATTTTTTACGATAAACGGGATACCACAGTATCATATATCAACAAGGCTCAAAGGACATAACTATGTACATCCAAATAAAAGAATAGGTACTAAGGATGATAGATCCAATACAAAGTACACCAACTATAATGAAAACATAGCACCGGCTATCATTAACAATTTTTTAAGAGAAGCACAAACAATCAAATAGATGTCTAACATATCACTACTAGTAGGACTAAAAAATAATTTAGACTACAACAAGCATTTCTATAATACTACAAGAGCATTGTACCCAGAAGTTGAGATATGCTTTGTTAGCTATGCATCAACAGATGGTACACATGAATGGTTACATACACTGAACGATCGTAATGTACACTACTACTGTTCAACAGAGCAGAAAACCTTCTCAGATACATTTAATAAAGCAGCCGAACTAGCTACTAATGAGTACGTCGCTTATGCGCATAATGATGTAGTACTAGCACCAGGCTTTTTAGAGAATATAGCTAAGCATGTAGCACCTAATCGCATAGTATCCTACACAACAATAGAGCCACCAATCTTTTCTGGACACGAGAGACCTGGGAAGATCATCTATGATTTAGGTACAGACTTAGAATCATTTGAATTAACTAAGCTATATAGCTACGTTGAGGAAAAGCAAAAAGAGTACATTAATAAAACAGAGCCAGGAATTACTTTCTTCATGTGCATGCCACGTAAAGCTTTATTAGAGATTGGAGGAATGGACAATCTATATAATCCAATGTTTTGTGAAGACGATGATATTATCAATAGGTTTAAATCAATAGGACTTGAAACAATAACATCCCTCGATGCTATATGCTACCACTTTGTAAGTAAGACTTCTAGATTCTCAGAAGAGTATCAAGCTAGAACACAACAAATAGAAAGTACATCAAATAGAAACTACATTAGAAAATGGGGTAGCAGATCATCAACTAAGAAATACGATATTGGATATGTAATGTCTAATTCTAATCTAGCTCTTTTAAGTATAGTCGAGCCTTGGTGTAGTACAGTATATATAGTAGATCGGTATAAAAAGGATCTATGTGAGTATGTTGATAGAGAACAGCACCTTACTAAGTTTGATCTCAAAAAGAAAATAAAAGACTTTGATAGTATAAAAGATAATGATATTATAGTAGAGTTTGATGGATTGAAGTTAACACAGGAATCATTTAATCTATTAATACAACTACCAGACATCATAGCAGAGTCAGGTGAAGTAGGTGAATTTGAATTAGATATGTTTAAAGTAACTATACGTAGTTTAGATAGATATGAAAATAAACTAATAACACTAGACGATCCATACTACATTAACCAACTCATTTAACTATTTATAAGCATGAAACATTTAGCAGAAGCATTAGCAGCAGCCATACCTGAATACCAAGTATCGGTAGCTGGACAAGAGTTTACTTTGAGGTTTGATGTAAACATTAATAAGACTAAGAAGGGTATAAAGCTACAGTTTGTTAGCAATGACTTGCCACAAGATATTAGATTAAAGCAAAAGTTAACTAATGACATAGGTACAGAGTTACAAAAGAAGTTCGCAAATGCAGGGCTACAAGTAACCTTGGATATGGAAAATCCATATACAAATGCTATAGGCTTCTTACTACCACTACCATCCGTAGCTAACAATGTAATGCAAATAGCATTCCCAGAAGCACTTGAGCAGGACAATCAAGCGGCAAAGCCGGAGCAACAACCAGAAGAGCAACCAGAACAGGAACCACAACAACAACAGCAACAACAGCCGTTACCATCAAAAGAAGAACCCCCTAGCCAAGAAGATGAGGATCTAAGAGAAGCTATGATGTGGAGAGCTGGGATTAGATAATAAATAAAGTACAATAGTTATGGCAAAAAGACAGATACCAAAAGCAGTGTTCGAACCTTGGGAAGGGTTAGAATCAGCAGACTTACTACAAACACCGCAGTTAGTAGATCTTGTAAAAAGAGAAGCTCCTAAAGCTATCAAAGATGCTTTTGAAAATAGAAAGACTTTTGCAACGCTCTTTCAAATAAATCATTCTGAACATTATTTAGATGTACCAAAGCAGTACTGGGTTGCTGCACTGGAAGAGTGTTTAAAATATTTAATAGAGGATCAACGTTACGAAGAGTGTAAAGATATTAAGAAGTTAATTGACGAAATCAAGGCCGGTAGTAAAATTAAATACACTAAAAAATTGAAAGCAGATGACAGAAAAACCACTAACGGAGATACAGTCGGCGATTAATAGCATACTAAATGTTAAGAGCTTAATTAGAAAGAAGAAAAAGAAGCAGGCTGATAAAAAGAAAGAACTCTTTGTAGCTATTATAAATTCAATTGAACAAATTATTATACGTCAAACCCTGATGTATGCAGATCTTCAATTAGATTTTGCAAACTACGACGAATCGTTTTTAGATACAATAGACGCTCTAATTGTTCTACACTTTGGAAAGGAAGGAGCGGAGGTTATTAGCTGGTACTTATGGGAAAGACAAAACCCAGATGGCACACTTAACTTTCTGCTAGATGAATTTGATAATGAGATTCATATAAACAGTGCACAAGAACTATGGGAGCTGCTAACACAGATAAATCCCAGTACAAATGAGCAAAGGTAGACCACCAAGAGACCTCACAGAAGCTGCTATAAGGAATGCGATCAAGCATACCAAATCAAATACACAAGCAGCAAGATACCTAAACGTCACAATAGATACTTACAGAAAGTATGCTAGTCTTTATGTTGATCAGGAGACTGGTAAAACTCTGTACGAGTTGCATGACAACAAGGCAGGTAAAGGAGTATCAAAGCTACACTGGAAGCAAGAGTTTCCGATGGAGAGATTAGAAAATATACTTGCTAAGGATGAGTACAAACCATTCAATGCACAGAAGCTCAAAGAAAGGTTGATATATGAAGGTAAGCTTAGAATGGAATGTTATAGATGTGGACATACTGAGAAGCGAGTGATTGATTACAAACAACCATTAGTATTAAATTTTAAAGACGGCAACAAGTACCGTTGGCAGTTAGATAACTTAGAGATGATATGTTATAACTGCCATTTCCTATATGTAGGTGGTTTATTTAATGACAAGCAGATTAGGAGAATAGAAGATGCATCGGCACCTATCATAAAATCAGCAGAAATAAATTATGGAGTCGACGATGCTTTTCTGGAACATTTTAAGGATATTGGATTAATAGAGGATGATGGTTACAAACCAGGAGACGAGTTTATATCAAAATTATAAATTATGAATTTACAATCAATGGATAAAGATGAGCTACAAGCTATTGGAGACGTCTTAGATGAAGCACTAGAAGCGGGATTAGAGGTAGAAGTTATATACTGGGCTTTAAAAGCAATGAAAGAAAACCCATTGTTAACTATACCGGAAGCAATGGCGCTTGGTATTACGGAGTGGATTAAATAAAAAAAGTAGAGTTTATCCGTACTTTAATGTTTTATATACCTATATTTATTAGTAGTGTATGATCAGCGATACAACATATGATATTATAGCTTCAGTAGCAGATACCTATGTGCCTAATAAAAAGCACGATCTGTTACATGTTGTTAGTAGAGAAGCTTGGATTGATATAGTTGTTGAACTGGTTAATAAAGGTGCTATAAAGCCAAAAATGGCTGTTATACTCAAATGTGCCCTTAACTGGGAAGCTTTATTAACCTTAAAACTTAGTCGATTAAACTAATGACATTCTTACAAATCAATCCGTATCCATTCCAAGCTGCATTTATACAGTATGGCGTACTTGGAATTGTAGCTTTTGTTCTAGGATATTTTGCCTGGACATCTTACAAAAAACTTGTAGATCGTAATGACAATCTTGAAAAGAAAGTAGATGCTTTACAATTAGAAGTAAGAGCGTTACTAGTAGAAGAGAGAGATCGTATGAGTAAAATCATAGAAGAGAACACAAAAGCAATCACAGAACTTAGACACATCATTGTATCAGCTTTATTAAATTCAAGCGATAAGTGAGATACAACTCCGACGCACTAGGCAGGCTTGCTGGCAAACTACTTAGTGGTAAGAGTAAATATGATGAGTTAAAAGAAATTGCTAATAGACAAAACTATCTACACAAGGTTCAAAAGTTAAAAGAAAGGCTAACAGAAGATTTGAAATTCTGGATAGCAAAAGGTACTAGCAATAGATTAGCAGACATAGAAAAAGACATAAGGTATATATCAGGTGTATTAAATAAGAAAGAGTTTACAAAACAAGAGAAAGAAAAAATAGATGAGCTTGTAAAAAAGCATCCAATAAAATAGTTATGAAAGAAAATGGTTTTACAAAATTTGTACGTGAATATAAAGACGACACCGATAAAAAAGTAGTATCTAGATGGCACTACGACTACTCCATCACAAAAAACGGACCAATCCTAGTTGAAGAATTTGGTCTTCCTCCAAAAGAAAAAAACAAAAGGACAACAAATAAAGTTGTTGATTAGCAATTCTGATTGTATATTTACTCTATAACTAAATATATATAACATGAAGTATTGCAAAGTGTGTAGTGAACCAATCCATCCTAAAAGAGTTGAGTTAGGCTACAAAGATACCTGCGTAAACCATTCAGATGCTAGCAAGTATGTAGGATTTGTAGCAGGAACAGGTAAAGTAGATTATGAAGTAAGCATTGTTAGAGATCCTGAAACTGCAAAACAAA
>Ga0222712_10006681_pt1 | contig 11324 bp, 4 predicted proteins | sample C33_657DmetaG_FD_165043 | JGI IMG/M metagenome (GOLD analysis project Ga0222712, IMG submission 165043) | Estuarine water microbial communities from San Francisco Bay, California, United States - C33_657D | ecosystem: Environmental > Aquatic > Marine > Unclassified | place: USA: California... | reverse complement strand
TAGCAACAGCCTTCAACAAAACAGACTTAGTACCACGAGGCAAAGTCACCCTAGAAGCAACAGCAACATCAACACCATTAACCGCAAGCGACTTCAAACCAGCATTATTAGAAGCCGGAACAGTAACTACGATCTTGTAGGTCTTGGATGAACCATTTTCTGCGGTGACCAGAACTGAAACAGTGTTTTCACCGATACGCAGTGCACTAGCTCCGATGATCGAAACTGTTGCACGAGATTCGGTAGCCAACGCTACAACGTTCACACTTGTGGCTCCAGGAGCGGTGGTGAAAGTACCTCCGGCTGCGCTGGTTCCATTGATTGTGAAAGTCTTCAAGCTGGTGTCAGCAGATAGAACACGGACCACCATGGTTACTTTGTAAGTCCTAACTGTTCCGTTAGCTGCAGTAACTGTAACGGTCAAGGTGTTTGGCCCGTCAACTAGAGTCTTACCGGCAACTACAACCACAGCTTCAGCGTCTGCTGGCTTAGCAACTACGGTTACAGATCTAGTCAGCGGAGCCAACTCAACTGTGCCCTTATCGGTAGCAGCAATGCCGTTTACCGAGAATTCAGCCAAGTCGGTGTTCGAGCTCAAAGGCGCTACTACCGCTGTGACATAGATGTATCGAATTGTTCTAAGGTCAGGGGCAGTTACGGCTACCTGGATGGTGTTTGAACCAACAACCAAGCCGGTACGGCCAATGATCTTGACGGTTGCAGCGGCATCACGAGTGACAGCAACTACGTTTACAGCAGTTGTTCTTGATGGCAGCTGGATGGTTGAACCATCAACTACCTCAGTACCGTTTACTGTCAACGAGGTCAGCGCTGTGTCCGCAGACTGTCCACCAACACGAACTGTGAAGTTGAACTCCTGAGTGGTTCCATCTTCAGCAATAACTGTTACCAGAATCTCGTTCTCACCCTGGACTAGCGCGTCAGCTCCCTTGATCTCGACTCTTGCGTTCTCATCAGTTGTGGTAACTTCAACATCAACCGATTCTGAGTCTGGTTCAACGGTAATTACGTCACCGGAGACCGAAGCAAGTCCGTTAATCAAGATGCTGGTAACACTTGCATCATCCGAAGGGACATACATAGTTACTGTGTGATCCTGAGTGGTTTCACCATCAGCGGCAGTTACGTGAATGATCAAGGTGTTTTCACCCTTAACCAAATCGGTTCCACCTTCGATGTCGAATGTAGCTTCAGGGTCTGAAGTTTCAACTCTTACGAATACCTCGGTCATACCTGAATCTAGATCCAGGGTGTCACCGTCGTTTACTTCAGAGCCATTGACTTCAAAAACAGCAAGACCAGTGTCATTGTTAGCTGGCAGTACCAAGGTGATTGTGTACTCGCTAATTGTTTCGCCGTCTTCAGCTGTAACAATCACAGTCAAGATGTTCTCACCAACAACTAGGTTGGTGTCACCGGTGATTTCGAATGTAGCATTCTCATCGTTGGTGATGACCTCAACGTCAATTGAAGTAGTTCCTGGCTCGAGGTCAACAACGTCGCCATCAGCAACATCGTTTCCATCAATCTGGAATGTGGCAAGGGTTGTGTCAACACCCACCAGAACATTCAAGATCACGGTGTATTCAGCAGTCTCTTCTTCATTAGCGCTCACAACTGTGACCAGAAGGATGTTCTCGCCAACTTCTAGACCTGAGTCTCCAACGTAGCTAACGCTCGCATTTGGATCTTCAGTCTGAACGTCAACTTCAACATCAGAGGTACCAGGTACCAAATCAATTACGTCACCGTCGGTAACATCTGCACCGGCTACGGTGAAGACACTCAGCTCAACACTGTTACCCAAAGCAACTTCCAAAGTTACGTTGTGTTCAACAACGGTCACTCCGTCGGCAGCAGTAACGGTAACTGTAAGTGTGTTAGTGCCAGGGAATAGCTCTGAGTCACCAGTGATCTCGTAGGTTGCATCTGGGTCAGTAGTCTCAACTGTCACGCCAACTTCGGTGGTCAAAGACTCAAGTTCAAGAACGTCGCCGTCTTGAACATCCTGCTCATTCACCTGGAAGGTGGCAAGCGAAGTGTCATCGCTAGCTAGAACAAGCAGGGTGATTGTCGACTCCAAAGTGGTTTCGCCGTCAGCTGCAGTAACAATAATTAGCAAGGTGTTCTCGCCTGTTTCTAGGCTCAATCCACCATCAATCACTGCATCAGCTTCAGGGTCAGTTGTCTCAACATTGACATCAACCTCGGTGGTTCCCGCAGGTAGCACAACGATGTCACCGTCAACAACGTCTGAACCATCAACCGTGATCTTGGCTGTGGCGTCGTTGTTTACTGGGACTTCAACCAGCACGGAGTATTCCATGTAGTCTTCACCGTTTTGCGCGGTAACAGCTACCAGAATCTCGTTTAGGCCTTCCATCAATTCTTCGTTACCGGAGATTTCGAAGGTAGCCTCAGGGTCAGTGGTCTCTACTGTGACCTCTACAGAAGTTGTCAGTGGGTCAACAGTGATAGTTGCACCGTTCTCGACATCCTCACCGTCAATCTGGAACACAGCCAGCGAAGCATCGTTACCAGCAGCAACATTCAAGGTAATCACGAATGTCTCAGTGGTGGTTCCGTCAGCTGCAGTAACAGTAATGGTTAGGGTGTTGTCACCAACAACTAGGTCGGTAGTGCCCTGCGCATCGAATACAGCATCCGAGTCGGTTGTTGTAACTTCAACTTCAACCTCAGTTGTGTATGGGTCAAGTTCAAGCGCATCACCATCGTAAACCTGGTCACCGTTTACCAAGATCGAAGACACCGAAGCATCATCGTTTAGTGGGACAAAGATTCCAACTGTGTAGGTTGCAACAGTTTCACCATCGGCAGCGGTAACAGTTACCTCAAGGGTGTTGTCTCCCGCTACAAGCTCTGAGTCTCCGCTGATTTCAACAGTTGCATCTGGGTCAGTGGTCTCGACATCAACTAGAACGTCCTTGGCACCTGGCTCAGTCTCAACTGAGTCTCCGTCAGCAACGTCAGTCCCGTTGACCTGGAAGAAGGCTAGGGAAGTGTCATTGTTGAAAGCAACAACCAGAATTACCTCGAAGGTTTCTGTGGTTTCACCATCAGCAGCGGTAACTGTGATCGTAAGAGTGTTATCTCCAGCAACCAGCCCAACTGAACCGTCGATCTCGACAGTGGCGTCAGGGTCAGTGGTAATAACTTCAACCTCAACGTCAGAGGTGAACGCCTCTAGGTCGAGTGAATCATCAACAGCAACTTCGGTGCCATCAACAAGGATTGCCTCGATGCTGGTGTCGTTGTTCAGTGGAACCGAAACGATTACCAAGTAGTCGTAGGTGGTAATTCCGTCAGCAGCTACAACCGAAACAACAAGGTCGTTGTTACCAGGTTCTAGGCCGGTGTCACCAGAGATGGTGAAGGTTGCGTTGGCATCTGTGGTTTCAACATCAACAGAAATCGCGGTTGTGCCTGGCTCTACCTCAATGGTGTCACCGTCGTTAACGTCGCTGTCGTTGATCTGGAATATCGATAGCGAAACGTCTTCGCTGACAGCTACCAGGAGTGTGATCTCGTAGGTTGCTGTGGTCTCACCATCAGCAGCGGTAACTGTGATGGTTAAAGTGTTTGCTCCGACCTCAAGCTCGTCATTGCCTTCGATTTCGAAGATGGCTTCAGGGTCAGTGGTCTCAACCTCAACATCAACATTTGTTGTGTATGGGGCTAGGTCGACAGTGTCACCGTCAACTACTTCAGTGCCCTCGACCAAAAGCGAGGTTAGGGAAGTGTCGTTGTTCAGTGGAACCGAGACGATAACCAGGTAGTCCTGAGTGGTCATACCGTCAGCAGCAATCACAGAAATGATTACGTCGTTATCACCAGGCATCATGTCTGTGTCACCGGTAATAGTCACGATAGCGTTTGAATCGGTAGCTTCAACATCAACAGAAACATCAGTTGTACCTGGCTCAACCTCAAGAGTGTCACCATCGTTGACATCAATGCCATTGATTTGGAAGGTCGAAAGCGAAGTGTCTTCACTGAGCAGAACAACCAAAGTGATCTCGTAGCTAACAGTGGTCTCACCATCAGCAGCGGTAACTGTAACAGTCAAGGTGTTAGCACCATCAACAAGTTCATCAGTTCCATCAACCTCGTAAGTAGCCTCAGGATCCGTAGTCTCAACCAAAACAGCAACACTGGTTGTGTATGGTTCTAGCTCAAGAGTGTCACCATCAACCACTTCGTTCTCATCAACCAAAATTGACGAAACAGTAGCATCATCGTTCAAAGGAACAACGATGGTTACCAAGTAGTCCTCTAGGGTAACGCCATCGGCCGCTACAACGGAAACAACTAGCTCGTTTTCACCGACAAGCAAGTCAGTGTCACCAGTGATTTCGTAGGAAGCTTCTGGGTCGGTGGTTTCAACTACAACCTCGACACTTGAGGCATTTGGCTCTGCATCAATAACGTCGCCGTCATTGACATCAATACCATTGACCTGGAATAGCGATAGCGAAGCATCGGTGTTTGGCTGGACTACCAGTGTGACGGTAATGGTCTCGTAGGTCTCGCCATCGGCTGCAGTGATGATGATCGAAAGCTCGTTCTCACCAACGACCAGGCCGGTTTCACCTGAAATCGAGAAGGTGGCGTCTGGGTCGGTAGTGATTACCTCAACCTCAACCTCAGTTACACCCCACTCGAAGGCCATCAGGTCACCATCAACCACGGTCTCACCGTTTACGGTGATGTCGGCTGTGGTGTCAGTGTTTGGTAGCACCTGAAGAATTACTTCGTAGGTCTGAATGGTAATACCATCAGCTGCGGTAACAATAACTTCGAGCTGGTTTTCGCCAACCAACAAGTCAGTGTCACCGACAACCTCTACGGTTGCGTTCTCGTCAGTGGTCTCAAAGAAGACGTCAACTGAGCTGGTTAGCGGGTCAAGTTGAACCAAAGATCCGTCTTCAACATCCATGCCGTTGACCTGGAAGGTCGCCAATGATGTGTCATCGTTGCGCAGAACGTTCAGGATTACGGAGTATTCAGCGGTAGTTGTGCTATCTGCTGCGGTCACAACGATGGTCAGGGTGTTCTCACCAGCGACTAGGTCGGTGGCACCAGTAACTTCGAAGGTTGCATCTGGGTCAGCTGTTTCAACATCAACTTCTACCGAAACAGTAAGTGGCTCAAGGTCGATGGTCTCACCATCAACAACCTCTAGGCCGTCAATCATGATGCGGTTAGCACCAGCGTCTGTGTTGAAAGCAACATTCAGAGTTACAAAGTAAGACTCTGTTGTCGCTCCGTCAGCTGCTGTAACGGCAATTTCAAGAGTGTTTTCGCCAGCAACTAGTTCAGTGTCACCAATGATTTCGTAGATTGCGTCTGGGTCAGTAGTTTCAACCAGAACATCTGCTTCTAGTGTTAGCGCAGGAAGTTCAACAACGGAACCGTCCTGAACATCCTCACCAGCTACCTGGAATGTGATTAGCGAAGTATCAGAGTTAAGTGCGACAGCTAGGTTGACTGTGTAAGTGACAATGGTGCCATCTTCTGCGGTAACGGTCACGACGACTGGGTTGTCTCCATCGACAAGATCCTCAGTTCCAGTGATTGTGTATGTTGCTGCTAGAGAGGAAGTTTCAACAACTGCGGTAACTGAAGTGGTTCCGTGCGCTAGGTAAATATCTTCACCGTCAACAACCGAATTTCCGTTGATCGTGAAGGTTGTTAGTGTTGCATCCGAACTGAGAGGGATCGGTTCAACATAAAGATTTACTGAATGGGTGCCAACTGTGACGCCATCGGAGGCCAAGACGGAAACGACGAGAGGATTGTTTCCTGTAATCAGCCCAGTGTTACCTGTGATGGTCTGAACAGCACCGGGGTCTGTCGGAGTCCCGACAACTTCAACGGACTGCGTACCAGGTTCCAGCGTGACAGTTTGGTCGTCGATGACCGGATTACCGTCCACAGTAAACACAGATAATGTTGTGTCGGAGTTGCCTCCTTCCGCTTTAGCTGAAGAAATATTCAGCGGAACAAGGATGAGTGCTAAAGCAGCTATGGCTGCCACGACATTGCGATTTAGTTTAATTAATGAGCTCAAGGCTCTCCCCTCTCAGGAGTCCTAAAACGGTATTCAGTTACCAGTTCAGTATGCCACCTTTATACAGCCGAAAATAAGGCTTTTTCTAGGTAGTTATTGGGCTGTAACCTAATGTTTCCCTGTTCGTTAGGGCTGAAAAAGATCCAATTTTTGGACCTGTTTGCTCCCTCAAATCTCAGATTTGGATAAAGTTTAGGTGTGAGCTCAGACAAGCAACTAACCAGGGTTTCCTTCGTCATGCCCGTGCTAAACGAGGAAAAGCACCTTGAAACTGCTGTTTCCAGTATTTTTGAGCAGAAAGGGATGAAAAAAGACCAAATTGAAGTAATTTTGGCACTAGGTCCCTCCACTGACAACACAAATATGGTGGCAGAGAGCCTTAAATCTAAATTTCCAGTCAAATTAGTCCAAAATCCATCCGGGAAAACCCCGACCGGGCTTAACCTAGCGATTCAAGAAGCCAAAAACGAGGTGATCGTCAGGGTCGATGCCCACAGCCAACTTTCCCCCGATTACACCCAACTTGCCCTTGAAATCTTGAACCAAACTGGGGCGGCCAACGTTGGCGGGGTAATGAAAGCCGTCGGTGAGACCCCGTTCCAAAAGGCTGTTGCCTGGAGTTACGGATCTCGACTGGGACTCGGGGGTGGGGCTTACCACATCGGTGGCCAGGCTGGTCCAAGTGATTCGGTCTATTTGGGGGTCTTTCGCAAAGAAATCCTTGAAAAACTGGGCGGATTCAACGAAAAAATGGCCAGGGGGCAGGACTGGGAGCTCAATTTGAGGATTCGGGAGTCCGGTGAAGTGGTTTGGTTTGATCCAAGACTCGAAGTGACCTACCACCCGAGGTCTAGTTTCAAAGCCTTGGTCAAACAGTTCTTTGGCACTGGCTATTGGCGAGCTGAATTGACCATAAATCACCCAAATAAGGCTAATTTTAGGTATTTTGCTCCACCAATACTGGTTTTACTAACCTTATTTGGACTAGTTAGCACTTATTTGGGCTGGTTTACCCCACTCGGCTTGCTACCACTCTTGGGTTACCTAGGGATAGTCCTTCTGGCAGCGCTATTTAGCCCGAAACAGAGTTTGGCTACCAGATTTGCTATTTTGCTTGTTCTGCCGGCCATGCATTTTTCTTGGGGGACGGGCTTTATTGCGGGGCTGTTCCATACCCAGTGAAACTAGACTTGGAGCAAGCGTTCGAAGGAAAGCATGTCTAGATTCAAGGTAAGTAAAGCCGTGATCCCGGTAGCTGGACTCGGCACCCGTTTTCTTCCAGCCACCAAAGCCATGCCTAAAGAGATGCTCCCCCTGATCGACAAGCCGGTCATTCAGTATGTGGTGGAGGAAGCAGTTGAGGCGGGCCTTGAGGATGTCCTCATGGTTACCGGTCGTAACAAGAACGCCCTGGAGAACCACTTTGACCGAGTCGCAGAACTCGAAATGAATCTTGAACTTAAGGGCGATCACGCACGCCTTGAAAAAGTTATGGCTTCAACCGACCTTGCCAACATTCATTATGTTCGCCAGGGCGATCCTCGTGGCTTAGGTCACGCTGTTTTACGGGCCAAGGCACATATCGCAGATCACTCCTTCGCCCTGCTGCTCGGCGATGACGTGATGGACAGTCGCGATGTTCTGTTGACCAAGATGCTTGAGCTGCACGAATCAACTGGGGAGAACGTAGTTGCTCTGATGGAAGTTGACCCCTCACAGATTCACCTGTATGGGTGTGCAGTAATTGAAGGCGATCCTGAAGACGATGTTGTTCGGATCACCGGGCTCGTTGAAAAACCTAAGAATGAAGATGCCCCATCAAACTTGGCAATCATCGGAAGATATGTTTTGCGGCCAGAGATTTTTGAAATCTTAGAAGAAACTAAGCCTGGCCGAGGTAACGAGATTCAACTTACCGATGCGCTAATGGCCGCAGCACAAAATCCGGATCGTGCTGGCGGTGTGCTGGGTGTGATCTTCCGAGGTAGAAGATATGACACCGGAGACAAACTGGATTTCATCAAAGCCACTTTGAAGTTGGGTGTTGACCGCGAAGATATCGGTGAAGAGCTCAGAGCCTGGTTGAAAGATTTCAACAAAGAGATTTAACCCCTAAAGGAAAATTCAATGTCAACTAGCAACATCGTTGTCTGCTCTTTCTATACAGCAGACGACTATTACCGAGCGCATGGTGAGCGACTTGCCAAGCAGCTCGATGCGCTCGGTGTTGAATATGTTTTGCGTGAAATTGAAAAACAGGAAGGCGAGGACTGGGCAGATATCTGTCGCAGGAAAGTTCCTTTCCTAGCTGAGGTTTGTGAAGCTCACCCAGACAAAAAAGTTTTTTGGATGGATGTTGACTGCATCCTCCTAGATCTACCTGATTATGTTTTTAACTCAACCGCAGACATCATTGGCTTCCAACGCGGTTACTCTTCTCCGTTAAAGATTGGCTACGAGCGCAGAACCAGATTCTGGGAACCATCATTCTGGGGAGTCAACACCACCCCACTGGCAAGAAAAATGATTCGTGATGCCGCGGAGATCGAAAAAACTTCAACAGTTAAAGCCACCGATGACTTCTTCATGGAGGAAGCTTGGCGAGCTAACTGCGACAACATGACCTACCAAATGATTCCATCCAACGTGGTTGTCGGCCTCGGTGTTCCGAATGAAAATGCTAGAAGCGCATTCTTTAAGTTCGGTTCTAGCGGCAATGTTGAAGGCTTTAAGGGCAAGGTTGAGCAGCATTCTGGCGGGTTTAGCATCAGAAAATCGGCCCTAAAACTCGCTAAAAAGCTGGAAAGTAAGCTCCCTCGAGGCCTATCCAACAAACTCAGATTATTCGCCGATTCCATCGGTGTTACCGGCTTGCTGACCAGCGGTAAGAGCAACCCTGAAGCTAAAGAGCGCAAGGCTTTGCTTAAATCCGTACTGATGGTTTCCCAATCAGGAACTGCAGAAGCTTTCGAAAAAACCATTGAAACTTTTGAGGCTAAGTTCACCGTGAGCCAAGCAGAAGCTAACGCGATAGTCGCAGCCAGAAGCTTCAACTACTACGCCAGCAGAGAGTCAAAGAAATCAGTGCTGCTGGCCTGGTGGGAAAGACCTTTCCCGGGTAACTTTGGTGACTGGTTGTCACCGCTGATTTTCTCCCACTACACCGATAAGAAAATTATTTTTCAATCACCGGTTAGCATCGCAACCAAAGAGCATCTGATTGGCTTAGGTTCAATTGGAAGATTCATTAAACCAAACTCTGTTGTGGTTGGTACCGGTATCTCCACAGATGAATTAACTTTGGCGAAATCAGCTAAATACGTTTCGGTTCGTGGTCCGGTAACTGCAAAAGTGGTTCGGGAATCCGGTGGCCCCGAAGTCGAGAGTTTCGGTGACCCTGGGGTACTAATCTCAAGAATTTTCCCGGCAGCCAGATCTAAAAATGGCAGGGTCGCATTGGTTCGACACTTCACCCATAAACCAATTCCAATTGTTCTAACCCCGGACATGGATGAACTTGATATCTACATGTCGCATCCAAAAGATATTCAACTACTGGTTGAGACACTCAACAAATATGACCGTGTAGTAACTTCAGCAATGCACATCTTCATCACCTGTCAGTCATATGGAATTCCCTGCGCACTGATTACCTTTACCGGTTTTGAAGATTCAGTTCACGGCACCGGAATAAAGTATGGGGATTACGCTCAGGGAGTCGGTTTAGCTTCAATTAGCCCGGTTGCAGTTGGACTGGATCTGAATAAAACTGATTTCGATAACATCACCACCGAACACAAAATAAGTAGTGAGAAACTAGATGAAGTAGAAAAGGCCGTCCGCGATGGTCTTAGCTACTTAGATTAGGGATAAGCATGCTGTATTTGGTCGGAGCGGTTCTATCGACTTTTAGGAAACTCTTTCCTAAAGGTAAGCACCGTAATCAAGCAATATTTCTGGCAGCCGTTGCCACCATCGTTCCGCTCTCCCAGCTTTTTGTAATTCGTATCTTCACCCAGATGATCTTGGATGGCACCAACCAGGAGTTAGCCTCAACGATTATCAACTTCACCCTGTTTTTTGGACTATTCGTAATCTCCCACCTGGCTACCTACTTCCAGAAAACCTACCGAGTCAAAGTCTTCAACGAAGCCCTTGATTCGAGGGGTGGGCCGAAGAACCGGATGACCGAGTCCTGGGACTGGGCACTTACTTTCGAGACCAACAACCTCCTCCACACCTTCAGCCAAGCTACCGTGCTGAGCATTTTCTTCATCACGGTGAACTGGCAGGCGGGACTGGTCAACGTCCTGATAGTTCTAGCCACATTCATGTTCGTCAAAGTTACCTTCAAGAAGCAGATCCAACTGCAGGACGGCTTCGCTCTAGCTCAGAAAAACAAACAGGCGGTAGCTAACGTAACCAAAGTAGCCGCCAGAATTAAATCTGCTGAGATAGCAACCCTGATCGCCAACGGTGGCTTCATTCTCTCCCTAGTAGCACTGCTTCTGTTCAGCACAACCGGACTTATTCCGGCAGCTGACGCCGTGATGCTGTTCCTCGGTTTCAGAATGCAAAACTCGAATCTGGGTCAAACCAGCGCATCGCTGATGCGTTTTGCCAGAGCCAAGGCAATGAGTGAAGCACCAGCGAAATATAAAGAGTTGAAGCTAGATCCAAACAACGAAGACATGCTCTGATGAAACTCACCATCGGCTATAGCACTCTGGTAGCCAGGTTGGGCAACATTAAACTTCCAGACCTAACCAGCTACCCGGACTGGGATGTTCTGATTACAGTGCAAAGTGGCAATGACTCTGAACCTCAACTTACCAAAGCACCCAGCGGTGTCACAGTGTTGGGGTTCCGCGGCAGCGGCGTTACAAAAATTCGCAACCAGGTGATTGAAAACGCTAAAGGCGATTACCTGATTTTTGCTGATGACGATGTCACTTTCAATCTGCCTGAAATAGCTAAAGCGATTGAACATATCGATAAGAACAATCTGGCTCTGCTACTTGGCCAAGCGGTTGATGAAACCGGCAAGTTGCGTAAAAGATATCCATCGGGAGTTAGGCAACTGGACAAGCTAAACAGTGCTAAAGCAGCCACCTATGAAATGGTAGTAGACCTGAAAAAGATTCGAAGCGCTGGGATTCGATTCGATGAGAACTTCGGAGCTGGTGCCCCAGTAACCTACCTGGGTGATGAA
>Ga0222712_10006680_pt1 | contig 11324 bp, 5 predicted proteins | sample C33_657DmetaG_FD_165043 | JGI IMG/M metagenome (GOLD analysis project Ga0222712, IMG submission 165043) | Estuarine water microbial communities from San Francisco Bay, California, United States - C33_657D | ecosystem: Environmental > Aquatic > Marine > Unclassified | place: USA: California... | reverse complement strand
TTGTTAGCACACAATTATTTGTGCAAGCACAAAACGTGCCAACGCCAAAATCACATTTTGGTTTTAGTATTGGCGACAATTATCACTTGGCCACTTTTACGCAAACGGAAGCGTATTTAAAAAAAATAGCAGCGACTTCAAAAAAAGTAAAATTACAAGTCATTGGAAAAACGGAAGAAGGACGCAACCAATACATGGTTATTGTATCTGATCCAACCAATTTAGCCAATGTAGAAAAATATAAAAGCATTGCACAAAAATTAGCACGCGCAGAAGAATTAACCCCAGCCGAAGCTAAAAAACTATCTAATGAAGGAAAGGCGGTAGTGTGGATTGATGGCGGTTTACACGCGACGGAAGTAGTGGGTATTCATCAGTGGATAGAAACCCTGTATCAAATAATTACAAGAACAGATGAAGAAACAAATCGCATATTAAAATCCACCATTATTTTATTTGTGCATGCAAACCCCGATGGACAAGAACTAGTTTCCAATTGGTATATGCGCAATAGTGATACCTTAAAAAGAACCACCTCAGGTTTACCAAGACTCTATCAAAAATATATTGGGCATGATAATAATCGTGATTTTTTTATGACGAACATGAGCGAGTCTAGAAATATGAGTGTGCAACAATACATTGAATGGATGCCGCAAATTTTATACAATCATCATCAAACTGGTCCTCCAGGCACAGTGGTTGCTGGTCCTCCTTACCGTGATCCTTTTAATCATGTATATGATCCGTTATTGATGACAGGTATTGATGCACTAGGTGCTGCAATGAGTAATCGCTTAAACACAGAAAGTAAACCTGGATATACGATGAAAGGCGGCTCTGTATATTCCACCTGGTGGAATGGCGGATTGCGAACCACCGCTTACTATCATAATATCATTGGCTTATTAACTGAAATTATTGGAAGTCCAACACCTTCGAGTATTCCTTTGGTTCCACAACGATTAATTCCAAATAGTGGACTACCTAATCCGATCCTTCCACAAAAATGGTATTTTAAAAATTCAATTGATTATTCTATTTCATTAAACTATGCAGTATTAAATTATGCCGCTCGTTATAAAGATGAATTGCTTTATAATATTTATACCATGGGGCGTCATAGTATTGATGCGGGTAGTAAAGATAATTGGACACTTTATCCAAAAAAATCAGATGCCCTCAGCGAGTTATTAAAAACAGAGAAAGCAACAGGCAAACTTGATTCCTTTCAATTAACTGTATTTAATAAAGTGTATAAAAATCCAGTAACGCGCGATCCACGCGGATTTATTATTCCAATAAATCAATCTACTACAGCCATTCAATTTGTAAATATTTTAATTAAAAGTGGTATTAAAGTACATCGTGCAAGTACTGATTTTATGGTGGGCACAAAAAAATATTTAGCAGGCTCCTATATTGTAAAAACAAATCAAGCATTTCGTCCACATGTGTTAGATATGTTTGAACCACAGGATCATCCCAATGATTTTTTATATCCAGGAGGCCCACCTGTGCGTCCGTATGATGCAGCGGGCTGGACGCCTGCGTTTACTATGGGTATTGAGTTTGATAGAGTATTAGATGATTTTACAGGACCTTTTGAAGCGTTGGCCTATGGCGAAATACAAAAACCAGTAGGTAAAATAATTAATGGCATAAGTGCAAATTATGGTTATACATTTTCAACAAAAGACAATGCATCTTATATTGCCGTAAACGAATTATTAAATACTGGGGAAAGTATTTACAAAAGTAAGGAGCAATATTTTGTTCGACATTCTGATAAATTAAATAATTCAATAAAAAAATTAAGTACTGATTATGGTATTGTTTTTACAAGTGTTACAACGCCACTAACTGATACTTTAAATAAAATCCAACCTATTCGCATTGGACTTTGGGATAAGTATGGCGGTTCTATGTCATCGGGTTGGTTGAGATGGATTTTTGAACAATATCATTTCCCCTTTAAACTTATTTATGCAAAGGAAATTGATTCTGTAAATTTAAATGCCAACTATGATGTTTTGGTTTTTGTTGAAGGTGCGATACCTGCATTAAAAAATGAGTCTTCATTTTCTTATGAAGAAAGAGCGCCTAAGTTAGAAGACGTTCCAAAAGAATTTCAACATACACTAGGAAGTATTTCTGTAAATAAATCTATTCCTGCATTAAATAAATTTTTACAAAACGGCGGTAAAATTGTAACGATCGGATCAAGTGCGAATTTGGCTTATCATATAAATGCACCTGTAAAAAATGCGCTTGTAGAAATGATTGCCGGAAAAGAAAAAGCATTGCCTGGTGAAAAATTTTATATTCCTGGAAGTGTGTTGCAAGTTACACTCGACAATAATAATATGTCCAACTGGGGAATGAATGGAACGGCTGATGTGTATTTTAATGCAAGCCCTGTTTTTAAATTATTACCTGATGCAATTGCACAAAAGCAAATCACGCCTTTAGCTTGGTATGCTACTGCGAGTACCTTAAGAAGTGGTTGGGCATTTGGACAAGCCTATTTACAGGACGGAGTAGCAGCCTTTGAAACCAATGTTGGTAAGGGCAAATTGACCGTTTTTGGTCCAGAAATCACTTTTAGGGCGCAAACACATGGAAATTTCAAATTATTATTTAATCAATTGTATAAATAGATCTAATTCTATCTAATAAAGTATAATAAACTTAAACACCTGTAAATCATTGATTTACATGTGTTTTTATGCATAATTTTAGACCTACTGGTATAAGTATGTATTAATTACACGAATCCACAGCTCAATTTCTGAGAATTTAGTCTAAGGTCCAATCTAATTCTACTATTTGTTTAAGAAAATAAACCTAATTTTAGGCTGAAATTATAGCCAAATGCTATATTTTTTTAACAAAAGTTTACAATTTATGCAAAACAAAGGATTATGCACTTTACTTCTGTTGCTCTTTTTAGGAGTTTCAGTTGCAAATGCACAACAAAAATCAGTTTCTGGTAAGGTTATCAATTCAGATAACACCCCATTGTCAAATGTGTCGGTTGTTATTAAAGGAACAAAAACAGCTACAACCACTGATAACAATGGTACCTTTTCAATCAGCGTTGCTTCAAACCAATCATTAAGCTTTAGCTTGGTTGGTTATGATACAAAAGAGGTTAGGGTTGGAAATTCAACTTCGATCAATGTAAAATTATCGGCAGTGGATAACACTTTAGAAGATGTAGTTGTTACGGCAATGGATATTCGTCGTAATAAAAAAGAGTTAGGATATTCGGCTCAAAGTGTAAAAGGTCAGGAATTAGCGGAAACACAACGTAATAACTTAGTCAATAGTTTACAAGGTCGTATTGCGGGTTTAACTATTAATCCAACTTCGGGTTTAGCAGGTGCTAGTTCTCAAATTGTATTAAGAGGTTTTAACTCATTAGCATTAGACAACTCTCCATTATTTGTTGTGGATGGTATCATTATTGATAACCAATCTGTACAAGAAAATAATAGAAACACAGGTTATGCGGTTAAACCATCGGCTGCGAATGTGAGTACTGAAAACAGATCAAACGATTATACAAACCGTATTGCAGATATTAACCCGAACGATGTTGAGTCAGTAACGGTATTGAAAGGACCAGAAGCAACCGCTTTATATGGTAGCCAAGCAAGTTCAGGTGCGATTGTTATTACCACTAAAAAAGGAACAAGTGTTGATGGTAAAATGAAAGTGACTTATGATAATAGTTTTAGAACTTCTGTTTATACAAGATATCCAAAAGTGATGACCGACTATGATGCAGGTCAGAATGGTATAGCAAGTGATGTGTTTACTTACTTTGGACAAAAATATACCGCTGATGTTCCTAAGTATGGTAACCTTAGGGCTTTTTTCCAACCGAGTAGTTCCATCACACATAATATTTCAGTAGAGCAAGGAACTGCGAAAAACTCAGTTCGTTTATCTGGATCATTTTTGGATGAAAATTCACCAGTGCCTAATAACAATTATAAAAAATATAATTTAAGAGTAGTAACCAATCATAAGATTGGTAAAACATTAGAAATTTCTCCAAGCTTTAGCATTATTAAAAGTGGCAATGACAAACCTTTAAGAGGGGTTAGTGGTTACTTAATGAGTTTAATGGCATGGCCGGAAGATGATAATGCAAAAAACTATATTACTGCCGATGGTTTGAAAAAGCCCTTGTTTGCAAGTAACCCGAATGGTGAGTTAGATAATCCTTATTTCAACGTTAACAAAAATAGAAGTAGAGATGAATTAACGAGGAGCATTGCAACATTAGCTGTTAACTATAATCCTACTAAGTGGTTATCAATTTCTGGTAGAATGGGTTATGATACTTATGCGCAAGATGGTTATACGAAGTGGGATTCCTCTTCTTACTTTTTAAGCAGGGCTCAAAAAGGTGCACAAGAAAACTATTATCGTAGATACTATGGCTATAACCATACGGTTACAGCGACTGCTAAAAAGAGCTTTGGTAAAATTAATACCCGCTTGATGATTGGTAATATGTGGCAGGATTATGAAACACAAACCAGGGCTATTTTTGGTAATGATATCAAAGATGCAAATGGCACGGATAGTACCAACACAAATCCTTTAACAAGAATTAGAAATAGTAATGCGAATCGTTTTGGATTACCTAATTACAATATTAGTCGTCAAGCTGCTTATTTTGGTGAATTTTCAATCAATTATGACACTAAAATATTCTTAACCTATTCTCATCGTTTTGAGGAATCTTCTATTTTCCCGGTTGCAAATCGTGCATATGATTATCCAGCAGGAAGTATGAGTATCATTATGTCAGACATCTTCCCTGCAGTTAAAGACAAATTGAATTATTGGAAATTAAGAGGATCATTGGCGAGTACTGCGCGTTCAAGTGCGCCATATGCTAACCAAGCAATTTTGAATTTTAATACAGGAAATGGTGCTGGTTATTATTATGATTTTACCAACGCAAATCCTTATCTAACGCCAGAGCGTCAAAAAACATTTGAAATTGGTTCTGAATTTAGATTCAAAGGGAATCGTTTAAGTGCTGAGATTACTTATTATAAAACTGTGAACACGGATTTGATTGCTGAAAACTTTAGAGCAAGTTATGCCACTGGTTATGTATTAAATACGTTGAATGTGGGTGCGAATGAAAATACCGGTATTGAAATGGTACTTGATTATTTAGTAGTCAATAAAAAAGATTTCACCTGGAATACGCGCTTTAACTTTAATAGAATGCGCAATATGGTTACAGAATTACCTTTCAATGTTCCTGAGTTTTATATATCTGATACTTGGGTTTATGGTAATGCACGCGGAGGTTTAACAAGAGGTGGACCAACTACCACCATTACTTCACATGGTTATGCGAGAAATACTGCAGGTAAAGTATTAATTGATCCTGCAACGGGGCTCCCCTTAATTGATCCTAACTTTAGAGTAAGAGGAGATCGTAATCCTGACTTTAGTTTGGGATGGGTTAATAACATCACCTATAAAGATTTAAGAATTTCATTTTTATGGGATTTAAAAGTAGGTGGAGATGTGTTTAATGCAACTGAAATGTATTTAACAAGAATTGGAAAAAGCGAAAGAACTTCAGACAGATTAACACCAAGAGTAGTGACAGGTATTTTAAGAGATGGTTTAGAGAATTCTGCATTCCCTACTGCAAACAGTATTGCAATTGTTCCTTACTACCAACAAGCATATTATACTACAATGCCTGAAGAAGAGTTTATTCAAAAAGATGTGAATGCTTTTAGATTAAGAGATTTATCTTTTAATTATAATATTAAAAAATTCATGACAGAAGGTATTGCTAAGTATACTAAAACTTTCTCCGTGTTTTTAACCATTAATGATTTAATTCTTATCACCAACTATAAAGGAGCTGATCCTGCAGTAGGTGCAACTTCAGCGGGAAGTCGTGGAGTGAGTGCCTTTGGATTTGATTATGCAAATATGGGCGCTCCTGTAAGTTTTAACATGGGAATTAGAACCACTTTTTAATCTTTAATATTAAAAAATATGAAATATAATATAAAATATCTATTAGTAATAAGTGCCTTAATTATCATGGGCGTTTCTTGTTCTAAAAAAATTGATGATGCTTATGCAAACCCTAACTATGATGTTAAGGTAGCACCAGAAGGATTACTTCCTCAAATCGTAGCTTCAATGGCAGGTAACTATGGCGCACATGGTCCAATGAATGATATAAGATATATTGGTGCTTATGTACAAAATTTTGCTTACGCTAATACTTTAAGCAATTTTGATCGTATGGGTTATACCAATACCGATGTTGCGCAATCTTTTTGGCGCTCACACTATTATGATATTGGCCAAAACAATGTCAAAATGATTGACTGGGCTATTGAAAACAAACAATGGGATTATGCAGGTGTTGGTAAAGCCATTTTTGCATGGAGCTGGTTAAATTTAACCACCTATCATGGGGAGGTTGTATTAAAAGAAGCATTTAATACTGACCAAATTACTTTTCAATATGACAAACAAGAAGATGTTTATGCTGAAGTGAGAAAATTAAGTCATGAGGCTTTATCTTATTTAAATAAAACAGGCGACAACGCAAGTCAAACAAATTTAGCAAAAGGGGATGCCTTCTTTTACAAAGGAGATGTAAGCAAATGGAAAAAATTTGTATACGGCGTATTGGCTAGATCTTTTAATCATTTGACGAATAAAGCAGATTACAAAGCGGATTCAGTTTTGTTTTACACCAACTTAGCAATGAAAGAAAGTACTGATGATGGCTTGGTTAAGTTCACTGCTTCATTAGTGAGTGCGACTAACAATATGTTTGGTCCATTTAGAGCAAACTTAGGCGGTGCCTCAACAGTATCTCCAACGGCGATCAGACAAGGTGCTTTTATTGCTAATTTAATGAGTGGTGCAAATAGTGCCTTCCCTGGTGTTGCTGATCCTAGAGCAATTTATATATTACGCTTAAATGCAAACAATACATTTAAAGGTGTTGAACCAAATAAAGGCCAAGCTGTTTTAGCTGCGAATGATCGTCCTGAAAACTTTTGGGGTGTGCCACAAATTTCAGCAAATAATACTGCTCCGGCAAATGACTTAAACTGTCGTTTTATTTTCCGTAACGATGCGCCTTTCCCTGTAATGACTGCAACTGAAATTTCATTTATGCGTGCAGAAGCGGCCTTCTTAAAAGGAGACAGAGCAACAGCTTTGGTTGCTTATAAGGATGGTATCGCAAAACACTTTGATTTATTAATGAATTATTATAATACCAATGTGCCTGCTGCTAGTTTGTTAACTGCAACTATTAAAGCTAATTTTTTAGCTGATCCAAAAGTAGTTCCAGCAAATGCAGCTGACTTAACATTGTCCATGATTATGTTGCAAAAATATATTGCCATGTTTGGCTATGGTACTTTTGAAACCTGGACGGATATGCGTCGTTACCACTATGTTGATTTGGATAAGACAACTGGCAAGCAAGTATTTACGGACTTTGTGGTACCTACTGGAACAGGATTGTTTGAAGATAATGGCGGTAAATTAGTATACAGAATGCGTCCAAGATTCAACTCGGAATATGTATGGAATATTAATGAATTAGCTAGAATTGGTGCTACGCAATTAGATTATCACACAAAAGAACAGTGGTTTTCTCAAAAATAATAAATTCTAATAAAAAATAAATTATGAAAAAATCATTACAACATATAATTTTTGGCGCCTTGGTCCTTGTCGTTGGATTGGCGGCTTGTAATAAAGAAACTACCTATGTAGCCGATCCAGTTACGTCAAGTTCAAGTGCATACATCAAATTTTTGCATGTATCTCCTTCATTAGCTACTATTACTGGGCAAGCGGATAATGTAACCTTGTTAAATTTGGATTTAAAATCAAATACCTATAGCAAAATCACAGGGACGCCGTTGGCATATGAAAGATATTTTCCAACCACCACTAATTCATATGCTGCTATGACTGCGGGTTTAAATACTATCAAATTTAGTTTAGCCGCAGTAAGCCAAAAAGATTCCGTAGAATTATTTTTGAAAAAGGTACAAGCTGATGCCGGAAAGTATTATAGTTTTATTATTACCGACTCAATTAAATCAGAAGCTAATAGTAAAGCTATGTTTTTACAAGATGATTTGTTAACGCTTGGTTCAACGCAAATTGGAATGAGATTTGTACATGCTATTTGGAATGACACCGCTGCTAAAAATGTAGACATATTTTCAGTAAGAAACAATGCGACCATTTTTTCTGGACGTAGTGCAGGCTCTGCAAGTACATTTGCACCTTTAAACTATTTCACGACGAGTGATACATTAATTGTGCGACGCGCGGGAACTAGCTTTGCTCTGGCAACATTAAATAGCGTAGCTTTTACGCCTGGTCGTAACTATACGTTAGTGTATAAAGGAAATGGCGCTGTGACAACTACTACAGCTAAGCCGCGTTCTTTGCTCATCTATGGTCACTAGGAATAAATAAGTTTTTATAAAATAACCCTCGCGAATTCGCGAGGGTTATTTTTTTATGCTACTTTTAAGAATAAAAATATAGCGTAACAACAAAATACAAGTATATATGAATTTAAAAACAGCGGTTAATAGTGGACTTTTTATTGTACTGACATTTTGTATGGCGTCCGCATCCTTAGCACAAACCTCCATTTTAAAATGGAAAGAAGTAACGAGCCAGTTTGGCCCATTGCCTGCTTCCATCAAAGTTTTTGAATCAGAAAATACTTATCAAGACAGTGCATTTAAAGGATTTTATGTTGAAATTGATACGAAGGATAAAAATTTACACTTAGATACAGACACTACTTTATTTAGACGCTTAACGCCACAACAATTTTACACTAAATTAGATCAGCCCTTGGTCGTTGTGAATTCCTCGTTTTTTGAATTTAAAAGAAATACCAACGTAAATATAGTCGTGAAAAACGGCCTACCTGTTAGTTATAATATTCATGATATACCAGGTAAAGGAAAGGACACACTTACTTATACGCATGTGTTGGGTGCAGCCTTAGGGATGGATAAAAAGGGCAGTATGGATATCGCATATACTTTTACGGATTCGGCTAGTAAAAGTATCATGTACCAGCAATTACCCATGAATGCATTTAAGGATTCAAATGCCAAGTTAGTAGTGACCGATCCAAACTTAACTAATTTAAGTGTTTGGAAATTGAAATGGGCAAACGGCGGGGGCCCAGTTTTAATGAGATCTGGACGTATTCATATTTCAAACAATGAGGAAAGAAAATTTGCAGGCAAGGCTATCAATGATTACCATCCCCGAACAGCGATGGGCTATGATATGGAGGGAAAATTAATTATTATGGCTATTCAAGGCCGGATGAAAGGAATAGCAGTAGGTGCAACTTTAAATCAAATGGCTTCTTTTTTTGAGCAATTAGATTGTTATGAAGCAATCAATTTAGATGGGGGCGGCAGCAGCTGTTTATTAGTGAATGGAAAAGAAACCATTAAGCCTTCAGACCCTACTGGACAGCGACCAGTACCAGCTATATTTTATGTAAAATAATTATGGTTTCGATTTTGGTACCAGTAATAAGTTTTTTTGTAAGGTTTGTTTTAAATGTCGTTTTACGACATCGCCCATGGTTTTTGCTTTATTGTAAGTAGAGGCTTCTTTAAAATGTGCGGTCAATTCTTTTTTTAGTTGTTCAATTTTTTCAGGCTGTGAAATTTTATCCTTACTCATAATATCAAATAACTCTTTTACTTGATATTTAGCAAGTACCAATCTAAAAGTCATCATGGTTCTTTCCTCGGCTTGGTATTGTGCTATTGACTTTGTATCTAAATTATTAATAACCAAATCAACAAAGGCAATATTTTCCTTATAAAATTGTGGTAAGTATAAATTTTTTCGACCCTCATAAGATTGTTGGTCAAAATCAATAGCTCTAATGCGGTATTGAAAATCCTCTATATCAGGAATAATATTTACTACATAGTTGTAGGAACGCATATCTCCTAATAATTGCACAAAGCAACGCTCATTAAATTTTACAAATTCTTTCGCTAATCTAATTACATTAATATTGGGATCCTGTAAATGATCTGTTATAAAAACATCTCCAGGAATGCCTGGAATATGTTCTTCAATTAAGGTTTCGTTATGCGTGAAATAAGTAATTCTGTTAGGCGATAATAAATGTTCAAGCTCTAAACCGTATACCCTGCTTGCATCGGCTTGTTTAATATAATAATGGTCGTAGTTATCATTTAACTTATTAATGATTCTAATTCTAAAGGGCTGACTGTTTCCAAAATAACAAAAATCTATTCTTGATACGTCTAAATGATCAATATAACTGATATCCCCTTCAGTTTTTAAAATAGCATAAATGCGAACTAAGCTTACACGTAAGTGTTCCCACTCCTTCATATCGAAAGATAATTTTTCCCAACTGGTATCCTTGCCTTGTTTGTTTTTTAATGGAACAGAGTAGGTGTATCTTTGTAGGTCCTTATAGCTTACTGGTAATTTTACTTCACGTCCATAGCGCAATAAATAACTACGGAGTTGTGTATTAATAGGGAAAATTGGCTTTTTTCTGGATGGCTTCTCGGGCTCATTAGACTTAATAATATTTTCAAAAAAATTATTCAATGATTTGTGTTAAATTTTACTTACCCAATTTTTTTATGCGTATATTTTTAAAGCGCACCACATCACCATGTCCTAAAAATCCAATATGACCTGTGGTATTTTTTAATCCAGGATGTTCATTGTGGTCCATGGTGCCATTTTTGGTTGCCTCTTTTAAATCAGCTTCCGTAATGACAGTGCCATTTAAAGTGACTTTAATTTTTGAACCCTGAATCATGATTTCTTCTTGGTTCCATTCACCTGTGGGTTTTAAAAATCCTCTTTTTGCTGGTACAATACCATAAACAGATCCATGGTATTGATAGGGTTTTAAATTAGCATACATAGGGTGTTCACTATCTAATACTTGTATTTCCATTCCTACATAAGCAGCGTCACCTTCTAAGGGTGCACGAATGCCAATACCGTTATTAGCACCGGGTGTCAACTGAAACTCGAATCGATAAATAAAATCACTATACTCCTCCTTGGTGTATAAATTTCCGCCACCTTTTGAACTCGGATTCACTTCAATGGCACCATCTTTTGATAAGTAACCTGAAAAATTCCCCATCCAATGATCCATATTTGTTCCGTCATATAATTGTATGAAGCCTTCTTGTTTTTCAGTTTCTGTTAAATTAGTTTTTATATTATTAGGG
>Ga0222712_10006676_pt1 | contig 11332 bp, 11 predicted proteins | sample C33_657DmetaG_FD_165043 | JGI IMG/M metagenome (GOLD analysis project Ga0222712, IMG submission 165043) | Estuarine water microbial communities from San Francisco Bay, California, United States - C33_657D | ecosystem: Environmental > Aquatic > Marine > Unclassified | place: USA: California... | reverse complement strand
AGCACCAGTGCAATGGTAATTGAATAGATGATCCAGTTTTGTTTCGAATTGTTCATGAGGCTGTCTGTTTGGAATTTAAATATAATCCAATTTGATCTTCGCCTCAGTGATTTTGGTCACATGGTCAATGCATTTCATTGCCATATTCCTTCATGATGGCCTGGTTGAGTGATTCCCCAATTTTTTTTAATTCGATAAGCTTGGCGTTCAGGTAGCGATTGGTGTTCAGTCCAATGGAAACAAGGTTTAGCAGTTCGTTGAGGGCGGCCTTGTTTTTCTGGGTAATGTTATCTGCCTTGGCGGGTGGCTGAAATCGCATGATACCCCCCTCCATTTGATGGATAGACATTTCATATAGAATACCCGCATCCATCACTTCTGCCATTTTGAAACGACCTTTTTCAAGCGTTCTTTCCCGCAAATCCTCCAGTTTATCGATGGAATTGAGCATGCGTTCATATTCCTGAATCCCTGAACTGATTGTCTTGTTTCTAACCATTCTTAATCCACCCGCTGATTTGATCTGATCAAATCCAATGCGTGAACTTTCAAATGTAGCCCGCAGGGCCAAGTTTCGAACATAATAATAAACTTCTTCGTTGGTGATCGATTGATTGTTCAGTTTTAGAAACAACGTATCAAGATTTTTTAGTCGCGTCTCATTGGAGCGCACTACATAATCACTGGATTGAAAATCAAGCATTAAATCTTCATGCACATTTTTCAGGTACGAGATTTCCCTGTGTTTTTCAATTTGTGTTTCGCGAAGATTCTCTGCGAAAAATCCAAGGGTAACTGCCGCAAACAACATCACGAACTCTGTAATGTATTCCTTCCATGCTTTTTTATGCGTGGGATGATGGGGATGATGAACTTCCATTTTTTGAAATATAAACTCCTTAAAGATAAGATTGATATTTCTCCTAATCAAATGTCAGGTTAATATTATTGACCATAATCATTCGCATAATGATAGAGAAACCATACTAAAAATAAGCAGGAACTGAAACGCGACACATATGATTTAATAGCTCAGCACAATACATCACATCGGCACCTCCATCAACAATATCTCAGACCCATCTTCTGATGATGTCAACGTGAATTCTTCTGTTTCCCAGATGCCTAACCCATCGCGGTTTGCTATCTCAATGCCATCAAGATTGATCGTTCCTTTGAGCACAAATGCATAGACGCCGTTTCCTGGTTTTTTGATTGCATATGATGTAGAAATGCCATCATCAAAAGTTCCGAGGTGGAACCAAGCGTCTTGGTGAATCCAGACGCCTTCATCATTGCTGTTGGGTGAGAGCACCTGTTGGAATTTGTTTTTTCTTTCTGATTCATTCAGTGTGATCTGGTCATACCGTGGGCTGACATTTTTCTTGTTGGGGTAGATCCAGATCTGAAGGAACTTGACGGGCTCGTTTGCATTTTTGTTGTATTCGCTGTGGTAGACACCTGTGCCCGCACTCATCACCTGAATATCTCCTTTTCTGATCACCGTGGTATTGCCCATGCTGTCCTGGTGTTCCAGGTCTCCCTCCAGCGGTATGCTGATGATTTCCATGTTGTCGTGTGGATGTTTTCCGAAGCCCATTCCACCATTCACGCAATCATCATTCAACACCCTCAATACACCAAAATGCATCCTTTCGGGATTATAATATCCTGCAAAGCTGAAACTGTGAAAGCTTTTCAACCAGCCGTGGTCGGCATGTCCCCTGCTGTCTGCCTTGTGTAAAATCGTTTTTGCCATGGCATGTATTTTTTGCAAAGTTCGGGTAAGTTCTGGGGAATGCAATGGGGAAGAGGGTAAAGGGATGAGGGAAAAGGGAAGAAGATAAGGGGGAAGGAAGTGAATGAAAAATGATGATAAATCTCAAAAAGCCAAACCAATTGAACATCTATAGACTATTTTGTGTTTTAATATCAATACCTTGACATGAAAAAAATGTTGATCACCCTTTTGGTCATTTTTGTTGTTCTCATCGCATTCCAATCTTTTATGGCCATATCCACCTCAAATATTGAAAAGCAGAAATACCGGGTCGTGAAAAAAGAAAGCGGTTTTGAGCTCCGTTTCTATCCTCCTGCCACTTTTGCGACTATCCGTTCATCGGCAAAAAACTACAGGGAACTTTCGGGCAGTGGCTTCAGAAAAATCGCCGGGTATATTTTCGGGAACAATGAAACGTCTGCCAAGATTGCAATGACATCTCCCGTTCACATGGATATCAACGAAACAGAGTCTTCCATGAGTTTTGTAATGCCATCTGAATATGATATCAAAAGCCTTCCACGTCCAAACGACGCAAAAGTAGAAATACATGAATCCCCCAGTGAATATGCTGCAGCCATTGAATTTGGTGGGTATGCCAATGACGAAACCATTAGCAAATATGCCGAGCAACTCAAAAAATCACTGGAAGAAAAGGGCATAAAAACCATCGGCCATTACAGGTACCTGGGATACAATCCGCCTTATCAATTGATTGGAAGAAAAAATGAAGTGATTGTTGCCGTCGACTGGAAAGAGTAAATCAATCATTGATTGTCGTCAATTTTAAAGCTCTTGCTCATCACGATGCTTAGGTTTATTTTTGTGCACAGATGAACAACTTAACAGCACAACAAGAGCGCATCGCAAAAATGAAATTTTCATCTGTCTATCCTTTGTATCTCGCAAAAGTGGAGAAAAAAGGCAGGTCAAAAGAAGAACTCGATCATGTTATTTCCTGGCTCACTGGATTTGACAACAATAGGCTTCAGGAGTTGATCAATGAGGGCGTGAATTTTGAAACCTTTTTTCAACAGGCCACACTACACCCCAATGCACACCTCATCACCGGTCTAATCTGCGGCTATCGCGTGGAAGAAATAGAGCATCCGCTGACACAGCAGGTTCGTTACCTCGATAAGCTCGTTGATGAACTTGCCAAGGGAAATAAAACAGAGAAGATTTTACGTGGCAGGTGATGATTCAAAAAATAATTGAAATATGAATGTAATTATAACAGGTGCCTCAGGGATGATTGGTGGCCTCATTTTGAAGCAGTGTCTTCAAAATGAAAAAATCATATCCATCAGGAGTTTTGTCAGAAAGCCTTCGGGTATCATTCATTCTAAACTCACTGAAATCATTATAGAGGATTTCGAAAACCTTGAAGGACTCGAAGGGTATTTTACCGACGTCAAAGTTCTGTTTTTTTGTTTGGGGGTTTACACTGGACAAGTCGCTGATCCATTGTTCAAGAAAATCACGGTTGATTATGCCGTTGCGTTTGCCGGGATGCTGGAAAGCAAAAGCCCGAATGCAACATATTGTTTGCTCAGCGGTGCTGGTGCCGACAGAACAGAAAAAAGCAAGGCTTCATTTGCCCGATACAAGGGAATGGCAGAAAATCAGATCGCAAAACTGAATTTAACATTCTACAGTTTCAGGCCCGGTTATATTTATCCCGATTCGCCCAGAAAAGATCCCAACATTGGATATACGATCATGAAACACCTGTATCCCTTGATAAAATTGTTGGGAAATAAATACAGCATCCGCTCTACAGCATTGGCCAATGCTATTTTCAACGTCGGATTATATGGCGCCAACCAACAGGTTTTGGAAAATAATGAAATCATGGAGCAAGCCACAGGTTGATTTTAGCTTGGCATACCTATGCCGCTCTTCAGTCTTTTCAGGCCTCTGCTTAATTCCTTACAGCGATCAGCACTCTCTTCTTCACCAATTTCTTTGAACAGAATTTTTATCCCAGGCCTTGTTTGCGCAAGCAATGGAATATCTGCCGCACAGATTCTTGCTATGCGCGGATAACCGCCGATGGTTTGTGCATCTGCCATCAGAATGATGGGATCGCCTTCGTGGGTAACCTGTACAATGCCTGTGGTTACTGCAGTTGAGACCATTTCTGTTTTCTGTTCCAGCGCGAATTTTTTTCCTTCCAAGCGATATCCCATCCTGTTGGACTGCGATGAAATGGTGAACTCAGATGTAAAAATATTTTCTTGTGATGTGCTGTTGAATAAATCAAATTCGGGTCCCTTGATTGCATGGACTGTAACAACATTGGGTGTAGCTTCAACAAGGGCTGTTGTATGCCAGTGGGATATGCCTACACCGTTGGGAAGCATTTTTAAAGTTGATGCACCTTGTAGCACTTGCTCATGCTTGAACGAAAGCATGTCTCCGGTAGCGAGGTTTCTGCCATTCATTCCGCCAATCCCAGATGGCGTATAGGTTGATGTACTGCCCAATATTTTTTTGATATTGAATCCGCCACCGACCGCAAGATATGACCTGCATCCTTGCGCACTGGCAGTTTTTCGGATCGTACTAAATGCAGGAATCCAAAGCAAACGGTTGAAGGGCAGCTCATCATCACCAAGATATGCTTTGCAACCACCGCCAACAATTGCACAAAAAGCCGCCTCGTTGAAAATGAAAGATGCTCCATGCAGTGTCATTTCAATCACCGCTTCATTTTCATCATTGCCACAAATGTAATTGGCCAATGTTGCCGACACCTTGTCCATCGCGCCACCGATTGGAACACCAAACTGCTGAAAGCCCCATCTGCCAAGGTCTTGCAGGCTGCTCATTACGCCGGGCTTGAGAATAGTGATGCTCATGAATATTGATTGAACATTTCGAGGGTGATGGGTTTGAATTGCACAATGTCTCCGGCATTCAAAAAACTGCAGGGGGTTGTGGATGGATCAAACATCTTCAAGGGTGTTCTTCCAATCACCTGCCAACCGCCCGGTACTTCTGCAGGATAGATGCCTGTTTGTTTTCCTGCGATGGCCACGCTTCCTGCAGGAATTTTCATCGATGGAGTTTGTTTTCTGGGCACTTCCAATGCTGTGGGCAAGGTTCCCATGTACGGAAATCCGGGAATGAAACCGATCATGTAGACGCGATATTCAATGGATGTGTGCAAGGCAACGATGTCTTCCATCGAGCGGTTCAGGTGTGCAGCAACCCAATCAAGATCAGTGCCAAGCGATGGGTCGTAACAAACGGGGATGCTGATCTGTTTGCCTTCTGTTGCTAATGAAGTATTGGAAACCTGAGCACTGAGATCAGACAACCAGGCACGAACAGTTGTTGTTGAAACCTGGTCATTGAAGTATACCGTCAAACTGCCATAAGCTGGCACAGCTCCCATAAAACCCTTGATGGGACTGGATTCAACGGCATGCTGCATCGCAATGACCTGCATGTTTGTTGCTTCACTGATTTCCTTGGAGAATTCAATGGTGATGGCCTGATCGTGTATGTTGTAAATTCTTGGGATGATCAAATCGTTTGAGCCTACAACTTACAACCATTGCGCTAATAATTGATCACCTGCTCTTCAATATTGGAAGGCAATTCGCGCCACTGATACTCCTGGTTGCGGAGCTGTGGTTCAAATCCCGCTTCGCGGATGGCGTCCTGCATGGATTTATAGGTAAAGCGATGGGGAGCGCCTGCAGCACTCACCACATTTTCTTCCAGCATGATGCTTCCAAAATCGTTGGCACCTGCATGCAAACAAATTTGAGCAACCTTTTTACCTACTGTAAGCCAGGAGGCTTGTATGTTTTTGATGTTGGGCAACATGATTCGGCTGATGGCAATCATCCTGATGTATTCTTCTCCTGTGGTCAGGTTCTGTACGCCACGGATCTTGGTCAACAATGTATCGACATCCTGGAAGGTCCATGGAATGAAGGCCAGGAATCCATTGGCTGTTTCAGGTTTTCTTGACTGAACCTCACGGATTTTGATCAGGTGGTCAAATCGCTCCTCCAGTGTTTCAACATGGCCAAACATCATGGTGGCGGATGTGGTGATGTTGAGCTGGTGTGCAGCCGCCATAACATCCAGCCATTCCTGGGCCCCACATTTTCCATTGCTCACCAATCTCCTTACCCTGTCTACCAGGATTTCAGCACCTGCTCCCGGAAGGGAATCCATGCCGGCCGCTTTGAGGGCAGAAAGCACTTCGTGATGGGTCATTTTTTCCAGTTTGGCAATGTGTGCTACCTCGGGTGGCCCGAGGGTATGCAGCCTGATTTCTGGAAATTCAGCCTTGATGGCGCTGAAGGTATCGGTATAGTATTTGAGTCCGAGGTCTGGATGGTGGCCGCCCTGCAGCAGCAACTGGTCTCCTCCCCACTTGAGGGTCTCCCGGATTTTTTCCCGGTAGGTATCCATGGTGGTGATATAGGCCTCTGCATGGCCGGGGATGCGGTAGAAGTTGCAGAACTTGCAATTCGCGATGCACACGTTGGTGGTATTGACGTTGCGATCGATTTGCCAGCTTACTTTTCCGTGGGGCACCTGCTTTTTTCTGAGTTCATCCGCCACATGCATCAGGTTGGTCAGTGGCGCTTCCTTGAACAGAAAAAGGCCCTCTTCTGCTGTTAAAAACTCCAGGTTCAGTGCTTTTTCGTACAATCCATTGAGATCATTCATGTAATTCATCATCAAGGCAACAAAGTTAGGGCAACAATGGTTTAAATTGGAAGTAAATGAGGTGTATCCGATACATATATGTTCTGATGATTCTCGCTTTTCACCCATTAGCCGGAAAGTCACAGGAGTTGTTTGTTGAACCGCCTTCAACCTTCATCACCTCATTTTCTTTCAGGATGCTGAATGGGGGGGTTATTTTAGTCAAAGCAGGCGTGAATGATTATGCCGATAGCCTCAATTTCATCCTGGACACGGGCAGTGGCGGAATCTCCCTTGATTCAGCAACTGTCGAAGACTTGGGCATATCCATCACCCCTTCCGAGAAAACAATCAAAGGCATAGGCGGCGTTCGTAAAGTTTCCTTTTTGAACAATGCAAGGCTCAGGCTGCCCGGTCTATCTGTAGAGAACCTCAATTTTCATGTCAATGATTATGCCATACTGACCAGCGTCTATGGCATCAAGATTGATGGCATCATTGGGTACAGCTTTTTCAGTCGGTATATCATCAACATCAACTACGATTTCCTTCAGATCAATGTTTTTTCAAAAGGTGAGTATAGCTATTCCCGATCAGGGTTTATGCTCTATCCCATGTTCACTGGACTTCCCATGCAATCCCTTGAATTTACTGACAGCAGAAAGTTTGTTCAGCGTTTTTATCTTGATACCGGGGCAGGATTGAATTTCCTCTTGTCAGAAAGCTATCTCAACGATAGCGCAGTCTTGAAAAAAAGGCGCAAGCCTCCGGTGGTTACTCAGGCGGAAGGTGTTGGGGGGAAGATGAGCATGCGCTTGACCACCATCAAGCAGCTAAAGGTGGGTCCTTATCGATTCAGGCATGTGCCAACGTTTTTGTTCAAGGACGAATTCAATGTCACCAACTATCCTTTTGTAGGTGGATTGCTGGGCAACGATATCCTCCGCAGGTTCAATATCACCTTCAATTATGCCAAACAGCAGGTGCATCTTGTACCCAATCTGCATTTCAAAGATGAATTTGATTATGCCTACAGCGGGCTGTCCATCTATTTTATTGATGAAAAAATTATGGTAGACGATGTGGTTCCCGGTTCGCCTGCTGAAAAGGCTGGGTTTAAAAAAGAGGATATCGTTGTTGCCATCAACAACAATACCAGCAACAATATCCAGGAATATAAAACGATCATGCAAACGCTGGGACAAAAACTGCGGTTTTTGGTGATCCGGGATGGCATGCCGATGATGCTCTCCATGAAGGCACGGAGTATATTGTAAGCTATTGATTACATTTGTGTTATGGTGAAGTTCGAAAGATTCATGCTGGATAATGGATTGAAGGTGTTGGTGCATACCGACCAAAGCACGCCCATGGCCGTGGTTAACGTATTGTACGATGTAGGCGCACGAGACGAAGACGAGCAGCAAACAGGGTTTGCGCATTTGTTTGAGCACCTGATGTTCGGCGGGTCTGTAAACATTCCAGACTATGATGATCCTCTGCAGGTGGCCGGCGGTGAAAACAATGCCTATACAACCAACGACCTCACCAACTATTATTGCCAGCTTCCTTCCGAAAACCTGGAAACAGCTTTTTGGCTCGAGAGCGACCGCATGCTGAGCCTTGCGTTCAGCAAGAAAAGCCTGGATGTGCAGCGCAAGGTGGTCTGTGAGGAGTTCAAGGAGCATTATATCAACAAGCCTTATGGCGATGTTTGGCATATCATGCGCGAACTGGCTTTCAAGCAACATCCGTACAGGTGGATGACCATCGGCAAAGAATTGTCTCATGTGGAAAATGCACAGCTTGAAGATGTAAAACGGTTTTTCTTCAAACACTATACTCCTTGCAACGCCATACTGGTGGTGGCCGGAAATGTATCGACCGAACAAGTCAGGGCATTGGCGGAGAAATGGTTTGGTGACATCCCTTCGGGAGAAAAATACTGTAGAGAGCTTCCTGTTGAACCTCAGCAAAATGAAGAAAGGCGTATGACCGTTCACCGCAAAGTGCCTGCTGATGCGATTTACAAGACTTGGCACATGTGCAGTCGACTGGATGATGATTACTATGCAACAGATTTATTGACGGATATTTTGGGAGGTGGTGCTTCATCAAGGCTTTACCAATCGCTGGTGAAAGAACAGCAATTGTTCACAGGCATCAACTGCTATCATTTTGGTAGCCTGGATGCTGGATTGCTGGCCATTGACGGACAGCTGGTCAAGGGCGTAGACATCAAAAAAGCAGAAGAGGCAATTGAAGCTGAACTGGACAAGATCAGGCATGGGATTGTGGATGAGCGAGAATTGCATAAAGTCCAGAACAAAACAGAAAGCGTGATGGCTTTTGAGGACATGAGTGTGATGAACAGGGCCGGGAGTCTTGCATTCTATGAATTGCTGGGCGATGGCGAACTGATGAACACAGAGTTCAAGAAATACCAGGACGTAAAGGTGCAAGACCTCAAACGCATCGCCAATGAGGTGTTGCAGCCTTCCAACAGCAATACCCTCTGGTACCTTGCTGAGAACTAGTATATAAACCATTCAAATCATTCCATGCCAGACAGAAGCAAAGCGCCCCATATAAAGGATGCCATTGAGTACGCCATTGAATTGAAGAAGCCCGAGATTTTCAGCCTCGACAATGGCGTCAAGGTATACAACGTAAATGCAGGAACAGAAGAGGTTGTGCAGATCGAGTGGATTTTCAAAGCGGGAAACTGGTATGAAAAAACCAACAACATTGCGTCTGCTACCAATTTTCTGATCAAGAACGGCACAACGAAAAAGTCGGCCTATGAAATCAACGAGTATGTTGATTTTTATGGTGCTTATCTCAACCGCAGTTGCTACAATGAAACAGCAGTGGTAACGCTGCATTGTTTGTCAAGGCAATTGGAAAGCCTGCTTCCCTTGGTGCAGGAACTTTTTGTGGAAGCGATTTTTCCTGAGGAGGAACTCCATATTTTCAGGCAGAACATGAAACAGAAGTTGGAAGTCAACCTGAAAAAATGCGACTTCGTAGCGGGAAGAAAAATTGACGAATTCCTGTTTGGCGCTAAACACCCTTATGGTGTGTACAGTGAAATGTCTGATTATGATGCGCTGGATGTTGCGGCCCTCCGTCAATATTATGCCACCTATTACCAGAAAGGCCATTGCACGATTTTTTCTGCAGGGATTCTGCCAGCGAATTATCCATTATTGATGAATAGTTTTTTTGGCAGCCTTCCTTTCAATCAATTGCAAATCGAAACACCGGAACATCTCATTGTTCCTGCAGAACAAAAAAAATGGAACATCATCAATGACGCTGAAGGCGTGCAGGGTGCAGTGCGCATTGCTCGTCCTTTTCCAACCAGGCATCATCCTGATTTCCCCAAAGTACAGGTATTGAATACCTTGTTCGGCGGATTTTTTGGATCAAGGTTGATGAACAATATCCGGGAAGACAAGGGTTATACCTATGGCATTTACAGTTTTCTTGTGAACCATATCCATGGCGGGGCCTGGATGATCAGCACCGAGGCTGGCCGTGATGTTTGTGGTGCCACCGTTCAGGAAGTATACAATGAAATGCAGGCACTCCGCGAAGGCGATATTGATCCTGAAGAACTCTTGCTGGTCAAGAATTATCTGATCGGCACCTTGCTCGGCGATCTTGATGGCCCTTTCCACATCATTGCCCGCTGGAAGAACCTTGTCTTGAATGGATTGGATGAAAAATTCTTTTACCATTCTGTTGATACCATCAAGACCATCAGTGCAGATGAACTGAAAGTGATGGCGAATAAATATTTGCAGCCAGAAGAATTTTATGAGCTGGTGGTTGTATAGTCTGACCATAATGCTGTAACTTCTGCATCAAACGATTGACATATGCAACGCAGGAACTTCTTGCGCTCCTCAGGTATTTTCGCTGCTGGCATCTATGCCGGCAATGCCAGGGCCATAGCGGGTCCATTTAAACCGGATGAGCTGCTGCACAATATTCCGACAGACAAGAAACTGGACCCCAGCTGGATACAATCGCTTTCTAAACGGGGGTATGTTACCAAGTACATCAAGACCAGAAATGAACTCAAGTACATTGGCATGCCCGTTGGCGGCATCAACGCGGGCACGGTCTATCTTGGTGGAGATGGAAGACTATGGTTGTGGGATATTTTCAATGCCAATCAAAATGGCGTTGATCCCAAAACCATTGAATGGCATTCGTCGGTGCACGTGGGTAAAAAAATAAGGTCACAGGACGGCTCTGCGTATGTTCAACCGGCCAAAGACATTCGCCCGCTGCAGCAGGGTTTTGCTTTCAGGATCCGCATGGGCAACAAGACCATCATCAAGAAAATGGAAGCCTCAGATTGGGAGGATATTGTTTTTGAAGCCACCTATCCCATGGCCAAAATCAGGTACATCGACAAGCAGTTGCCCGTAGACATCACAGCAGAAGTTTTTTCACCTTTCATTCCATTGGATGAAAAAAACTCATCACTGCCTTGTACTGTTTATTCTTTCACCATAAAAAACAGGGCTGCATCAACCATCACGGTTGATGTGTTGGGATGGCTGGAAAATAAGGTTGCGCCGCGTTCTGCAAAAGAAACAGACCAGCGTGTCAATGCAGTATTGTCTGACCAAAATGCCAAGGGCATTCTCTGTTCAATCAAACCCAATGGAGACGCACTTCAATCCACTGTTGCAGATTATGGCAGCATGGCCATTGCATCACTAACAACAACAGCAACCTGCAATACCAATCTTTTGTTGCCGATCCGGGCCTCATCTTTTGATGAATTAAATTCATCAGCTGTTGAAAAAAATAAGGCAGATCAATTGATGGCTGCTGTTTGTTCGACACATACAATAG
>Ga0222712_10006674_pt1 | contig 11336 bp, 13 predicted proteins | sample C33_657DmetaG_FD_165043 | JGI IMG/M metagenome (GOLD analysis project Ga0222712, IMG submission 165043) | Estuarine water microbial communities from San Francisco Bay, California, United States - C33_657D | ecosystem: Environmental > Aquatic > Marine > Unclassified | place: USA: California... | reverse complement strand
TAGAAATTGGTAATCTCTAGTTCGTGTAGGGCGGTAGAGGCTAAGGCGTGGCATAGTGTTATATTTATGGATCAGTTGACACATAATTCAAAAGGTTATATAATTAGTTCATGCAAGCACTGCTACAGCACGCCGAATCTTTGTCCACAAGTATTATGACTTTGAAGAATCCTGTGATCAAAAAAGATTTAATCAAAATGCTCCAAGTAGTAGATCGGCAATTGACTGCATTGTCCCGGGAAGGTGTAGAATGCAATCGACTGCATCGTGCCACCATACGCTATCAAACAATAGCCGACGAATGTGCGGTGATGCTCAAAAACCTAGAACAACACCTGATTTATGCCAGATTAAAGCAAGGTTGACCAATAATTCCCATTCTGCTATAATACTTGTATAGTAATTAAAAGGCTCACATGGAATATTATATTGAAGCCAGGCCCAAAACCCGGCGTTATATTGAAGCCATTTTGCCCAGCATGATGACTCAACTGGGACTTGACCGCAGTCGTCGATTGCTCATGATCAAGGTAGACCGGGAACTTGAGGAGTTGGGCAGTACCATACCGTTGTTAGGAATTGACACCTTTTTGGTAGTGCTTAAACCCACTCGGGCCCTGTTAAATTTAGGGATTACTTTGGCACACGAGCTTACCCATGTGGCACAATTTGCCAATGGCACCTTGCAGACCTTGCCCAAGGGCAAGAAATGGAAGGGCAAGTTCTATCCTAGCAAGTACCCTTACCTAGATCAACCCTGGGAGATACAGGCCTTTGCCCGGCAGGAAATTGTGTTCCGCAGAGCAATTGAGCTATAAAACACTTGTTCAAAACTAAGTAAGGAATAATTATGATCGCAACTAAATCTACTAAATCTACCAAACTGGTTAAACCAGTTAACATCACTGTTAAAACAGTTAAACCTCTAAATCCACGCAGTGCCGATACCAATGTATTGGGCATGGAACCAGATTGGAGAGTTCAACCGATTCACAATCGTATTAGTGCAGTGAGCCGGGCATTTTCGTGGTACAATTACTTTTATGGCAAAAAGGATGCACGTGACATGATTGTTTCCTATTTGGAAACACATGATCGCAAAGCCGACGTTCGTACATTGAAGTCAGTGCCTGATTCAAGCATACGGCTGACCACTGGCTGGCTGTGCCGTATGAGCATGGTGGGGCTGGAGCTCAACGAGCACGAACAAATTAAATTGGATAACTTGATTACCGAAGTATTGGCATCCAAGCAAGATACTCCTGCAGCAGTTGAAGACAACTCTGGGGTGGCCAAACTCAGCATTCAAGATCGTCTGCGTGAAAAGGTGTCAGAATGTGCCGGAGAGATTGACGGCATGTTTGACGAGTTTGTGATATCCGGGGCAAAGATGTCTGCAGATTACAAGCCAATCACAGTGATTCGTGGTAAAAATGTAGCACCACAGATGATCTCCTACATATCTAACATTTGGAAAAACAAGCTGAAAGAATACCAAACCGTGTTGGCAGGCAAAGATGCTCAGATGGTTGAGGCATATTCAAATCTCACTAAAATTCAAGTGCGTAATGCAGTGAAGTTTTGTGAGACTGTGGTCAATGACTGCGGGGCCTATGTACAGATTAAAAAGGTCGAACGCAAACCACGCAAAATCAAGGTAGTGGCACCGGAAAAACGAGCCGCTAAATTCAAGTTTCTTGCAGACTTTGCAGAACTAAAACTCAAATCATTGCCGCCGGCCAGTCTAGTGGACAAGACAGAAGCCTGGCTGTATGACAGCAAGAAACGCAAACTGATACACGTGGTAGCAGACAGTCACGTGGGAGCATTCACTATAAAATCCAATTCAATTATTGGATTTAACACTGCGGAAAGCCAGCAAAAGACTGTGCGCAAACCTGCAGAAGTGATCCGAGCCATGCAGGCAGCAGGCAAGCCAGCGGCACGCAAGCTGTACAAAGACTTGACCACTACAGAAACAGCATTCAACGGTCGCGGCACAGAGAACTTGCTTGTTCTAAAATCTTGGTAAATAACGGGGATGGAGTCCCCAATGGCAGAACAGCAACAAAACTCACTTGACATACTCAAGCAAAATTTAATAGAATATGTGAAACTCCAACTTGGTGATCAGATCATTGACATTGAGTTGGACCCAGCTCACTACGAGGCAGCATATCAAAAAACAGTTGGCACATACCGCCAACGTGCCAGCAATGCCTATGAAGAAAGCTATAGTTTTTTAGAGTTGGTCAAGGATGTGAATATCTATAGTCTGCCGCAAGAAATTGTAAGTGTGCGGCAGATTTTTCGTAGAACATTCGGCGATGCCACTGGCCCGTATGCGTCAAACTTTGACCCATTCGCACAAGCCAGCTTGAACGTTTATTTGATGAACTTCAATGTGGCAGGCGGTCTTGCCACCTATGACTTCTACAGCCAATATGTTGAATTGGCTGCACGTATGTTCGGCGGCTACATGAACTATACGTTTAATCCTGTTACCAAAAAACTACAGCTGATCAGAGACCCAAAAGGCACTGGCGAAAATGTGTTGTTGTGGAGTTACAATCTCAAACCCGAAATCAATCTGTTGGGTGATTTCCAAATACAGCAATGGATCAAAGATTACATGGTTGCAAACTGCAAGATGATTGTGGGAGAAGCACGTGAGAAATTTGGCAGCATTGCCGGCCCACAGGGCGGCGGCACACTAAACGGCGCAGCCATGAAAAGCGAAGCCAAAGTTGAAATGGATGCCTTGCTAATACAACTTACCATGTATGTTGATGCCTCGCAGCCCTTGACCTGGGTAATTGGTTAACACCCAGTAGACACGTTATTGATATTCTGTTATACTTGCAGTATGGCAGATTTAATGATTGACATCGAAACCATTGGAGTAGCACCGGCGGCTACTATCTTAACTATTGCAGCCCAAACATTTGATCCTTTTGGAACTGGATACTATCCCAAACACTACTATGCTAGAGTTTCTCTAGAAAGCCAGGAAACTAGAACCATTGATGATAGCACAATGGATTGGTGGGCAACTCAATCAGTACAAGTCAGAGAAGAAGCCTTTAACGAAAAAGATCGTGTGCCGTTAGATCAGGCCCTTGACGAACTAGGTAAGTTAATTTGGACCAGTAAATTTTTATGGTGTCAAGGACCAACTTTTGATTGTACTATACTTGAGCATGCCTACAAGAGTTATCACAAACCCTTGCCCTGGAAATACTACATGGTGCGTGATAGTCGCACTGTGTTTAGCTTATGGCCTGATCAACCTATTCCACCCACCAGTCACCATGCGTTGGAAGATTGCCGCAGACAAATTGGCATGCTACAACGCACACTAGATCATCTTAAGGTAACCTCACTCAAATGACACTTCCAAAATTGCTAATCATTGGCAATGCTCGTCATGGCAAAGACACCGTATGTGACATTTTGCGTGAAGAATTTGGTTACAGTTTTCGTTCAAGTTCAGATTTTTGTGCCGAGCGATTTATATATAACGAACTCAAACTCAAATATGGATACAGCACATACGAGGAATGTTTTATAGATCGTCACAATCACCGAGCAGAATGGTATGACATGATCCATGATTACTGTAAAGATGATTATGCAAGATTGGGCCGTGAAATCTTTGCCGAGAATAGCATATATTGTGGTTTGCGTAACAAATCAGAATTTCATGCCATGCGAAACACCTGTGTGTTTGATCATGCCATCTGGGTTGATCGCAGCGATCATTTGCCTGTAGAAGATAAATCCAGCATGACGTTAGAAATCTGGATGGCCGATTATGTGGTTGACAACAACGGTACTGTGGCGGATCTCCGGCGCAATACCATTGAATTGATGAACATGTTACTATCCGTCAACTTGTAGATCACCGGGCAGCCAGGGCAACAGCCCTTTGTGTATTTCTTCAACACAATTTCGACAAACACACTTTAGATTTTTTACTCCAGTATTGTTCAAGTCACCATCCACGTGGTATACTAAAATTTGGCTGGAGTAACGTGCTTTGAACTGGCACTTGTCACAGGTCATTTTCTTTTTAAATCCTGCTCGGGCCCATCTTGGTTTTCTCGATGGTATTCCGCGTTTTTTTCTAACACATGTTTCGCAGCGACTGCGGTAGTGTGTGACAGTGTCTCTTATGTAGTTTATTGCACATGGGCGTTGATTGCAAGATTGGCAAATGGGTCTCATACGGTATTTAGCCACTGGACCTTTGCAAAGGGCACCGTAACATCACCTTTTTGCTCAATATACATAAATATTGTAACTTGAAAAGGAATTGATCATGGCTCTAGTATCACCAGGCGTAGAAGTAACAGTCATTGACGAAAGTCAATACATCCCTTCTGCTGTAAACACAGTACCGTATTTTTTAATTGCCACTGCACAAAATAAAGTAAGCACCGATGGGCTGACCATTGCTGCTGGAACATTGGTGGCCAATGCCAATAAAACTTATTTAATCACCAGTCAACGAGACTTGGCTGCCACATATGGAGTACCTTTCTTCTATCAAACAACCACTGGTACACCAATCAATGGTTATGAACTTAACGAATACGGATTGCTTGCAGCTTATTCATCATTGGGCATTAGCAATCGTTGTTATGTACAACGTGTGGATATTGATCTAACAGAGTTGACTGCAACCCTGGTTAGACCAACTGGAGCTCCTAGCAATGGTGACTATTGGTTGGATACCAGCACCAGTGTGTGGGGCATTCAAGAATTTGATCAAGAAACAAACACATTCACTGTAAAAACTCCAATTCAAATCACTGATCCCGACGATGTGGTTGACGCTGACGCTGAAAATTACACACCGCTGTCAACAATTGGCAGTATTGGTGACTACGCAGTGAGCACTATTGCCTACTGGAATCCAGGTTATTATAAAAATTCAAGCAATAACTGGGTAAGAATTGGTCTAGACTCCTGGAAAACATCATGGCCCACTCTCACTGGCACAGCAACACCCAGCAGTTTGACTGCCGGTGCAAGTATCAACATCAACGATACCGAAGTGTATGTGCCAGCATCTGCATCAAACACTGTGACCGGACTAGCAGCAGCCATTGTTTCTGCTGGCATCACTGGAGTCACAGCCGCTGCTGTGTCTGGCAAGTTAACACTGTATGCCAACTCAACTGCCAGCAATGACGGCAGCACGACGTCGGACAATGGTATGATCAGTATTGAGGCTGGCCTTTCCAGCGGCGCTGCATTGTTAACTGCATTGGGAATCACCGCAGGCATATATCTTGCACCGCAATATTTGGCTGCCTACAGTTACCAAGCACCACGTTGGGCGGCAGGACAAACAGCACCTGCCCCAACTGGATCAATTTGGCAAAATCTCAGTCCAGCCAACAATGGATTGAGTCTCAAGGTTAAAAAATACAGTTCAGCCTTGGCATCGTTTGTGTCTCAAGCCTGCCCGGCATATTTGTCCGGCGCTGCTGCAATCTATGCATTAGATCCTATAAATGGCGGCAGCACCATTCCGGTAGGCACAACTTTTGTGGAATACTATGCCGGAGTTCCAGCCTCTCTGCCTGAGAGATTTTCGTTTGATATTGTAGAAAGAGTTGCTCTTGGTGCCACAGTGATTACCGGCAGTGATACCACACCTGGCCCGTTTATTTCGGCAAATAGTTTTACAATATCTGCTACCGAAGCTGGCCAATCTACTTTGAATACTGGCACAGCCACTTTGGCCAGCACAACAGTTGCTGCGTTTATCACAGCAGTGAGTTCAGCAAATGTTCCGTATGTGAGCGCCAGTGTTAATTCTGCCGGAGCCATAGTGTTTACTCACAGCCAAGGTGGTGATATCACGCTGTTGAATGTGACTGGAACTCCAGTGACCACTGCTGGGTTCACCACTGCAACCACCGGAGTTCGTGCATCCAGCATTACCACTAATGCGCTGGTATTGAGCAACTGGGTTGGGACCCCGACATTTACCTACACTGCCAGCAGTGTGGCTCCAGATCAAGATCCAGCAGATGGTCGTCTGTGGTATTACAGCAGCGTGAGTGACGCTGACATCATGATACAAAACAACGGCGACTGGGTGGGCTATCAGAATTGTACCAACGATGTGCGAGGATTTGATCTCAGTGATACCAACGCCGACGGTCCAATTGTTGCTGCTACCGCACCTACCACACAAACTGATGCAGCATTGTCAGCATTGGTATATGGTGATCTGTGGATTGATACCAGTGATTTAGATAACTATCCCAAACTCAATCGTTGGGATGTGGTGTCAGGTGTGGATCAGTGGGTGGAGATTGATACCTCTGACCAGGCCACGCAAAACGGCATTTTATTTGCCGATGCAAGATGGGCGCCAAATGGAACTACAGATCCAATAACTGGTGCATTTCCTACCATTGTCAGCTTGTTGACCAGTGATTATCTTGATTTAGATGCACCAGATCCTGCCCTGTATCCCCAGGGCATGTTGTTGTTCAACACACGTCGATCAGGTTATAATGTCAAGAGTTATCAAAGTGATTACTTTAATTCCGCTGACTATCCTGATGATACATTGCCATCTGTAACCAGCACTTGGTTAACTGCATCTGGCAACAGAGACAATGGAGCCATGTGGAGCGGACATTGGGCACAGCGTCAGCTGGTTGTGCAAGCAATGAAATCTGGTATTGACACCAGTCTTGCTGCAAGAGAAGAACAAGCACAGTTTTCGTTGATTGCTGCCACTGCCTATCCTGAGTTGATGCCCAACATGGTTGCTCTAAGCAACGAACGTAACAACACATTGTTTGTGGTTGGTGACACTCCTATGAGACTGCCTAACACTGGTACTGCACTCACTGCCTGGGCTACCAACAATGGAGGATTGGGTTTTGACAACGAAGACGGATTGGTCAATGCCAGCCAGTATATGGCCACATTCTATCCCAGTTGCCAGACCACAGACCTAAGTGGCAATCCTGTGGTAACTGCACCAAGTCACATGATGATGCGTACCATTATTCGCAGTGATGCTGTGAGCTATCCATGGTTTGCACCAGCTGGCACACGTCGAGGTGTGGTTGACAATGCCATTGCCATTGGCTATATTGATTCACAGTCGGGCGAATTCCAACAGATCAATGTGGGTCAAGGTGTGCGTGATGTGTTGTATGAAAATGATATCAATCCAATCACATTCATTCCAGGTGTGGGTATAACCAACTTTGGTAACAAAACTACCACTGCCATTACCAGTGCATTGGATCGTATCAACGTGGCAAGACTGGTTGCATTCTTGCGTGGTAGACTTGAAGAAATTGGCAAGTTATATTTGTTTGAGCCTAATGATACTATCACTCGAGCAGAAATGACCAACACAGTCAACAGCCTGATGATTGATTTACAGGCCAAACGTGCTATCTATGATTATTTGGTAGTATGCGACTTGAGCAACAACACTCCTGCACGTATCGATCGTAACGAAATGTGGGTGGACATTGCAATTGAACCAGTAAAAGCCGTGGAATTTATCTATATTCCATTGCGTATTAAAAATACCGGTGAAATAGCAGGGCTGTCTGCCTAACAAAATTGATGGGTGATTTTGCACCCATCAATTTAGATAAATAAATGTAACAGGAGATAATGATAATATGTCAAGCGCATCACTAAACAACATGACAGTTCCGGCAAATGGAGCCAGCTCGGCTCTGCTCATGCCCAAACTAAAATACAGATTCCGTGTGTTTTTTGAAAATTTTGGAATAGGCGGCGAAACAGTAGAGCTCACCAAACAGGTGATGACTGTAAATCGGCCCAATCTGAGTTTTGAAGACATAACCATACCAATTTACAACACCACTCTCAAATTGGCCGGCAAACCAACCTGGGCTGATGTCGCATGTGAAATCCGTGATGATGCCACTGGCGCAGTTACCAAACTGGTTGGAGAACAGTTGCAGAAACAAATGGACTTTATGGAAATGGCCAGTGCCCCTTCTGGTATTGACTATAAATTTACAACAACAATAGAAGTACTTGATGGTGGCAATGGCGGTGCTGAACCTATAGTATTAGAGACGTGGAACCTGTTTGGATGTTATTTGAAGTCTGCCGACTATGGCCAGTTGAGTTATGCTGAAAGTGCAGTGGCAACAATTGCACTGACTATTGCATATGATAATGCCAATCAGGGAGACGGCGAAGGAGTTGGAACAGATTCTGGAGGCAGAACAGCCGACGGCACAGTAACTGGCGCTGGGTAACACAAGTACTTGGGATAGTCGCTAATGGCATCTATTTCATCATTTGGCCAGCAGATCTATAAAGGATTTGACAAAGGGCAAGGGTTACATATATATGATCATGCCAGCCGAACATTTAAATCGGCTGGCTATGCTCTCAAACCACGCTTAAAATTCTTGTTCCATGTGGTGTTCAGTTTGAATACCGCACAAATTCCACAACTGCGCGGAGCAATGGGACTATCTGATCAAAACAATATCAGTTTACTGGTCAAGACTATTGATTTGCCCAAATACACTGTTACTACAGAAACACTAAATCAATACAATCGCAAACGGGTTATTCAAACTAAAATTAACTACGACCCTGTTAACATAACTTTTCACGACGATGCGTCTGACGTGGTACGTAACATGTGGTACAATTATTACAGTTATTACTACAAGGATCCAACCTATAATTATGGAAACACCAATTCTACTAATGGCACAATTGGTCAGCAGGCCAATAGAGAAAACGGATTTGGATACTCTGCAAGAGATATCTACGAACAAGATCGCATGGGCGGAGCAAACGATTGGGGTTATATTGGCGAAAGCATTTCGGATGGAGCCAATGGTAAACCGGCATTCTTTACAGACATACGTATTTTTGGATTTGAATATCAACGACCTTACGCAGAATACATACTGATCAATCCATTGATCACTGCATGTTCGCATGACACGTATGATTACAGTCAAGGCAACGGAACCATGACACACAGCATGACAGTGGCATATGAAACAGTCAAATACATGATTGGTTCTCCTAACAGCGATGTACCAGGATTTGCCGATCCGGCCCACTATGACGACACACTCAGTCCATTGGCAAGAAATCGAGCATCAACTGATACCATAACTGGTCAAGGCAGTCAACTATATACTGGTCCCGACCCATGAGATCAGATTTACAAGCAGGATCAGTATTGGGGTTGATTGGGGCCACTCAACAAGGCACCACCGCTTACAACACTTACAAAAATAAATCATTGGCCAGCACTGCTGTTAACAGTGGTCTTGCCCTGGGAATACCAACCATTGTGGGTGGCACAGTGCCGGGCGCTGTGAGAGCCGTGGCTGGAAAATCATCAGGATTCTTTTTTCCTACTCCCCCTATTGTGCAGACAGAATATAGCATCAGTAGAGGTAATGTATCATGAGCACAGTGAACTACGCCAATCCGAACAAAGACCTAACAGTTAGAGTGTTTGACAATTTTTACAATTATGATGTCAACGTGCCAGCAGACGAATACGACATTGTATACTCATACTTTCGCAGTGTGATGTCCACAACTCGGGCTGCTGGTAATTTTACTGTGAGTTTATTTAGAGTGGCACAAGACACCAACGTTCCGGCATTGACATTGTTAGATGCAATGAAAGGCCAAACAGGAATAACACTCACCGCAAGTCTTGCATACTACCTTAACTCCATACGCAGCCGAGCCACATTGTTGGGAGTCAATGCCAGTTCAACTCCCAACCAATACGCTGCTCGGTTGATATTGCAATGAGTCGCTGGGCCCAAGGGCCGTACACAGTGATCAATCCTTCTAAATATGTGGGACGTGGTTCTCCACGCTATAGATCCGGGTGGGAACATTCGTTCATGCGATTTTGTGACACCAATGACAATGTGCTACAATGGGCCAGTGAGAGTATTGCCATCCCTTACATGAATCCCATAACCGGCAAAAAAAGCAACTATGTGCCGGACTTTCTGATCACTTACCGCAGTAAAAATAATACTGTGCATGCAGAGTTGATTGAGATAAAACCCAAAAAGCAAAGTATAATTGAATCAAAAATGAGCTCAAGAGACCGTGCTGTGGTGGCAATTAATTATGCCAAATGGTCGGCCGCCCAGAAGTGGTGTGCTCGTCAAGGGCTTGCATTTAGAGTGATCACCGAAAACGATATGTTTGCCAACGGTCGCGGCTGAAGGTAAATAAAGGTGTAGTTCGCGGAATTAGCGTTCCCAACTACTCTAATGTCGTGAAGGACATCAGCTATGTATTTACCCAACAAATATACCATCTGGTATAACAATATCATTCAACAAGCACAGGCAAGAGTGTTATCAGCAGACATCTATACAGAAAAACATCACATTATTCCTCAATCCCTTGGTGGTGATAATTCAAAAGAAAATCTTGTTTGTTTAACTGCACGGGAACATTTTGTATGTCACTTATTACTTACAAAAATGACCACTGGATTACACCGGAGAAGTATGGCATATGCCGCCTGGCAAATGACTCATATTGACGGACGTCCTAGACATGCTCCTTGTTCTCATACCTATGCTTTTTTAAAAAAACAACTGTCAGAATCTTATAAAGGAATTCCTAAAGTAACTAAACATTGGTTAGGGAAGAAACACACAAAAAATACGATACAAAAACAATCGCTAGTTAAACAAGGTTCAAAAAATCCTAACTTTGGAGTTGAGCAAAAATCTGAATGGAATCAAAAAAAGAGCAAGTCTCAAATTGGAATAGATAAACCAAAGTATACGTGTTATAACTGTGGTAAAATAGTAGGTGGTAAATCAAACCTAGATCGTTGGCACAACCAAAACTGTTCACTAAATACAGGATGAAGAAATTAGAAGAACTGTTTGATTTACCCTCTACAGAAAAAAATAACTCGGTAATCCCTACCATAGCAGAAAATAAATTGCATCTAGCTGAATTAGATGAAACAATTGATAAAATTGACAATGCTCTCCCGATGGTACGTGGACTTGATGCCACTGATCAAGAAATGGATGAATTAGCAGGATTGGCCACAGGTACATACAAGGATTTGATGGACCTTGGGTTTCAAGTCGACAGTCGATTTGCCAGTGAGATTTTCAATGTAGCAGGCACAATGTTAGGGCATGCTATCACTGCTAAAACTGCCAAGATGAATAAAAAACTCAAGGTAATTGATTTACAATTGAAGAAAATGCGTATGGATCAGCAACAGCCCGAAGACCTACAATTGCCCACAGCACACGGGCAAGTGTTGAATCGCAACG
>Ga0222712_10006671_pt1 | contig 11338 bp, 7 predicted proteins | sample C33_657DmetaG_FD_165043 | JGI IMG/M metagenome (GOLD analysis project Ga0222712, IMG submission 165043) | Estuarine water microbial communities from San Francisco Bay, California, United States - C33_657D | ecosystem: Environmental > Aquatic > Marine > Unclassified | place: USA: California... | reverse complement strand
GGCCTGCTGGATGATGTCGTGCGAGCGCTTGCCCTTCATCTGGCAAACGAAGCCGACGCCGCAGGCGTCATGCTCGAACTGGGGGTCGTAGAGACCCTGTTTCTCGGGGAGGCCGGGATTCTTCATTGCTTGGTGTGGGCGGAAAAGAGTGGCTAAAGGTGGCTTCGGGAGCCGGTACCCTTGGGAAGTCCGCAAGGATGTGAAATCTAGTGGGCAATAATCCCCCCCTGTCAAAGGCATCTTGCAGGTTCGCCCGACCCCCGCGGGACCCCGTTTCGCCTCCATGCTGTCGGCTTTTTCCCATTTGCCTAATTTTGCTAGGAAAAGTGGCGAACGATGGGCAGGCCTGGTGGAGCACGCGAGGGCTCGAGGACACGAGGGCCAGAGGGTTCGAGGGCGCACGGCCGACCTGGGACGGTCAGCCCTACCTGGGGTGCGGTCGATTCAGCGCTTGCCGCGGGATAGTTCACGGCTGGCGCCTGCCCCTGGCCCTGACTCTGGCCCTCAATGTGCATACCCTCCTCGTCCGCGGCCGACCCGGGACGGTCAGTCCTACCTGTTGGCTCTTTACCTCGCGCCCTCGTGTCCTCGAGCCCTCGAAACCTCGATCTCTCCCTCCCTCTCCGCCCCCATCCTTGACATCCTCTCCCCCCGCTCCGACTGACTTATCCATGAAAGCCGACAACGAACTCTACCGCCAGCTGCGCGAATTGCCCCCGCAACAGCTCTGGACGGAGGAGGTGCCCAAGTTCGACCGGCTGAGCCCCAAGGAGCGCAATCAGCAGGTGGCGTTGGTCCGCGCGGTGGGGGTGGTCTTCTCGACTTCCCGCAATCCCGAGATGAAGGCGGCCGTCAAGGCCTGGATGGTCGGCCTGCTCCAGGATCCCAACGAGAAGATCCGGCGCTACGCGACGGCGGCGATCCCGAAGCTCGGCGGTGACGAGTCCTCCGAGAAGAAGCTGCTGGATATCCTGCAGACGACGCAGGTGGAGCGCGAGAAGCGCAAGGTCGCCGAGGCCTTGGAGAAGATCGGCGGCGCGGAGACGCTCAGGGTGGTCGCCGGCAAGGGCGATCAGCTGGTGTCGGAGCAGAAGGTCCGCGCCAGCGTGGCTCGCCAGGAGAGTCCCGGCGTGGTCCGGCTCGAGGCGGTCCTGCCCAAGCAGGACGGGCTCAAACTCCACCTGCGTTGCCGCGCGGGCCTGGAGTCCATCGTGGCCGACGAGGTCCGCGAGGCCGAGGCTCGCCAGGGCAAGTTCCGGGTGGTCGAGGTCCGCGGCACGTGCGTGGTGGTCGAGCCGAAAGGCGCGTTCGCGCTCGCCGACCTTTACCGCTTCCGCTGTTTCGACACGGCAAGCTTCGTGCTGGGGCTCGTCCGCAACCCCCAGTCACCCGCGGCCATCGGCGAACTGGCCAAGCTGATCGCCTCGCCCCGGACGGAGTTCCTCATGAAGACCCTGACGGAAGGCGCCCTGCGTTATCGCCTGAGCATGCTCGCGGAGGGGAACCATGATGCCGCGGTCGCCCAGGTCACGGCGGAGGCCTTCCGGCTCAATCCGCGCATCCTCAATGACGCCCGCGAGTCCCCGTGGTCGGTCGACGTGCTCTTCAATGAACTCAGCGCCTCGGTCGAGCTGCGTCCCCGTCTCAGCCCCAATCCGCGCCTTTATTACCGCACCGACGCCATCAACGCTGCCTCGCACCCCCCGCTCGCGGCCTGCCTGGCCCGCCTGGCCGGCAAGCAGGCCGACGAGTTGGTCTGGGATCCCTTCTGCGGTTCCGGGCTCGAGTTGATCGAGGCCGCCTTGTTCGGCGAGGTGGCCCAGGTGGTCGGTACGGACATCGACCCGGCGGCGATCGCGATCGCGCAGGCGAACTTCGCCGCGGCCAAGTTGCCGCGGACGAAAGGCGCTTTCCACGCCTGCGATTTCCGCGACGTGACCAAGGTCCCCCAACTCGACCGTGGCAGGGTCTCGCTGGTCATCTCCAATCCGCCCCTCGGTCGCCGCGTTCGCGTGCCGAACATGCATGGTCTCTTCGCCGACCTCTTCCGGCTCTCCTCCGAGGTCCTGCGCCCGGGCGGCCGACTGGTCTTCGTGAATCCTTTGCGTTTGGAATCCGTCGATCCGACGCTGCGCCTCGAATCCCGCCGGCCGGTGGATCTCGGCGGCTACGAGTGTCGCGTTGAGGTCTATCGGAAGCGGTGACGGCTCGTCCGCCGTCGGTTGAGAGGAGGCCGGCCAAGGCCGTCTTCGGACGGTCGTAGCCTCCGCCGGCACGCCTTCTCGTCGCCGAATTTGGGTCCAGATTTACCTCATCCATTTTCACCCTAGTCGACGTTTTCTGGTGCGCCCTTCCCGGCGGAGGCGTCGTCACCGATTTCGACAAGGCCCCTTTATTCACTGGGCGGAAGTGGCAGTAACGTTCGTCGCCGCGCGTTCGTCGGCTGGTCCGTAAACACCCCAGGTCGATTCTCTCATATTTTCTTATGAAAAAACCGCGGTTTGACGAGGGTGGTGCGGTCGTGCCCGATGCCCGTGACATGAAAAACCATCCGATCCTCCCCCTCCTCCTCTCCGCCGTCGCCGTTTCCGCCGCGCCGGCGAACATCCCCGCGGAACTGAAGTACGATCGCGTCGCGGTCGAGTACGCGAGCGGCGGCGACGGCCGTTCCTACGGCATCAGCGGCGAAGCCCTCCTGGGCGGCCACTTCCTCCTGGGTGGCGGCGTCCTCGAGAACAAGTTCAAGCAGTACGGCACCACCGCCGGTCGCTCCACGGGCTTCAAGCTGGGCTACAAGTTCACGTTGGGCCAGGGCGACCTGATCGCCTCGGCTCTTTATGGTCAGGTGCAGGCGAGCGGCCAAATCCCGGCGAGCGGCACGACCGGGGCCAAGTCCATCGCCCTGCAGGGAAGTGAGACGACCTACGACCTCACCTGGCGCCAGCGGATCAACGAAAACTATGAATTCAGCGTGGGCTACGATTACGCCACCAGCCGACAGACCTTGCGTTCGACCCTCGGCACGACCGTGACGAACGTGGCCACCAAGGATCACGTCGATTCCGTCAACCTGGGCTTGCGTTACAACTTCAGCGCCAACCTCGACGTCACCCTCGGTTACTCGTTCGTCTCGGGGGGCAACGTCTGGTCGCTCTCCACCGGCTATAGTTTCTGACCCCCGGGGGACTGGGGTTCATAGCAACCAAGGAGCCCGGCCGGACGGCCGGGCTCCTTTCATTGGTCCTGACGGCAGCTCGGCAGGTCCTCGCCCTTGGTCGCTGGCGGGGGTCTAGACGGTGGCCGCTGGCCGGGTAGACTGCTTGCCATGGACGACCATGACGAGGAGGGCGGCGACTGGGTGGCGCGCATCTGCAATGACCCTAACTATCAGGTGATCGGAGAGGGGGATAGCCTGGCCGCCGATTGGCCGGCCTGGTTGCACGGCATCGCGGACGACCGCCAGGCATTGTTCGATGAGGCGGAGGCGCTCGGGCTTGACGGGGCCGACTACGCTTCGCCGCCCGATCTCGATGATCCCGTTGAGGTCGAGGGGTTCTTGGAAGGTCTGGGGGTCGCGGTCTCCACGGATCTCATCGAACGTACCGGCGGCTCGTCCCATGATGGCTTCGCTTATGTGCGGAGGAAATCTATCCCGAAACTGCAGGCTAGGGAAGGCCGACGTATCGCCGGCGCGCGTCGTCGCCTGCTCAAGGACGCGGTGAAAAGCCTGACGCCTGACCCGGAGGCGGGTTACGCCCAGAGCTACGCGGTGCTCAAGCGTCTGTATGCCGCCTTGGACGACGATTTTCTCGGGCGGTTCGCTCGCCTGGAGGAAGCGGAGGCCGCCCAGCGCGCATCCGCGGAACAGGTCCGGCGGCTGCGTGAGACGATCGAGGACCTCAAGGCGGAAAAGGAAGCCTTGGAGGGTAGTCTGGGCGGGGAGGGGCGTCGCACGGAGGCCCGGTTGGCCGAGGAGTCGCGCCGGTTGGCCAAGTACGAGGAACTCGGGATAGCCTTAAGATTGCGGTTCGGGGTGACCTTGACCGGTCCGATGCTGACCTTCGCCGACGGCACCGGGTATCTCATCCAAGAGATCTTCGGGCAGTCCTTGGAAGCACAGGAAGGTTTCAAGGAATTGCTCGCCCTCGGTTCCGTGCGTACGGGGCAGGTCCACCCGTTGACCTTCGCCGACAGTTTCCGCAAAGGGCGTGGGCATGTGGGTCCGCTGGACCCCGGCGAAATCCAACGACGTTTCCAAGGTCGCTGGTCCTGGGGGCGCGCTTGGTGGGTCGTGCTCGGCGTGACTTTCGGTTCCCACGAGGGGGGCTTCATCCCGAGCGCCCCGTTGGATTTCCGGATTCCTGCCGGTAGCGAGGAGGAGTGGCGGGCCTTGTTGAAGATGGGGTGGTAGCTTCGAAGGGAGCAGGGTTTGGGGAGGCTGCTGAGAGCCGCTAGGCATCTCCGAGCGCTGCTCCGCGACTACTTTGCAGGAAGTACGTTCCAGCTCGTCCGGGGTGAGCGGCATGGTCGACCCTCGAGGTCATCCCATCCCGGCCCCATGACCTCTTTCCGCCAGTCGGCAAACGGCTCAACTCACTCGGCGATCACCAGGGCGGCGGAGGCCGGCGGCAGAGTCACGGAAGTCTGACCGGCCGCGACCGGCAAGGTCTCGGTCGTGCGCGGAGCCCACTTGCCTTCGGCGCTTACGGCCGCTCCGGCGAAGGTGACGCCGTCGGTGGCGTCGACCCCGCGCGCCGACAGGCGGAGCACCTGGGCGGTCTTGAACGCCGCGCCCAAGTCCAGCTGGGCGCTGATCGGCTGGTTCAGGTCCTTGTTGAGCAAGGTCACCCGCAGCTTGCCATCGGCGCCGCGGACGGCGTGGGCGACGAAGTTGGCGGCGCAGCGGCTCTCGGACGCCACCAGCCGACCTTGGGCGGCCTGGCTGAAGAAGAGCAGGCCATAGTAGAGCGGGGCCGCGCCGTAGGTCCCGGTTTTCTTGTCGTAGACGATCGGCGAATAGTTGTTCGGCGTGAAGCTCCCGTGCAGGTTGACCCCCTGGCCGCCGCGGGTCGCGACGTCGAAGCAGAAGTCGATCGACCACAGCGCCGAGGCGAAGGCGTTGCTCACGCCGCGCTTCCCGCCGCCCGAGGCCGTGTTGCATTCGCCGACGCGGTAGGGCACGCCGGCCGCCTGGGCGTCGGCCAGTTTGATCGCCCAATCATCGGGGTATTTCTCGCCGAGCAGTTTCTCGATCGAAGTGAAACGTTGGGCTTTCGGGTCGGTCTCCGGGGCCGAGAGCGGGTAGACGTGGGACGTCGCCAGCACGATCCGGCTCTTGAAGTCGGCCATGAACAGGGGCATCCACTTCGTGCTCTTGGTCAGCGCCGGCCCGGTCAGCGGGGCCTGCGGCCGTTTCGCGACGATCGCGTCGGCGGTCGCGGCGAACTCGGCCTTGTATTGCGGGTAGCCCCAGTTGCCCGGGCGGATGCCCTCGCGCTTGGGGCCTTTCGGGTAGAGGTTGGGTTCGTTGCCGATCTCGATGGCCAGGATTTCCTTGGCCCCGACCGCCAGGGCGTAGTCCGCCTCGTCGGCGGCCATCGCCGGGTTGTTCGCCCCGAGGTTGACCCCGTAGATCACCTTCCAGCCCGAAGCGCGGGCGAACGCGAAGAATTCGTCCACCGACTCCCGGCCGATCGTGCGGGGGTCGACCACGTAGCGGTTTTCCTGCATGGACTCGCGCGGCGGATGCCCATCGCGCTCGAAGAAGGTGGAATCCACGTTGTTGGCGCCGATGCGCAACACCCCGGGGCCCAGCGTGCGACAGAGATTGATCAACGTGGTGTTCTTCGGGTGGAAGCAGTCCCTGACCATCAGTTTCTTCTCCGTGCTGAAGCCCACGAAGTCGGCTGGCAGGACAAGCCCCGGCTGGTCGGCATGGACCGTCACGGTCGCGGGGGTCGGTTGGGCGGCGGCGAGGGTGGTGGCGAGCAACAGGGGGAGCATGCGGCGGAGATTGGTTCGGCGTCCGTTCGTGGAAAGTTAAAAGCGGACGATCAAGCGTGAGGGATGGCCCCCAGCCGCTGTGTCCTTAGGCGGAGGGCGTTCGCGATCAGGCTGACGCAGCTCAGGCTCATCGCCGCGGCCGCCAGCATCGGCGTGAGCGTCCAGCCTGTGAACGGGGTCAGCGCGCCGGCGGCCACGGGGATGCCGAGCGCGTTGTAAAACAGGGCGAAGCCAAGATTCTGGCGCATGTTCCGGACGGTCGCGCCCGCCAAGGCGTGCGCGATCGCCAGCCCACGCAGGTCGCCCTTCACCAAGGTCACCTGCGCGTTGCGGATGGCGACATCGGTGCCATCGCCCATCGCGATCCCGACGGACGCCTGGGCCAAGGCCGGGGCATCGTTGATTCCGTCGCCCGCCATCGCGACCACCCGTCCCTCCGCCTGGAGGCGTCGCACCAGCGCTTGCTTGTCGGCCGGGCTCGCGTCGCCGTGCACCTCGGCGAGCCCGAGCCTGTCGCCCAAGGCGCGCGCGGTCGCCGTGGCGTCCCCTGTCGCCATGATGACCCGGATCCCCGCCGCGCGCAGCCGGGCCAATGCCTCGGGTGTCGATGGCTTCACGGGATCGGACACCACGAGCAAACCAGCCGGCCGTCCATCGACCGCGAGGAGCATCACGATCGCCCCGCCCGCGCGCAGCGGCGTGGCTTGCGTGGCCAGGTCGGCGGCGTCGACCCCGTCGGCCGCCAGCAAGGCGGCGTTGCCCAGCAGCAACCGTCGCCCGTCGACCATCCCGCGGACGCCACGCCCGCTTTCGGCCGCGAAGTCGGTCGGTTCGACGAGGGGCAGGCCACGCGCGCGGGCCGCCGCCACCAAGGCCGCGCCCAGAGGGTGCTCGCTGCCTTGTTCCAGGCTGGCGGCCAGCCGGAGCAGTTCCTCGGTCTGGAACCCCGCGGCGGGCAGGACCTGCTCGAAGGTCGGCCGTCCCGCCGTGAGCGTCCCGGTCTTATCGATCACCACCGTGTCGACCCGGGCCAGTTTCTCGATCGCCGCGGCGTCGCGGAACAGCACCCCGAGGGTCGCGCCCCGGCCGGTCGCGATCATCACGGACATCGGCGTGGCCAGCCCGAGCACGCAGGGGCAGGCGACGATCAGCACCGACACGGCGTGGATGAGCGCGAGCACCCAGCGCGGCTCCGGGCCGAGCAAACCCCAGCCGAGGAAAGTCAGGACGGCGACGCCCACCACGATGGCCACGAAGTAGCCCGCCACGATGTCGGCCAGCTTCTGCATCGGCGCCGTGGAACGTCGCGCCGCCACGACCAGTTGGACGATCTGCGCCAGCAGGGTGTCGCCGCCGACCTGCGTGGCGCGGATGATCAACGCGCCTTGCGTGTTGAGGGTGGCTCCGGTCACGCGGTCGCCGGGCCGTTTGGTGACAGGCAGGGGCTCCCCGGTCAACATGGCCTCGTCCACCGCGCTGGAGCCTTCGAGGACCACCCCGTCGGTCGGGATGCGTTCGCCGGGGCGCACGCGCAGCCGGTCGCCCGCCTGCAGGCGACCAAGGGGGACGTCCGTCTCGCCGCCGGATGCGTCCAGGCGGCGGGCGGTCTTCGGCGCCAAGGCCAGCAAGGCCGCCAGCGCGCCGGAGGTGCGCGCCCGCGCGCGTAGCTCGAGGATCTGGCCCAGCAACGTCAGGCTCACGATCTCCGCCGCCGCCTCGAAGTAGACCGCCGGCCGACCCATGACGTGGAACGACGCCGGGAAGGCCCCGGGGAAGAGCGCCGCGAGGACGCTGTAGCCGAACGCCGCGCCGGCCCCGAGCCCGATCAGCGTCCACATGTTCGGCGAGCGCCGCTCGAAGGATGCCGCGCAGCGGCGGAAGAGCGTGGCTCCGCCCCAGAGCACCACCGGCAGCGCCAACGCCAATTGCGTGAAGGCCAAGGTCGCCGGCGCCATGGCGTGAGCCGCATGGCCCGACATCTCCAGCGTCGCCAGGGCGAGGGTGCAGGGCAGGGTCCACCAGAAGCGCCGGCGGAACTCGCGTAGCTCGGGCGACCCGGCCTCGGCGACCGGGGCCGTCGGCTCGAGCGCCATGCCGCACTTCGGGCAATCCCCGGGACCGGCTTGCTCGACCTCGGGATGCATCGGGCAGACGTAGCGCAAGCCTTCGGCCGCCGGCTCCGGGCCGCAGCAGGCAGCCGCCGACGTTTTGGCCTCCGGCCTCGCCGCAAGGTGACGGTCCGGATGGGCGGAGAATTTCTCCAGGCAGGAGCGGTGGCAGAAATGGTACGTCTCCCCGGCGTACGTGCAGCGCCACGGCCCGCGTTCATCCACGGACATTCCACAGACTGGATCGATCGCGGGCATGCTCACAGGTTAGCCGCATCGCCGGACGGCGCAACCGCGGGAAAGCGCCTTCGGGTGCTTGCCTTGCCCCCTGTTGGCGGGTATGAGGTCGGCATGAGATACCCCCTCGCCTTGCTCGCGTTTTGCGCGGCGGCCGCCGCCGCCCCGACGAAGGTCTTCATCCTCGTCGGCCAATCCAACATGGAAGGGCATGCCCGGGTCGAGACCATCGACTACATCGGCGAAGACCCGGCCACGGCGCCGCTGCTCAAGCGCATGCAGGGCGCGGAGGGTAAGCCGGCCGTCGCCGAGGGGGCGTGGATCTCCTACCAGACCGGGAGCGGCGCCCAGAACGGCGAGGGCTTCGGCAAGCTGACCACGGGTTATGGTTCGCGCCAGGATCCGACCAAGGACGGAGGCAAGATCGGTCCGGAGTACACCTTCGGGCTCGCGATGGACCGCGCGTTCAAGGAACCGGTGCTGCTCATCAAGGCCGCCTGGGGTGGCAAGTCCTTGAACTACGATTTCCGCTCGCCGAGCGCCGGCCCGTACCCGCGCACCCCGGCGGACCTCGAGAAGGACCGCAACCCGCCGGAAAACGCCGGCCACTACTATCGGCTCATGGTGGCCCATGTGAAGAAAGTCCTGGCGGACCCCGCCCGCGTCTGCCCCGCCTACGACCCGAAGGAGGGTTACGAGATCGCCGGGTTCATCTGGCTCCAAGGCTTCAACGACATGGTCGACGGCAACTTCTATCCGCGCCAGGCGAAGGGCGCGCCGACCAACCGCTACGCTAAATATTCCGAATGCATGGCGGCGTTCATCCGCGATGTCCGCCGGGAGTTCGGCGTCCCCAGGCTGCCCTTCGTCATCGGCGTGATGGGCGTGGGCGGCAAGGACCCCGGCGAGGACAATCTCGCCTTCCGCGAGGCCATGGCCGCGCCCGCCGACCTCCCCGAATTCAAGGGCAACGTGGCCGCGGTGCGGACGGCGCCGTTCTGGGACGAGCAGCTGGGCGCCATCCAGGCGAAGAAGGAGAAGGTGCGGCAGATGGCCTACGAACTGCGCAACAAGGGCAAGCGCTCGGCCAACGCCGACGGCAAGATGACGGAGGAGCAGCAGCGCGAATTCCTCAAGGACTACGAGGCCAAGCTGATCACGCCGGCGGAAGCGGCCCAGCTCAAGCGCGGCGCCTCGAACGCCGGCTATCACTACCTGGGCTGCGCCAAGACCTTCGCGCTCATGGGCGAGGCCTTCGCCGAGGCCAACCTCCAGATGCGCGCAGCGGCGAAGTGAGGGTGGCCGAGCGGGCACAGGGCGAGGGTAGGGGCAGCTTTGCGGAGTGGGGGTTGGTTCGTTGAACGGTTGGCCGGTTGGCTAGAGGGGAAGTGTTCGCTGCAGGGTCGCTTGCTCCTGGCGCCCGCTGCGGCCCCTGCGTGACTCGTTCAAGGACCTTCCTGGTGTGCCTGAATGCTGGCCGGCGTGCCCGCTCTTAAGAGGATGCGGTTCTGGGAAACGTTCCACCGGTCGACTTGTCGCCCCACCAACAAAAAAGACGACCTCGGGGGAGGTCGTCTTTGAAGTGGTGCCAGAGCGATAGCTACCGCGCTCTGGGGTCGGTGACGGGGAATATTATCTTCTTACCGTTAGTCGCCCTCGCGACTTATGCATCCTTTATGAGGGACGCGCCTTCCGAGTTAAATTGAACTAAGGAGGGTTATGTCCCTTCGCCCCGGGAATGTCAAGGTGCGTGCAGGGGTGCCTGCGCCATCTGGGCTGAATACCCTAAGGATAGGCTTGGTTGCCAAGGGGTTAGGCCTTTTGAAGAAACTTGCGATTACCTCGAAATCGCCCCGGTTGACCTTTCAAACCGAGCCGGCTTACGGTGGCGAGATGAGACGGAGCGCTTTCCTGGCGGTGGTCCTAGCGGTCGGCCTTTTGTCCGGGTGCACGCCGGAAAGCCCGCAACACACCCGGGCTCAGGCGCATCTCGCGGAGCTACGCCGCGTCGGCTTGCTGGCAGGCACGCGAGGCTCGGTCGAGTTGGCGCAGGTTCGCCGTATCGTGCCGGTCGCGACGCGTTGGTCGGAGGCGGGCGAGCCTTTCTGGTGGGCTGAGCTGACCGGGCCGGAAGGTGCGGCGGGTTATCTCGCGTGGCGGGAGGGTGGCGACCAGGAACTCATCGATTTCGCCCTCGAGGGGCTCGTCGCGCTCGACCGGCCGCACGCCCGGGCCTTGGGTGGCGTGCCTCCGATCCAGCAGTTCCCGATCCGCGGCGCCGACGGCGCGCCGGTCGCCTCCGGCTGCGTGCCCACCGCCGGCGCGAGCCTCATCGCCTACTGGTCGAATCGCGGCACATTCGACTGGCAGGCCGACGATAGCCATGAGGGCTTGGTGCGGCGCGTCCGCGATCGCCTGCCGATGTCGGTCGTCGCCGACAAGGAAGGCTATGCCGACGGCAAGATGGCCTTGGCGGGTTGCTTCCCCGGAGCCCTCGCCGTCGGCCTGCGGGAAGATGCCGACCAATACCGTATCCCGGTGCGCGTCACGCTGGTCCCGTTCGCCCGCGAGACGTTGGCGCGCGAACTGGCCGACGGGCACCCGGTGCTCTTGTCCTGTGCCGTGCTGGTGCCGCGCAAGCCCCAGCTGACCTGGGGGCATGAAGTCGTCGCCGTCGGCCAGGCCGAGGTGGCTGGTCGCCATTACGTCGGCGTCATCGACAACTATCTCGCGACGCGCGTCCCCGGGACGGTGCGTTGGATCGGCGAGGAGCGCGGCAGCTCGCTGCTGCTGGTGCGGCCGGTCAAGTAGGCGCGCACGCCCGCAGCCCACGACCGGGTGGCCGTGGGCTGGTAACTTCTCGAATGGTGGAGGTGGCGGGAGTCGAACCCGCGTCTTCCGACCCTTACGTCGCAACATCTACATGCGTAGCTTCATCATTGATCTCGATCGCGTTTGGGGATGGGCACCCGTGCGACCTATTCGTCTTC
>Ga0222712_10006670_pt1 | contig 11342 bp, 6 predicted proteins | sample C33_657DmetaG_FD_165043 | JGI IMG/M metagenome (GOLD analysis project Ga0222712, IMG submission 165043) | Estuarine water microbial communities from San Francisco Bay, California, United States - C33_657D | ecosystem: Environmental > Aquatic > Marine > Unclassified | place: USA: California... | reverse complement strand
GCGCGATTGGTGATTCGCAACGCCGGCGCCGCGCGCGAGCGAGCGAGCGACATCGCGAGATGACGAACGACGAGATGACTCACGGAGAAGGCGTCGAAAAGGGACGATCGCGATCGACTTCGACGGGCGACGGGCGACCGGCGAACGCGAAGTGACGTTTTGGCGCGAAGTGACGTTTGAGCTCGAGCTGAGCTCGAGGTCGAACGTTAGACGTCACAACGAGCGCGCGGACGAGCGCTGGGTTTCGTGACGACGGCTCGAGGGACAGAACGCGCGAAGTGAAACGATGGGTGACGCCCTCGAAGCGAACGCGCGAGCGCAAATCGCGCGGTTGTTGACGCAGCTCGCGGATTTAGACGACGCGCGCGAGGCGTACGAGGACGGGGAGTACGAGGAGGTGCGCGCGCGCACGCTCGCGCAGCTGGAGGAGTTTGAACGGTCGCTGCGACGGATGACGTCGGGGGACGTGACGCTGACGAATGAGATGGAGAGGATAAAAGATGCGACGAGAGCGGCGATATCGACGGCGTTTAAGACGCCGGAGATATTGAAATTGTTCGCGCTGAAGCAGCCGGAGGCGCTACGGGAACGGCTGCGGGCGAGCGAGCGGGACGTGAAGTTGGGGAAGATGACCGCTGCTCGAGGACGGGTGGAGCGAGTGGAGATTTTAACGGCGTTGAAGAAGCTCGGGGCGACGCTGGATGAGGGGGAGATGACGTTTTTGCGGGAACACATGACGGCTGGGTTGGCGGAGTTCGTCGCCGTCAACGAAGGGTAGAGAGGGCGAATGTTTAGCTAGCGGTGGGAAGTTGTAATCACAGCAGAGTCTAATAATAAGCTTGCGCGCGTTTGCCGCGCCTATGACGACGCGCGATGCATCGTCGCCGACGCCTTAAACTTACGGTTGCGGGCGCGCTTGCACGATGCATAATTCGCCACTGGGCAGAATGCAACCTTCGATGTCTTGCGCGAGCGGCGCGGCGCGCGGGCTCAACTCGCGCTCGAGCGCAAGACCAATGGAGAGAATGCTCGAAGCAACTTTGTTACGCTTTGCAGCGTCGTTGCTGAGCCAATGCGTGGCGTAGTCAGCGGCCACAGACTTCATTCCGGTGGGCGATTTGTCGTCTCGCACGAGCGCAGCGCCGAACGAAGCAAACGCGTTCACCGTGACTTTTCTCGAAGCCTTATCGATGCTCATGCGGCAGGGTGTTCCGCGGACAGCACCTGATGCGAGTGTCTCGCCTAATCCAAGCGCAAACTCCGCGTATGCTGAGTTAACATCTCCAGTGAGCGGATGCGTTGTGTGCAGGACGAAACTCACCTCAGGAGAGAGCATTTCTTGCACCAAGACGCACATGTGTGCGCTCATTTGCCCAACGCCCGCGGCGTGGCGAGAAGCGACTGCACGGGTAGTGTATAACGACGCCCAGACTTCACCCACGGCGCTGGCAAACGCCCCACGATTGTTTGGATCGACGTTGGGGATGGAATCATACAAGCCCGCGGCCGACATGCCTTCGAGATCCTCGACATTTGCACTGCTTCGAACCATGACTCGCGTGTTTGCGCCGAACTTGGAAGCGATGGCGTCCATCGCGCTAGGAGATGGCTTGAGCGAACGAATCAAGTTCTGAATGTTGTCGCACAAACTCTTCGTTTGCCCGGCATCAGCGGCGCACTTTGGTGATTCGAGCTCGACGAGCATCGATTCGAGGTGTTCAAGTTTGCCAATATCCGCGCACGCAAACTCCATCGCACCAAACGGAAGTACGACGCCCGCGGGAGCCGTAAACTTAGATTCACCCTTAGAACCTTTCGCTATGGCGCTCAACTGCGCGCACATCGCCGACTTTGTTCCCGCGATGCGCGTCGACGCTGTGATGCCCATACCGTGCAAATCGACGAGATCAATCACAGATGTCGCTTTGGACAAGTCGGCGTCGAGCTCCTGCTTCGACGACGGCGACGGCGATAGAGACACCGATTGCGCGACGCCTGACTCCGACGTCGCTTCAAGGGTGATACCAGTCGATTCGGCACGAAGTTTCACGGCGCGTTGATTCATCAATGATCGAGCATATTTCACGAGTTTGTCGTCCTCGACGGCAATCAGAGGCACTTGAGCCTGACGAGCGCGGAGCGCCAAGTGTGACAAATGTGGCAACGCGTGGCACAGCACGATCCCTCGAATATTCTGACCGAGTGTGGACACCTCTTCGTCGCCGTCGGCGTTGGCGACGAGCAACACAACTGGCTCGTTGAACTTGGCGCACGCCTCTGGGGTAAGTCTATCCACAGCTTTGAACGCACCGATGGCGGTGCCTTGCACGACGCAATCCCAACCTGCCGCACCGGTAATTTGTCGGCTCACGCGCAAAAGCAAGGATGCGAGCTTGGCTGATTGAAACACGACGCTCGCGCGAATTTGTCCCTCAGTGAATACGTTCACGGACTCGCCGTCGATGCCCAGAGCGCTGCCAAGACTCGAGGCGCGGCCATCGAATAACGATTCAAGCAACTCGCAAAAGTCCACAGCGCTGCGACGCGCGCGCTCTGCGATGGCCTGCACGCGCAAGCCTCCCTCTTCGCCGCTTGGTACTCCGTTTCGCGCCAACGTCTCCGCCTCTGAAGCGATGGCTTCCATTTCTTGATCACCGCCGGAGCTCAGGGCTAAGGTGCGCGATGTCAATGCCAGAGCTTCAAGCGTGAGCTTCAACTCGCTCGTGCTGATATCGCTTCTAGGTTGATCGGCTTCGGCGCCGAGTGTGTTTAACAATCGACTCAACAGCACGAAGGCGTAATCCTCCATGCTCACCTCGGCCAATCGCCACTGCTGGCGTTGGCTGCTTGGCGCGCTGGAGAGATCGCCGCCGTGGTCTAAAGCACTCACAATATCCGCACGGGCGGCGTGTATAGACTTCAAACACTCAATGAGCGTACTCATCACCACTTTATCACCCACGGCGTCACCCACCGGGAGCGCGTCGACGTGCGCTTTAGCGTGCAAAAACTTCTTTGAACTATCCGATGCTCGACTTGGCGCTCCTTGTTCGTTGGCAATTTTGTCAATGCGGTCAGCGACAGATGAAGCATTGAAGAATTCTTTCAACTCGCGGTGGAAAATCTTGAACTCATTGACGAACTCTGCTGGGTAGTCCGTACCGGGCGCCGTGAGCTTGGCGAGCATCGCCTCGGTAGCTACCAAATCTTCAGGGCCGGCACATCGGTGAAGCTTGTTCTGAATCGTGTGCTTGATTTCCTGACGCACTTCGCGGCATTTCCCGTTCGTGTCGCCCTTGCCATGCGCGATGTCTCGAATGCGCGTCAACGGCACGCTTTGCGTGAATTCGGCGGTGAACGCCGGCAAGCGCGGGTGCAGTCGACGAATGAGCGCGCGAAGCTCTCGAGCGCGACGTCCATCGCCGTTTCGAGCTATTTCACTCGCTTGTCGCTCCGCCGCTTCAATCGCGCCATACATGCGCTCGGCCGACCCCGCGTGATGGTTGGGGCGATAGTGCGTTCCGTCCTCCACGCACGCGATGGCGCCGACGGAAATCCAAAACAAGTACACCGTGGCGTATGCCATCGAGTCCACGTCCGCAGCCTTGTCAACGAGCAACTTCTCAACCATTTGCAACTTTTGACGCCACGAAGACGAGTCTCGGTCGCCGCCGACGATGCTCGCGGCTGCTGGAGCGAGATTATCGGTACTCCATCGTAAATTACGCTCGCCGCCGCCGCCTTTGTGCGTCTGCAGCTTCACCTGCGACCCTCGCCACTGGTTGAGCGCTGTTAACTCCTCCTGTTGCTTTTTCTGGCTCGTCTTTAGCGCTGGCGCCGTTGGCGGCGGAGGACGAGCCGGCGCGGGAGCCGCCGCCGCGGGAGGAGGACGAGCCGGCGCCGGCGCGGGAGCCGCCGCCGCGGGCTCCAACACGCGTCGTTCCTGTTTCCACTCTTCCTCCCGGCGCGTCACCTCTGGCATCGCTCGTGTCGCCTTCGACGCCGTATTCGCGCGTGCGGCCTTCATGGCATCGCGCACATCGATCACGATGTCCGCGTTCGTCGTCGCGTCCTTGAACCAAACCTTGCAATCCTGCGTTCGCACTAAACAAACCACCGCGTTCACGCCATCATCCTTCGCGTCCAAAACCAGCGTCACGCTCTCCCCGTTCTCACCAACGCGCGGTAAAAACGGGGACTCGCACGACATCCCATCCGGCGCGCGCGAATTCGCCGGAACCTCTCGCAGGGCGTCGTACGGCGACCGCCACCCTTTCGTCTCGTCCACCAGCACCCCCCAGTGCAACAGCGCGCGTCGCCCATCGCTCGTTCGCGAATCCACGTCTGCGATCGCGATGATCACTCGCACCTTTCCGTCCTCATTCGCGTCGACGACGTCGACGCTCACCGTCGCGCTCGCCCCGTCGGCGCCTCGCGCGCGCACGACGCGTCGCGTCTTCAACGCGCCGTCATCCTCGCCGATGCGCGACTTTTGCGCGCCTCGACGCGCGTTCGCGTTCGCGTTCGCGATCTCGCGCGCCATCGCGCTTAGCGTTCCTCGTGCGAGCGCATTCGTGAACACGTCGTCGTCTTTCGACGCGTCCTCGCGGGCGTCCGCGGCGGCGCCGGCGCCGGCGCTCGAGCTCGAGCTCGAGCTCGAGCTCGAGCTCGACGCGCGCGCGCGAGGACGCGAATGCGAATGCGAATGTCGCTCACATTCGCGCATTCGCGCGACGAAGGACGACGCGAAAGAAGGCTGCGAGCGAAAACGCGCGCGCGACATCGCGTCCGAAAACGCGCGCGCGTGGCGATGAAAGACGACGACGACGAACACCCCATCGCGTTCGCGTTCGAGCGCGCGCGATGGGAGGCGCGCGCGCGCGGTCGTTCTACCCGTAACTTTTGCGAATGAACACCACGACACCATGGACGGCAGGAGGGGATCTCCTGGAAAAATCATCACAGATATAATTTTGAATTACATTCTTCGCTTCCATTGGGTCTACGGCAAAGTTTTTGCGCGCGTCTATTATCCCACAACACGACTGGTATACGCGCGATCGTTCGTAGTAATAACAGAAATCGCACGCGATCGACGACGGGACGACGACGACGCGCGCGCCGCCGCACACGACGCGCGCGATGATCGAACTCCACCGCGGGCGGTTCGTGAATTGGACCCCGAGCGCGGTCGTCGCGCTCGCGTGCGCGCACGGCGGCGAAGTCGTCGCGATCGCGCGCGCGTGCGGGGCGATCGAGGTGTACGACGCGCGCGATTGGCGGCGCGTCGCGCGCGTCCCGGGCGAACGCGACGCGTGCGCGAGCGCGCTGACGTGGTGCTTCGCGTTCGACGACGACGACTTAGAGGAATTACACGGGAATGACGAACGACTTGGGGAAATCGAACGAGGGGAGTGGAAGAAAGACTCGAGCGTGAGTGCGCGCGAACGAGGGAAAGACGATGGTTTTGGAAAAGACGGGAGGACGAGGCGAGCGACGACGGGGCGAGCGACGCTAGTGCACGCGAGTTTGGATGGACGCGTGCGAGCGCTGGATTTGGCGACAGGGAAAGTCACGAGTGAGGTGGATTCGCGCGGGGGGGCGGTGTGGGCGATGGCGGCGGCGCCGCGGAGTAGGATGAGAGACGGCGAGGCGCAGAGGGTGGCGATCGCGTGCGACGACGGGTGCGCGCGGTTGCTGACGCTCACCGGGGGGAGCGGCGTGGGCGCCGGATTGGCGCATAAGAGGTCATTTTTGCGCGTGCAAGGGCGATTGCTGAGCTTGGCGTGGCATCCGAGCGAGGAACTGCTCGCGTGCGGGTCGTCGCGAGGCACGGCGCACGTGATGGATTGCGTGAATTTTAACGAATTGCGACGAATTACGGTTGGATACGTTCCGGAAAAAGCGAGCGAGTACTTGACCGCGACCGATGAGCATTGCGTGTGGTCGCTCCTCTACTTGCCCGACGGCGTCTTAGTTTCTGGCGATTCCGACGGTGCGGTGACGTTTTGGGATTCCAATTTTGGAACGGAATTGTCCAGGTACACGCACCACAAGGCGGATGTTTTAGCGCTCGCGGCGACGCCGAGCGGAAATAAAGTCTTCGCCTCGGGCGTGGATTCGCAAGTCGCCGAGTTCGAAAAGTTGGATGAGCATCTTGACAAGGAGCAGGGGTACAACCAATGGGTGTACACTGCGTCGAAGCGTCCGCACACGCACGACGTTCGCGCGCTCGCGATGGCGGTGTCACCGAGCGGCGATGGCATCTTGATTTCTGCGGGAAACGACGCGCAACTACTGGCGTATCCCGCGGAGACGTTTAGAAAGCACCATCCGATTCGTGTCGTGAGCGTGCCTCAACGTACGCCGATTTCGACGTCGAGTGCGGGCGGCCCCACGCCGCCCCTTTTGCTCGCCGAGCACAATCAATATTTAGACGTGTGGCGACTCGGTGAGAGCCGCGGGCGCGCAGAGCAGGCCAAAGAAGGTACGATGAAGCTCGCCGCGGCTCCGGCGCATTTACTTCGCGCCGAGCTCGCTGGGACGCGACACGCTCTGTGTTCGGCGATTTCCCCAGACGGTAAAATGGTCGCCGTGAGCGACACGACGAGCATGCGATTGTTTGAAATCGACGCCCCCGAGGGAAGCGGAAGTAGCGCTGGTTGGACCGTTCGCCGACAAGCTCCGCCCGCTGGAGTGACCGCGGCACAACTCGTGACGTTCGCTCCGGATGGTAAACATCTCGTCGCCGTCTCGGCTACGGGCGACGTAAACGTCATCGACCTCGACGATTGGGTGGTATCGAGCACGCTCAACGCGCACTTGCCGAAGAGCAGCTCCGCAGCCAAAGCCTTGGCGGCGGCGACGCGGCGCGAAAAGCGCTCGGCTGCTGTCGTCACGGTAAACGATATCGGCGTTCCTATTGTTTCTCACGTACAAGTGAGCGACGACAACCAATGGCTCGTCGTCGTCACCGCCAGAGGCGGCGACGAGAACGATCGCATGGTCGATGGTCTATCGGGCACAATCGGTGGCGGTGTGCACGTGTACAACTTTGATACGCTAAAGCTGCACGTCTCCCTGCCGCCACCTAAAAACTACGCCACATGGCCGCCGATATCAGCCGTCGCCCTGAGCTCGAACGGTGTGTTGGCGCTCGCTGGCCCGACGAATGCACTGTTCACGTACGACGTCGATCGAGTGACGCCGACGAAGTGGAGCGCATCGCTCGTCGAAGCTGGCGTTGACGCCCCGACAGCTCTGCGCGAGATGCCTGGACAGATTTGTGGTTTGAGCTTCGATCCCAAGTCAAAAAAGTCCATATTGTTGGCGCACACGCCGACGGCTATAGCTCGAATTGACTTGAGCGCGAAAATCAATGCCGACGCGACGACAACAGCAAAAAAGAAGCGAAGACGCGAGCGCGAGCGCGGGGCTTCTGAGAACTATTCCAGCGGCGACGCCCCGGGTGGCGTGCGCGTGGTGAAACTCAACGATCCGTGCTTGTATTTGGGCTACGCCGGCGCCGGCAAGGCACTGCTCATTGAGCGGCCCTGGGCGGATGTTTTGAAATCCATGTCGCAACCGCTGTACAGACACAGATTCGGAACGTAGATAGAAGATTGTTAATATGCGAGTATACTTGCTTAGTTTCAACGAACGCACACGACGACTGACGACTAAAAATGTTGGTTATTAAAAGTCTAATTTGACGGGTTGACGTTGAGCAACATATTCGAGTTCCCACCCGGCAAGTACATCACGTTGCGGCTCTTCGCGAGCGTATGGGCGATTTCTTTACTGGCTTCGATGCGACGCAACTCGACGAGCGCAGGACCCGCGGCTTTCGTGGCCTGAGAGATCAAGCGCGCGGATTCAGATTCCCCTTCGGCGCGAATGATCGCCGCCTCGCGTTCTTGCTCCGACCGCTTCACAACGTACGCCGCGCGCTCCGCCTCTTGCTGAGAAACTTGCTTAGCTTCAATTGCCTTGGTGTATTCGGTCGAGAAACTCAAATGCGTCAGCGCCACATCTTCTAAGATGATGCCGAAGTCTGCCGCTCGTTTCGTCAAACCCTCGCTCACGCGAGCGCTCACCGCTTGACGTTGCGTCAACAACTGATCGGCGTTGAACTGTGCCACAGTAGCCTTCAAAACTTCGTTACCGATCGACGGCAACACTCGGTCGTCGTAATCCTGTCCGAGCTCCATGTGAATCTTTGGCAATTTGTTCACGTCTGGCCGGCACAGCACGCGCAGCGTCAGATTGACTTGCTGCAGATCCTTCGTCCCCGTAACCGACGTCAGCGACTTGGCGCGCGTCCGCACGTCATAAATCGTCGGTTTCTGAATAAACGGAACCACAAAGTGCGTCCCTTCGCCCGTGACTTCCGGTAACACCCCTCGAAAACGATCGAACATCACCGCGCGTTCGCCCCCATCCACTGCGCGCGATTCATCGTCAGTCATCGTGATCACCCCCCATCATCGCCCGTCGCGAGCTCGCTATTCGTTCATTTCATTTTAAAAACGTTCATCGCGCGCGCTTCACGCGCGCTTCACGCGCGAGATCGCGCGTCATTCGCGTGCGATCTCGCTCGCGCGCGCGGCCCCTCCGACGCGACCCGCGCGCGCGCTTCCACGCGCCCTCCTCATCGCGCACGCACCGTCATACATCGCTTGCATCGCGATCGTCGACCCGATGCCGATCGTCGCCGCCGCTCGCGCGAGGTTCGTCAACGCCGCCGCCGCCGCGCTCATGTCGCGCGTCGATGGATGACGCTCGCGAGGCGACGCGCGCGCGGGAGTTCACTTCGCGACGCATCGCTCGACGTGCGAACGCGATGACGGGGGAATCGCAATGGGAACACCAAGCGAAGTTCATGGGTGAGCTGTTCATGGGGACGATGGCGCTCGTGGGGGCGTTCTTGACGTACATGTATTGTCACTTGAAGGCGCGGCGGGACGAGCGAAGACGCGCGGCGAGCGAGAGGTTATTGCGCGCGGAGGCGTGAGTGGGGATAGGGATGGGGATGGATGAGATCGGACGCGCGAAGGGGCGATAGGCGCGGGGGTGAAGCGCGCGGGGGCGATGGGCGCGGGTAGAATTGAGTGTAGCTTTATATTAACCGAGACGTGTGTTGCGAAGTCTCCTACTTTTTCTCGCCCTTGACCTCTTCGCCTTCGTAAGTTTTGCCTTCGCTCGCCGCACCCGAGGCGTTAAGCGCCTCGCCAATCTTCATCACAGCTTTTTGAAGAGCGTTGATCTTTTCGCGAACATTTTCAACCTTCGGGCTGTCGCCTTCGGTGGAAGCGCGGAGTTCGGCTTGGGCGTTCGTGATCGCATCCTTAACGTCCTGAGGCAACTTGGCGCCGTGCTCGCTCAAGTTCTTATCCGCGCTGTAAATCAACGTATCTGCTTCGTTCTTGAGTTCGATGAGTTCTTTTCGCTTCTTGTCGGTCTCAGCGTGCGCCTCGGCGTCGCGCACCATTTGTTCGACTTGCGAGTCAGACAAACCGCCGGAGGATTGGATGGTCACTTTTTGCTCCTTGCCCGTCGCCTTGTCTCTAGCGCTCACGTTCACGATGCCGTTCGCGTCGATATCGAACGTGACTTCGATTTGAGGCACGCCACGGGGCGCCGGTGGAACACCGATGAGGTCGAATTGGCCGAGAATCTTATTATCGGCAGCCATTTCGCGCTCCCCTTGCAACACCTTGATGCCGACTTGCGTTTGGTTATCCGCAGCGGTGGAAAACGTTTGACTCTTCTTTGTCGGGATCGTGGTGTTGCGATTGATCAACCGGGTGAACACCCCACCGAGGGTCTCGATGCCGAGAGAAAGCGGGGTGACGTCCAAGAGCAAAATATCCTTGACGTCGCCTCTGAGGACCCCCCCCTGAATGGCGGCGCCCATGGCGACGACTTCATCAGGGTTCACGCCCTTGCTCGGTTCGCGGCCGAAGAGTTCCTTGACGATGGTTTGCACCTTGGGCATGCGCGACATACCACCGACGAGGAGAACCTCGTTGATCTCGCTCGTGGTGATGCCGGCGTCCTTGACGCAGTTTCTGCACGGCTGCTTCGTGCGCTCAAGAAGGCCAGCGACGAGTTCTTCAAGCTTGGCGCGCGTGAGCGTCATCGCCATGTGCTTCGGACCCGTGGCGTCGGCAGTGATGAAAGGCAAGTTAATGTCCGTGGACATGGCTGAGGAAAGTTCAATCTTTGCCTTTTCCGCGGCTTCGCGCAGACGCTGCACCGCGAGCTTGTCGCCCTTCAAGTCGATGCCTTGCTCCTTCTTGAATCTCGACACGAATTCATCGAGAAGAACGGTGTCGAAATCTTCGCCGCCCAAGAACGTGTCCCCGTTCGTCGCCTTAACTTCGAAAACCCCGCCTGAAATTTCAAGGATCGAGACGTCAAACGTACCGCCGCCCAAATCGTACACGGCGACCAACCCCTCCTTCTTGTCGACGCCGTACGAAAGCGCCGCCGCAGTCGGTTCGTTGATGATGCGTAACACATCGAGGCCGGCAATTCTACCCGCATCCTTCGTCGCTTGACGCTGCGCGTCATTGAAGTACGCCGGCACGGTTATGACGGCTTGCGTCACGCCGTGTCCCAAATACGCCTCCGCCGTTTCCTTCATCTTCTGCAACACGAACGCGCCGACTTGCGAGGGAGAGTACTGCTTACCACCCGCCGAAACCCAAGCGTCACCGTTCGACGCGCGAACGATCGCATACGGCACCAACTTTGACTCCTTTTGCGTGTGTTCATCGTCAAACGTTCGACCGATCAACCGTTTCGTCGCGTACAACGTATTCGTCGGATTCGTCACCGCCTGTCGCTTCGCCGCCTGCCCGACCAACCTCTCGCCTTTCTCCGTGAACGCCACCATCGACGGCGTCGTGCGCGCGCCCTCGGAATTTTCAATCACTTTCGCATTCTTCCCTTCCATCACCGCCACGCACGAGTTCGTCGTGCCTAAATCGATCCCAATCACCGCGTTCGCGTACGATCGCGCGCCAGCGACGACGCCTCTTTCGCGGGCAATCTTCGACGAGAGCGACGCCACGGCGCGCGCGCGCGAGTGCGCGGTGAACGCATCGACGTCGACGCGCGCGAATGCGTCGGCGCGCGCGCGCGCGAGCGCGCGTCGCGTGACGTCAGTCGTCAATCGACGCATCGCGATGGCGTGTTCGATTGACGCCCGGCGGCGGTCGTCGACGGTCGACGACGACGACGTCGACGACCACGGGGGGGGGTACATGACGAGTCGTGAACCGTCGATACACGCCCGAGGGACGCCCTGGGGGGGGTGCCGATCGACTCAGATCGGA
>Ga0222712_10006668_pt1 | contig 11346 bp, 13 predicted proteins | sample C33_657DmetaG_FD_165043 | JGI IMG/M metagenome (GOLD analysis project Ga0222712, IMG submission 165043) | Estuarine water microbial communities from San Francisco Bay, California, United States - C33_657D | ecosystem: Environmental > Aquatic > Marine > Unclassified | place: USA: California... | reverse complement strand
AATGCGCGCGCGCAAATTGGGCACGCTGCGGATTTCAGTCACGCCGGGCTGCGCGCGGGCCAGCGCCTCAAACGCATTTATCTGATCCGATTGGATATCAATGAAGTAGAAATTCGGCGCGGCGGCGGGCATTTCATTGGCCAATTGACGACGCAGATTGCCTTCAATCAGCGCAATGGCGGAAAGCACCGTGAGCCCCACGCCGAGTGAGACGAGCATCAGCGGTGTCGGCGCACCGGGGCGATGCAAATTGGCGAGCCCCAAGCGCAAAGCCGGGCGCCGCGCATGCGGCAGGCGCCGCGCGAGTGCCATGAGCGCGGCGGCGCCGAGCCGGAAGATCAGCAGCGTGCCAATCACGCCAGCAATGAAGCCCCCGGCAAAGCGCGGATTTTCCGCCGTGCCAATCACCAGCGCGGAAAGCGCTGCCGCCGCCGCCAGAATCGCCGCCAGAATGCCAAGGCTCGGTCTGCCTGAACTCGGCGCCACCACATCGCGAAACAGCGCCGCCCCCGGAATGCTGCCCGCGCGCCCAAGCGGCCACAGCGTGAAGGCCAGCGCAGTGAGCAAGCCATAAAGCGCTGCCATGGCAAGCGGCGCTGGATAGGGCAGGATGCGCGGCGCCACCGGCAGAATGGAAGCCAGCGCCGCCGCACCCGCCCAGGTCAGCGCAAAGCCAATCGCCAGCCCAAGCGCAATGCCAAGCAGTGCCAAGGCCATGACCTGGAGCAGATAGGTGGTGAAAATCAGCGAAGGCGGCGCGCCCAGGCAGCGCAAGGTCGCAATGGTCCGCGCGCGCTGATCAAGCCAGGCGGAAACGCCGGTCGCAATTCCAATACCGCCCACCAGCAGCGCCGTCAGGCTCGCCAGCGTCAGGAAAAACGCGGCGCGATCCAGGAAGCGATTGACGCCGGGTGCGGCGACATCGGCGCTCCGGATGCGCCAGCCGCTTTCGGGAAAATCGCGCCGCAGATCGGCGATCAGGCGCTTGCTATCCGCCCCCACCGGCAAAGCCAGCCGATATTCGTAAGTGACCAGACTGCCGGGGAGAATGAGCCGCGTTGCCTCCAGCGACGCCAAAGGGATCATGGCGCGCGGGCCGAGAAGGGACGGGCTCGCTACCTTATCCGGTTCCTGCGCGATGGTGGCGCGGAGTGTGAAGCGCGCTTCACCGATGCGCAGCATGGCACCCGGCGCTACGCCAAGCCTTTCGGCAATGAAGGGGTCAATGGCGACATCGCCCTGGCCAAGCGGGACCGGCGGTTGCAGCACCAAGGCGCCATAAAGCGGATAGGCGCCATCAACGGCTTTCAATTCCACCAACATGCGTTGGCCGGAATCGGCCACCGCCATGGCGCGTAGCGTCACCACTTCGGAAACCCGCGCGCCGCGTGCCGCAAGCCAAGCGCGTGGTGCCTCCCCCAAAGGCCGATAGGGGGAAGCGATTTCAACATCACCGCCTAAAATCCGTGCGCCATCTTCAGCAAGGCCCGCATCCACGCCGGCGCGTAGCGTGCCGACAGCGGTGATGGCCGCAACCCCCAGCGCCAGGCAGGCGAGCACAATGCGTAAGCCGCGCAAGCCGCCGCGCAGTTCGCGCCGCGCGATACGAAAAGCGAGCGACAGATTGCTCACGCCGCCACCATCTGATCAGACACAATCAACCCGTCTTCAATGCGCAATTGCCGCGGGCAGCGCGCTGCCAAGGCGGGATCATGCGTAATCAGCAACAGCGTGGTGCCAAGCCGGGCGCGCAAATCAAACAGTAACGCCATGACCTCCTCACCCTTGGCGCGGTCCAGATTGCCGGTGGGCTCATCGGCCAAAAGCAGGCGCGGTTCGGCAACAAAGGCGCGCGCTAAGGCGACGCGCTGCTGTTCGCCGCCCGAAAGCTGCGCCGGGTAATGGCCAAGACGGTGGCCAAGCCCCACAGCGCGCAAGGCTTCCGCCGCGCGGTCAAAGGCATCGCGCACGCCGGCGAATTCCAAGGGCACGGCGACATTTTCAAGCGCCGTCATGGTCGGGATCAGGTGAAAGGCTTGGAAGACAATGCCCAGCCTTTCGCGCCGGAAACGCGCCAGCGCATCCTCATCCATCGCGCCAATATCCGCGCCATCAATCAGCAAAGTGCCGGAGGTCGGGCGTTCCAGCCCCGCCAGCAACATCAGCAGGCTGGTTTTGCCAGAACCGGAAGGGCCGACGATCCCAACGGCCTCCCCAGCATTCACGCGCAAATCAAGGCCGCGCAGGATGTTGATCTCGCCGGCCCCCGCCCTCACTTTGAAGCCAAGGCCGCGCGCTTCGATCAGGGGCGCTGGCATAGTGCGTTGGGCGGCGTCAGCCGCATGAAGGGCGTCCATGGGTATGCGATACTCCAATTTCGCTTCGGCATATGGTCGCAGATGGCTCTGGCGCCAATTGCTGGCGGTGGCGGTGGTTGCGGCTTTGGGGGCGGCGCCGGCGCGGGCGGCAGAAATCCGGTTAATGATCCTGGGCGATTCCATCACCGCCGCTTATGGTCTGGCACGGGGCGAAGGCCTGCCGGCCAGGCTGGAAGCCGCCTTGCGCGCCAAGGGGCGGGCGGTGCGGGTCATTGACGCCGGGGTGTCCGGCGATACCACGGCCGGCGGGCGCGCCAGACTGGATTGGGCCTTGGCCGATAACCCCCATGCGGTGATTGTGGCCCTTGGCGGGAATGACGGGCTGCGCGCCATCGAACCCCGCGCCAGCCGGGCCAATCTGGCCGCGATTCTGGACGCTTTGGCGGCAAAGCGCCTGCCCACCATGCTGGCCGGGATGCTGGCGCCGCCCAATCTTGGCGCTGATTACGGGCGGGAATTTGCCGCGAACTTCACCGATTTGGCCCGCGAAAGGCCGGGCGTGGTCTTCTACCCCTTCCTGCTGGAGGGGGTGGCCGGGGACCTCTCGCTGAACCAGCCCGATGGCATTCATCCAAATGTCGCTGGCGTGGAGGAGTTGGTTCGGCGCATGCTACCAACTGTCGAATCGCTTTTGGGGAAGCTTGCCGCCCCATAAGCGAAGCGCCGGATCGCACAGGAGGGCCCCCGCCATGTTGCGTCTTTTCGTCGCCCTCGCCCTTCCTGCCACGCTCAGGGCGGAAATTGCGGGCCTTGCCGGCGGCATTCCCGGCGCGCGCTGGGTGCCGCCGGAAAACTACCACCTGACTTTGCGCTTCATTGGCGAAATTGAGCCCTGGCGCGCCCAGGAAGTGGATGACGCGCTGGCGGCCATCCGTGCCCGGCCCTTCACCTTGCAGCTTGCCGGGCTTGGCACTTTTGAGAAGGCCGGGCGCATTCAATCGCTTTGGGTGGGGGCAGAACGCAATGACGCGCTGACCCATTTGCAGACCAAGGTGGAAACCGCCTTGCAGCGCGTGGGCCTGGCCGCGGAGCGCAAGCGCTTTTCGCCCCATGTGACGCTTGCGCGCACGGACCGTGCCGCGCCGGAAAAGCTGATTGCCTTTGTGCAGGCGCACAACCTGTTCCGCGCCGCACCGGTGGAGGTTGAGCATTTCACGCTTTTCTCCTCCCGCCTGGGGAAGGAGGCTTCGGTTTATACGCCGGAAGTGGATTACGATTTGGTGGCGCGAGCGGCGGCCTGAGCGTGATGGCTTGGCAGGTGGGGCGGGCCAGATTATGCCGTTTCCCGTGAAACGTTTTGCCGCCCCCTTCCTGCGCCTGATCGCCGCCCTTCTGCTGGTGCAGACAGTGCTGGCCCCGGCGCTCTGCCTGGCTCATGCGGCCAGTGCGGGCTTGGCAACGATCATCTGCTCCCCGGATGGGGACCGCACCGTGCATCTGGGCGCTGAGGGCCAAGAAATGCCAGCGCCCGAAGCCATGGCGGGTTTCTGCCTCGCCTGCCACGCGCTACCCCAAGCGGATATGCCCGCCGCGCCAATGGTTTCTGCCCCGGCGGAACTTGGCAGCGCGATTATCTGGCTCGCCTCAGGCGATGCCGGCTGGCACCCGGCGGCGCGCGCGCCGCCCTACGAACCGACAGGTCCCCCCGCCTTCTTCTGAGGCCGCCCGGATGCGGGTGGCCATAAGCCGTGCCCGTATGCGACCTCAGGAGAAATTTCGTGTTCAACCAAAATCATGCGCGGCTTTTCGCCGCCGCCGCCGTTGCGCTGCTTTGCACATCACCGGCTTCAGCCCATGTCACCATTGACCCGCCACAGGCCCAGGCTAACGGCACGCTGCGCGCGGCGTTTCGCGTGCCGCATGGCTGCGGGCAGCAAGCGACCACTAGCGTGACCGTCACCTTGCCCGAAGGCACCACCACCGCGCGACCCATGCCCAAGGCTGGCTGGCGCATCAGCATCACCCGCCAGCCATTGGCGACCCCGGTTTCCGATGGCCATGGCGGCATGATCACGGAAGGGATCACGCAAATCATTTGGGAAGGCGGGCCGCTGCCCAATGAGCATTACGATGAATTTGTCATTCATCTGCGCACGCCGAACCGCCCGGATGAAACCATCTGGCTGCCGACCGTGCAGCATTGCGATGGCGGCGGGACCGCCGCCTGGACTGAAATCCCTGAAGCCGGGCGGCGGATCACGGATTACCGCTTCCCCGCGCCCTCACTCCGCCTGACCCCACCCCGCACTGCCGGAGGCCACTGACCATGCACACCCTGCTGAAAACCCTGCCGCTTGCCGCCCTGATCCTGGCGGCACCCCCCTTGGCGCGCGCCTGCGATATGGAAGCGATCAATGCGGAAATGACCACGATCTGCTTGGGCGCCCTGAGCCCAACCCGCGCGGCGGCTGAGGCGGTAATGGCGCAAATTCCGGCAACCGAGAAAGCCGCCCTGGCTGCCGCGCTTGCCCGCGCCGGGGATGCCTGCGAAACCGGGGACCCCGCACAGGGCACCCGCGAAGCCGCCGGCATCATGCGCCTGATTGGCCATATCGAAGCCCGGTTGGGCCTGGCGCCCCCCAACCTGTCACCGCAGCGCTTGGGCGGCATTGCCCCCGCGCCGCGCGGCTAACCTATTTGATCAAAAGGAAATACCCATGTCAGTCCTGACCCGCCGCGCCCTTGGTGCCCTGATCCTGACCCTCCCCGCCACGGCCTTCGCCCACCATGATGTCACGGCAGGTGATATCGCCATTGGCCATCCCTGGACCCGCGCCGCCGGCGCCAATGCCAATGGCGCGGGCTTCATGACGCTCAAGAATAATGGCGCGGCCGGGGATCGGCTGATCTCCGCCACCAGCCCCGCCGCCCGTGTTGTGGAACTCCATACCCATATCCGGGAAGGCGATGTCATGCGCATGCGCCCCGTCACGGATATCCCGGTTCCGCCGGGCCAAACCGTGCATCTGCGCCCCGGCGGGCTGCATATCATGCTGATCGGGCTGACCGAACCACTCCGCCAGGGGACCACGGTGCCGCTGACACTCCGCTTTGAACGTGCCGGGGAAGTGCAGGTGACGCTTGGCGTCGAATCCGCCGGCGCCCGCGGCCACGCGCATTAAGGGGCCGGGGGGCGTTTGGGCAGTCATCGCTTGCCTTGCGCCCCCTTTCGGGCCAAAGAGCCTTTCCATCCTTCACTCCTGTTTCTGCATGGAGGGCCTCGCATGGCCTCGTCCTTCGACCGTATCGCCGATATCATCGCTGAAAACAGCGAAGTCACGCGGGATAAGATCCTGCCTGATAGCCATGTGATCAATGATCTTGGCATTGATAGCCTGGACTTCCTGGATATCGTCTTCGCCATAGACAAGGCCTTCGGCATCAAAGTGCCGGTGGAAGCCTGGACGCAGGAAGTGAATGCGGGCAGCGCGCCGGCGGAAAAATACTTCGTGATGAAGAACCTGGCCGAACGTGTGGATGAGCTGGTTGCGGCCAAGGCCGGCTGAACCAGGCCCCAAGCCGCGCGGCTTTGACATAACGGATCCTTGACGCGATGCGCTTGGAATACTTCCAGATGATAGATCGGGTGGCATCGCGCGAAGGCGATACCATCATTGTGGAAAGCCGCATCCCTGATGCCTCGCCGGTGTTTGAAGGGCATTTCCCTGGCCATCCGCTAATGCCTGGCGTGCTTTTGGTGGAAACCATGGCGCAGGCTTCCGGCTGGCTGCTGCTGGATCTGATGGGCTTTGCGCGCATGCCCTTCCTGATGGCGGTGAAGGAAGCGAAGTTTCGCAGCTTCATCGGCCCCGGCACGCCAGTGCGCGTGCATGCCAAGCGCTTGCATGATGGATCAGGCTTCGCAGTGACCGAGGCGCGGATTGAAGCCGATGGCAAGCGCATCACCGATGCGGAATTGACCTTCCGCATCATGGATTACCCCGCGCCGGAATTGGCTGATTCCATGCGCGGGCGGGGCCGGGAATTGGGGCTGCTATGACAAGGCGCGATGTCGTCATTACCGGGATTGGGCTGGTATCGTCCCTCGGTGAGGGGCCGGATGCTCATTGGGCAGCGCTGAACAATGGCGCCAAGCCGGTGGTGGACGCAGCTAGCTTCGCGCCCTTTCCGGTGCATCCTTTGCCCGCGCTCAGCCTTGATGCGCAGATCCCGAAAAAGGGTGACCAGCGCCAGATGGAACCCTGGCAGCGGCTTGGCACCTATGCCGCGGGCCTGGCGATTGACCATGCCGGGGCGCGCGGCCTGGTTTCCGATATGCATTTGGTTGTCGCCGCTGGTGGTGGTGAGCGCGACGTCGCGGTGGATGAGGCGGTGACGGCGGCGCTGACCAGTGCCGCGCCGGGAGCATCCGGCCCGCTGCTGAATGAGAAGTTGGCCACCGAATTGCGGCCCACACTTTTCCTGGCGCAGCTTTCCAATTTGCTCGCGGGCAATATCTCAATCGTGCATGGCGTGACGGGGTCTTCGCGTACGCTGATGGGCGAAGAAGAAGCCGCCGCCGACGCCATCCGCATCGCCGCGGCGCGGCTGGCAGAAGGGCGCGGAGAGATTGCTTTGGTGGGCGGCGCTTTCGCGTCCCAGCGTTGGGATATGGTGCTGCTGTATGCGCCGGGCGGCGTATTGTGGCAGGGCGATTACGCGCCGATTTCCGCGCGGGGTGATGCAGGCGGGCTGATGCTCGGCGCCATGGCGGCGTTTTTGGTGCTGGAAACAACGGAACATGCGCAGGCGCGCGGCGCCAAGGCACTCGCGCGGATTGGCGGCATTGCAAGCGATGCGGCGCATCAACGCGCGGGCGGTGGCAGTGCGGCGGCGGCGACTGCGCTGTGGCAGGGCATGGCTGGCAGTAGCGCCGGGCTTGGCGTGATTTCCGGCATGACCGGTGTGGCTGAGGCGCGGGTGGAAGAAGAAGCCTTCCTGGCCACGCTTGGCAGCGTGCCGCTGCGGCGCAGCGGTTCCGTGCTGGGGCATGGCGTGGAAGCGAGTTTCCCGGCCAATGTTGCCTTGGCAGCACTCGCGCTTTCGCAAAACGGTTTCTATCCGAAGATGGACCCCGCCGATGCCGGTGATGGCGCGGTGGAGCGCATTCTGGTGACCGGCTTCGGCCAATGGCGCGGTGAAGCGCTTGCGCTGCTGGAGAAAGCGCCATGAAGGATCATCTGGGCCGCCCCTTGGTGGCGGTGACGGGCATTGGGCTGGTGAGCCCGCTCGGCTGGGGGCTGGAGAAGAATTGGGCGGCGCTTTTGGCCGGCACTTCCGGCATTACGCGTATTCGCCGCTTCGCGACCGATCATCTGAAAACCACCATGGCCGGCACGGTGGATTTGCCGGAAGAAGTGGCCGGCGCCGAACCTGTGCCCGCGCCGGTGCGCGTTGAACGCATGGCCGCGGCTGCGATTGCGGAAGCGCTGGCAAAGGCAGGCATGAAGGAAGGCGCGTTTGATGGCCCGCTCATGCTCGGCATGCCGCCGGTTGAGATGGAATGGCCGCAGCGCGTAGCACTCGCCCGTCGTGCGGGTGGCAATGGCCATGCCGCGCTTTCGGTGGCGAGCATCGGCCAGCGCGATTTGTATGAGACCTTCCTTTATGGCGGTGTCGGCGAAAGATTGGCGCTGCGCTTTGGCACCAAGGGCGCGCCGATTGCCATCACCACCGCCTGCGCCACTGGCGCTTCCGCCATTCAGCTTGGTGTTGAGGCGATTCAGCGGGGCGAGGCGAAATCCGTGATTGCGCTTGGCACGGATGGTTCGGTGCAGCCGGAAGCCGTTATTCGCTTTTCGCTGCTGTCTGCGCTTTCTTCCCGCAATGAAGACCCCACCAAGGCATCGCGCCCCTTTGAGAAATCCCGCGATGGCTTCGTGATGAGTGAAGGCGCGGCAGCGCTGATCCTGGAAGATTTCGAGCATGCCCGCGCGCGTGGCGCCACGATCATTGGCCTGGTGCGTGGCTGCGGCGAAAGGGCGGATAATTTCCACCGTACGCGGTCTAATCCCGATGGGTCTTCCATCATTGGCGCCATGAAGAATGCGCTGGCCGATGCCGGCTTGCAGCCTGGCGATATTGGCTATGTGAATGCCCATGGCACCAGCACGCCGGAGAATGACAAAATGGAAGCGCTTGGCCTGCGCGCGGTTTTTGGTGAGGCGCCGCCGCCGATTTCCTCCAACAAATCCATGATCGGCCATACACTTTCCGCCGCCGGGGCGATTGAGGCGGCCTTCAGCCTGCTGACGCTGCGCGACCAGATCCTGCCGCCTACCATCAATCATGTGGAACCGGACCCAACGCTTGGGCTGGATGTGGTGCCGAATGAAGCGCGGCGTGTTTCGGGCTTGCGCCATGTGCTGTCCAATTCCTTCGGCTTTGGCGGGCAGAATGTCTGCCTTGTGCTGAGTGCCGCGCCATGATGCGCGCCCTTCGCCTGCATGGGGATCGGGATTTGCGGCTGGAGAGTATTGCCCCGCCGCCACCGCCCGCCGCGCATGAGGTACAGATCCGCATCCGTGCCGTGGCGTTGAACCATATTGATGTTTGGGGCTTTCGCGGCATGGCCTTCGCCAAGCGCAACCTGCCACTGACAGTTGGCGCGGAAGCGGTCGGCGAAATCACTGCCCTTGGTTCTGCTGTGATGGGCTGGAAGATTGGCGATCATGTCGCGCCCTATGGCGCCGCGACCTGTGGTGTTTGCAAGGCGTGCCGTGAAGGGCGCGATAATCTTTGCGAAGATGTCGGCGGCGTGAAGGGCTTCCATTTGGATGGCTTCGCGCAGGAGCTTATGAACCAGGATGCGCGGCTTTTGGTGCGCGTGCCTGATGCGCTTTCCTTCGAAGATGCCGCTTGCGGGCCGATCACCTTCTCCACTGTGGAACACATGCTGTTCGACAATGCCAAGCTGGAAGCGGGAGAGACGATTCTTATTCACGCGGCTGGTTCGGGCATTGGCACGGTGGCCGTCAGGATTGCGAAGGATTTGGGCTGCACCGTGATCGCAACCGCGGGCGATGATGAGAAATGCGCCAAGGCCAAGGCATTGGGCGCGGATCATGTGGTGAATTACTCGACGCAAAATTTCCCGACCGTGGCGCGGCGTGTCACCGGCAAGCGCGGCGTGGATGTTGTCTTTGAACATGTCGGCGCTTCTACCTGGAGCGGCAGTTTGCTCTCGCTCAAAATGGGTGGGCGCTTGGTGACCTGCGGGTCCACTTCCGGCGTTTCGGCTGAGACGAATTTGATGATGCTGTTCCAGCGCCAGCTTCGCATCTTCGGGTCCTTCGGTGCTTCCATGCGCAATATCGCCGATGGCTATGCGAAAATGGCGCGCGGCATTCTGCCCGTATTGGATACGGTGGTGCCTTTGGATCGCTTCGCCGAGGGGCTGGAACGGCTGGAAAGCCGTCGCGTCTTCGGCAAGATTGTGGTGACGCTGTGAAGCGCACCGCGTCACGCGGATGAATTTTCTGATCGGGCTTTTGCTGCGCGCAGGCTTCGGCTTTCTGCGCCTGCTTGGGCCGCGCTTTGCCCCGGCACTCGGCGCTTTTCTGGCGCGCAATCTGGGACCAATCACGCCGGCGCATCGCATCGGGCGGGATAATATCGCCGCTGCCTTTCCGGAAAAATCGGCGGCGGAGCGTGCCGCCATTCTGACCGAAGCCTGGGACAATCTGGGCCGCACGGCTTGCGAATATGTCCATATGGATCGGATTTGGGATTTCGATCCGGAAAACCCAGGCCGCGATGGGCATATTGTGGCTTCCGCTGAAACCGTCGCGCTTTATGAAAGGCTGCGTGAGGACGGCAAGCCCGCCATTGTGTTTTCCGCGCATTTGGCGAATTGGGAATTGCCGGCCGTGGCGGCGGCCAGGCATGGCATTGAGAGTGCGGTCTTGTATCGCACCCCCAATAACGCCGCTGTGGCGCGGGAAATCCTCAGGCTCCGTGAGGATAGCATGGGCGTGCTGGTGCCGGCGGGGATGGGCGCGCCACTCCGGCTCGCGCGGGCTTTGGAAGCGGGCCAGCATATTGGCATGCTGGTGGATCAGCGCTTTGGGCGCGGCCCGCGCGTGATGTTCATGGGGCGCGAAGCCGCGGCCAATCCGTTGCTCGCGCAATTGGCGCGGCGCTATGATTGCCCGGTGCATGGCGCGCGCGCCATTCGCCTGCCTGGCGGGCGGTTTCGCCTGGAATTGACCGAGGAAATTTCCCTGCCGCGTGATGCGGAAGGCTTGATTGATATCAACGCTGCCACGCAAAAAATGAACGAGGTGATTGAAGCCTGGGTCCGGGAATATCCCGGCCAATGGCTCTGGATGCATCGCCGCTGGCGTTAAGATTGCTGGCGGGAAAGGCGGGTTTTCATGATCACCATCAGGCGCGCCACCCCGATTTCCGCATTGGAACGCGGCGCGGTTTTTGAAACTGAAGACAGGATCAGCGCGGCGAATGCCGCCAATCTTTCTGTGCTTTTCGGGCTGGATGACAAGCAATTGCCGGCGCGTGCGGCGGGCACCTTCCTTGCGCATGTGATCACCACACGCTTTCCGGGGCCGGGCAGCCGGATCATTGCGGAGAACCTGCGCTATGGCGGCGGCATGACGGAAGGCGATGTGCTGAAAACCGGCCTGGTGGTGCTTGATGTGGATGCCAAGGCGGGGCTGGCGCGGCTTGGCTGCCGCGTGACAGGCCGCGATGGCGTAGTGCTGACGGAAGGCGAGGTGGAGGTGATGCCCCCGCTGGTGGCCGAAGAACGCGCGCTGCCGAAAATGACTGGGCTTGGCCCACATGCCGGTAAGGTAATGGCGGGGCTTTTCGCGCGCTGCCGCGCCCTGCCGCCGGTGCCCACCGCCGTTGCGCATCCTTGCGATGCGGAAAGCCTGCGCGGCGCGCTGATGGCCGCACAACAGGGGCTGATTACGCCCATACTTACGGGGCCAGAGGCGCGCATCCGCGC
>Ga0222712_10006667_pt1 | contig 11346 bp, 14 predicted proteins | sample C33_657DmetaG_FD_165043 | JGI IMG/M metagenome (GOLD analysis project Ga0222712, IMG submission 165043) | Estuarine water microbial communities from San Francisco Bay, California, United States - C33_657D | ecosystem: Environmental > Aquatic > Marine > Unclassified | place: USA: California... | reverse complement strand
GAAAGGAACAAAACTAGCAGGAAAAGATTTGCCTGTATTGAATGAGAAGTTCAAAACATTCTGCACCCGCACAACTTATATGCTATTAGATGTGGGAACTCTTCCAACAGGAGGAACATCAGAGCAAATTAAAAAATCAAAAGATCAAAATTATGAAACACAAAATGTTTTGAATCAAGCAATTCGTAGATACAATCAAATGTTTGCTGGAATGCAGACAATCACAATTGCAGGAGATTTTAGTTTGCACGCAGGTGATAAAGTATTTTTAGATACTCCAGGTCTTAGCCCAGTAAAAGATGATGAACTTAACAAAGAGTATTCAGGCGAATATATAATAGCAGACTTATGTCACTATGTTTCTCCAACAGAAACTTATACAAAACTGAATTTAGTAAGAGATTCTTTTGGTAGAAAAGGTAATCACACGAATCGTATTCCATTATAACAATGTCAGATAAAAGTATCCAACAACACATCAACGATGACAAGGATTTATTAGAAAATCCAACACTCTCTCCACAAATGCGTCGGCATGTAGAAGATGAGTTAGATCATCTTGAGAAGTATCAAGCCAATCATCCCGATGAGGAGCACGACCCAACAGCATTTGAGATGTATTGTGATGAACATCCAGATGCATCCGAATGCAGAATCTACGAGGATTAATTTGAATGGAAGGTGGTGCTCTTTTTAATCCTGGATTTTTAGGTGGTAGTTTTCTTTGGTGGGTAGGTCAAATACCTAACGATGAGAACTGGCGTGAAAACATAAAACCAGAAAAATTTGAGAGTCCCGAAGATATTCCTGGTTGGGGATACAGATATAAAGTTAGAATCATTGGGCTGCACGATCAAGATGATGCAACATTAAAGTCAGACCAACTCCCCTGGGCTCAAGTAATGTATCCCATCACTGCAGGTGGTGGGCAGGGTGGGTCTTTCCAAACACCCGCAATCAAACAGGGAAATTTTGTCTTTGGTTTCTTCTTGGATGGTCAAGACCAACAGGTCCCTGTCATTATGGGTGTGTTGGGTGCGAATGCACAGACACCTAAAGCAATTAACAAACCTAATGCACAAAACTATACCTCAAAGAGTGGATATAGTGGATCTGCACCAGATGTAACTGGTGAGAAAACTTCTGATGATAATTTAGCAACAACAAGACCATCAGGAACAAGTCCAAGTGGACAACCAACAGGAGGAAACAATCCCAACAATCCACCTGCCGCTGGTGCTGTCCCTACTAAAGAAACACCAACTGCAGCACAACAAAAGTCTGCAACAGACAATAAAATAGAAGAAGTTTTAGATCGAAAGCACGCTCTCTCTTGTCCAGACCCAGCAGAGAAGAGTGCAATGAAAGGCATTCAGACTGTCATTGAGAACTTACAAAAGAAAATAGAGAAATTTCAGAAGTCATTGCAATCATTCTCCGAATCAGTAAGTTTAAATATTAAAAATGCAATGAAGGATATTGATAAAGCACTTGAGGATGCATCAAAAGAAATATCCAAATTTATGAAAGATATTTACGAAAAAATTCAGAAGTATATCACCGACAAATATAACAAAGCACTCAAGCAACTAGAAAAAATTTCTCTACCAACATTCAGAATCAAGATGTTGGAGTTAAAGATTCAGGGATTAGAACAAATTTCTTGCTTGTTTAACAAACTTGCAAATGCATTACAAGGACTTCTCAAAAATGGTCTTGCAAATAGTTTGAACAATCAAAAAAATCAATCACCACCACCAGAGCCTGGGCAACCACAATTAACGAGTCCTGGAAGTCAGGTTGTTCCACCATTGCCACCACAAAATTATTATCGTCCTGTTCCAATGTGTTCTGCAGAGGAGTTGGTTGCTGGTGTATTGGGGCAACATGTCAATCAGATGATGGGAGTTTATAATTCTGCGATTACTCCAGTGGTTGCAGAAATTCAAAACTCTTTGAGTGCTGCTGGAGTTTCTGATGGCATCACAGAATCAGGATCTTCAGGAAACAGAACAGTTTCTGGTGCTATTAGTCCAGAAGCAGTTGCTGCTGCTTTACAATCAGGTAATCTTGTCGGTGCTTTATCATCAACACTTGCAGGAACTTTAGGAATTGATTCCAACATCATTGGATCAGCAGTCAGTGCATTCCAAAGTGGTAATATTGCACAAGGATTAACAAGTTTAGCAACAGTTGGTGGAAAAAATACTGGACAATATGCAAGTGCTCTTTCTACTGCTGTTCAGTCCATCAATAATAATGACATCGTTGGTGGATTGACTTCTATTGCAGGTGCTTTCGGTGCAGATTCACAGATTTTATCAGGAGTTGGTGGTGCATTTGGTGCAATCAAAGCAGGAGACATTGGTGCATTGACAAGTTCTGTAGGACAACTTGCAGGAGTTAGTCCTCAAGTTCTCGGTGTTGTTCAGCAAGCAGGTAGTGCTCTTGCAAGTGGAAATGTTGGAGCAATTGCTGGCCAACTTGGTGCATTAGGAGGACTCAACTTTGATGTGGGTGCTGCAATAGATTTCATCTCCTCTCTGACATCACTCTTTGATTGTGATCCGAAACCAAAGTGCTCACCAAATGATACTCACCGACTTCAAGACGGTGGTAGTGGCAAACCAGGAACAGAAAATCCAAACTCAATTAAAGTTGCACAAGCGACCCAAGAAAAAGCCCTAGCACAAGCAACAGGTGGTGGAACATTGACTGGCGCTGGAACTCAAGCAGAAGCAACAGCACTAGAACAAAAACCAACATATTCTACACCAGCAGGAGAAGTCGGAGTAGCATAATGCCATTATCACCACCATCACCTGATGCAATTCAAGTAGGATATATCAGTCAAACTGAAGGATATATCAGCGGTCTTTCTATTGATGCTGCAAATAACTATGAGAAAACCAATCCAGGAACTGTTTATATTTTTAGAGATGGAGATGGAAAGGTCCGATACTTAACCATTAATCAAGTAAATCAATTAACAACGAAAGATTTATTGAGAACTGACCCCTGTAGCACCACACCAAAACCCTGCGGACCACCGACTCTTAACTTCTTTGGTGGAGAGGGGATTGGTGCAGAGGGTAATCCAATCATTGATTCAAAAGGAGAATTGATTGCTGTTGATATTGTGAATGGTGGTTATGGCTATCAGACACCACCATTTGTTCAAGTGATTGACCCCTGCAACAATGGAAGTGGTGCTGTGGTAGAAACAGTTATTCAGAATGGTAGAGTTGTGAATGCAATCATTGTTGATAGTGGTCGTGGATACTTACCACCACCACAAACTGCTCCACAATATCCTGCACTTCTTAAACTTAAGGAAGTGATTGTAAAAAATCCAGGAATCAATTATAATTGTGGAGTTGATAAGATGGATGTATGTAGTGTTCGTGATGGTAGAGAAGTGTCAGCGTCCAATGGAACTGTGCTCTCTTATCAATGTGACCCATATGGAAAAATAAGTTCTGTAAAAGTCGTTAATGGTGGAAACTATACAGAGCGTCCATACATTTGCATTGATACGGAAACAGGATTAAATGCAACATTTATTCCTGTGTTTGAGATTATTCGTGACCCACTCACACCAGAAGTCGCAAAAGATGTTGTTCAGGTTTATGATTTAGTCGGATTAACCGTTCAGGGATATGTTGGCGGAAAACCATATTACGGCAATGTTTATTTTGAGAATGGACTGAAGTTTGCAGGCACACAAAACACAGGTGGAACACCAATCAGAGTTTTTGATACAAGACAAGACAGCATTGCTCAATAAATATTAAAATCAAACTCAAATTATGGCAGAGAAGAAGAACTTTTTTACTCAAATTCTTGGTGCAATGAATGGTGCATTGTCTTTTGGATTCTTAAGTCCAAAGGGTGATGTAACTTCTAGTTTAAAACTACAAGGTTTAGACGGAAGACATTTTTTTACCATTGATGAAGATGGTGTTCGTGAAGGATGGACAACATTAAACTCTCCAGGTGCCACTCAATTTAACACAGGAGAGGATTTAAAGAAAGGACAAGATGCATTCTTTATTAATGCGGAGAATGGTGATGTTGTCATCCGAGCAAGAGATGGTAAGGTTCGTATTGAGGGAACTGATGTTGAGATTTGTGCAACAGGCAACAATCCAGAAGGAGTCTTTTGGGTCAAAGCAAATGACTCTGTTAAGATTGATTCTAAAAACATCACACTGGATGCAACTCAAGGACTTAAACTTTTATCCACTGGAGTCTTAACTTTGGATGGGAAATTAGGAATGCAAATCTTATCACCAATCGTGAATGGTGCGTCTTGTGCAACAAACCCTGCCAAAAAACCAGGAAAAATTAGATAGGAGGTCATATGGCTTTTTCAATGGATGAAATTTGGGCATACGAGGGGCAACTCTTGGCCTGCAAAGAGAATACAATTCCTCTTGCACTTGGAGTTGGACCTAAAAAAATTGTATGCTCATCATATATTCAGGGTCCGTGGTTGGCAGGTAGTCCAACTGCATTTCCATACCCACCTGTCGCAACTGCAATGGTTGCACCTAGAGCAGATGATGGTCCTGTAGGAAAGATTCCTGGGTCAATTTGTGGCAGACAATACAATCCATACTCATTGGCTGTATTAGGACCCACTGCATTGTTGGGTAATACAAGCATTAGTGGCAATGTAGATGCTGTTGGAAACATTGTTGCCGTTGGAGAAGTAAAGTCCCGTTGTGGTGCTCATATTCTTTCTGCGAAGAAGAACTTTGATATTCCACACCCAACCAAAGAAGGATGGAGACTTCGCCACACCTGTCCAGAAGGACCATCTAATGATGTTTATTTCCGTGGTAGAATCACAAACAAAACGATCATCTTTCTTCCATTGTATTGGGAAAAACTCATTGACCCAACAACAATTACTGTGAATCTGACACCGATTGGTGCTCATCAAAATGTTATTGTCAAAAGAATTGGTGAAAACCAAGTGCATCTTCAAGCAAATGGTGGGATGCCAATTGATTGTTTCTTTCATATCTTTGCAACCCGTGCAGATGGAGAGAGATTGATTCCAGAATATGAAGGAGAAAGTCCAGCAGATTACCCAGGAGATAATAGTCAGTATTCTATTTCTGGCTATCACTATGATGTCAAGGAGGTTCAGTAATGGCAAAAGTTGAAATTGAATCCAAGACACCAACTGGAGGTAAAAACTGCACAGGTTCAACCACTGGAACCAAAGATGCAGCATTTGATTATATTACAAAATCAATCACAGGAGACTCTGATTATCCTGCAGATGCTTGTGATAGACTTCTACACGGCAGTGCTCAAATTGATAATATTCAAGTCAATACTCAAATGAGTGGTGGCGGTGGCATCAATATTTCTGGGTCCATACAAACATCTTCTACAGTCACTGCATCAGAAGTGACTGCAAGTGGAATCACTCTTACATCCAGAAAACCATTTGATATTCCACATCCAAACAAACCTGGATGGAGACTTCGCCACGTTTGTTTAGAAGGTCCAGAATCTGGTGTATATTATCGTGGCAGACTTACAGACTCTAACGTGATTGAACTGCCCGATTACTGGGTAGGACTTATTGACCCAGAAACAATCACAGTCACTCTCACTCAAATTGGTTCTTCTCAAGACTTGATTGTAGAAGCAATTGAATGGGGTAAGAGAGTTGTCATTCGTTCTGGTAATGCATCTGCAATTGACTGTTATTATTTGATTCACGCAGAAAGAATTGATGGTGAAAAGTTGATTGTAGAATATGAAGGGAGCTCTATTGATGACTATCCTGGTGACAATTCAATTTACAGCATCAACAAATAGGTCTTGACACGGGGCACATACCGTTCTATAATAACTGGGTAATCACGAAACAAACCAATGCAAGATGAGTACCTGACACGATGCGTGGTTGACCCAGTTAAGCGTACAGTGTATCTGTATTCCAGTGAGGGGTCAGAAAAGGAAGTGACCTGTGAAACCGTGGATGAGTTTATGAACGTGCTAGAGTTTGTTCGTGCTACTGTGGGTGAGGAGACTCTCTCATACGCAAATCCACTTTAGATTCCATTTTTGGGGGAAAAAAATCCCGGCAAATTTTCTTACACGATACTTTTTTCATAAAATATGAATCTGTATAAAATCTCATATAAAACTCTAAAAGACGATCCAGTCAAAACAACACCAGAAAACGTCAAAGAGGCAAATGAGGCACTTTTTACCGCAAAATGGAATTTGCCCCAAGCAGCAAAACACTGCGGAATGTCACAAAAAGAGATGAAATTGACATTCTGGGAATATCTCAAGTATAATCCAGTCACGTATCAAGCGTAATTTTGATGGGCGTGTAGTCCAGCGGAAGAGACAGAACACTTAAAATGTTCCCAGCGGTGGTTCGAATCCACTCACGCCTATTGGAGTTCTAAATAACTATTAGTTATACTGAACCCCATGCCTTACAAAGACAAAGAAAAACAAAAAGAATATCAAAAACTCTGGGCATCTCAAAACAAATTACCAAAATCAAAACAAACAAGTTGGTTAAAAAGAAAAGAGATGATTAAATCGGCAAAAAATAAACCTTGTGCTGCATGTGGAATCAAATATGATTCTATCGTAATGGATTTACACCATTTAGATCCATCACAAAAAGACGAAAGAGTCGCGCAATTAGCAAAATCTTCAAGTTATAAGAAACTTCAAGAAGAAATTGATAAATGTGTTGTTCTTTGTGCTAATTGTCATCGTATGGTTCATGGAGGCATAATCTTTCTATAAATAAACAAAAATCGGTTGTCTATGAAATATCGCATAGAAACTGCTTATTGTTGGTATAACAAAGGAACACAAATTGTTCTGATGTACTTCATAAATGGAATTCCTTTTACATTTGATGAGTTGCCACATACTGCACTGCATACAACGGAAGTGGTAGAAGCAGCAAATCAAGTTTTAGCATATGAACCAGAGGAACTCTATCGGTCATCTTTTTATCTGATAGACGAACTTTGCCATCCGATGCTTTTTGATGTAGAATTAGAGAATCCTGAATTATTACCAGCAGATTAATGCCCTTGTAGCTCAGTGGTAGAGCAACGGTTTTGTAAACCGTTGGTCGCTGGTTCAAATCCAGTCGGGGGCTTAAGTTCATAAAAGAACTCATATGTCATTAATATCGCAAAGAGACCGACAACTTGCTATTCAAGCATTAGTATATTATCGTGATGATATACTTCTCAAAGACCAAGCATTTAAAGATCTTGGTGTTTCTGATGTTCATATAAATGATGCTGCTATGATGGAACTTAATGCTCTCATCAACTGGATTAAATTGGAGTATCAGAAGAATGAAAATTAATCTCTGGTGGTGTAAAGATATGGGACAATGGCGTTGGACTTTGTGTGATGATGCCCGTCCAGTTATTAAGCAAGAATCGGGGCAACAACCAAATTTAAGAGATGCAATGAATGATGTTGCAAATACGGTAGAATATATGTTGAATGAAAAGTGAATTTTATATTGATAAAGTCAGTAAAAAAGAAGCAGAAGAACTTTTACTGAAATATCACTATTTGAAGGATATATCTAAATCATTCAAAAGTGGTTATAATTATGGTTTATTCAAAAAGAACGACTTTTGCCCTCTAAAAATTGGTGGATTGTTAGGAGTTTGTATCTTTACTGGACTACCTGTACCTGAAATTGCAAAAGGAGCATTTGGACTTGAACGACACGAACAACAAGGATTATTTGAACTTTCAAGACTTTGTATCGAACCTAGTACGCAGTCACGAGAATATAACATCACTTCTTGGTTTGTGTCACGAGCGATTAGACAATTTCGGAAAGATACTGAAGTTAAAGCAATCATTTCTTATGCTGATTCAGATTACCATCCTGGTACAATTTATCGCGCTTGTAACTTTAAATATGCAGGTCTCACAGACGCTAAAAAAGATTTCTATTTTGCAGATGGAACTAAACACTCTCGTGGAAAAGTAAAAGGTGCTGAAGGAGAGTGGAAAGAAAGAAGTCGTAAGCACCGATATGTAATGGTCTTTGATAAGTCTTTAAAGTTACTTTGGAAAAAATCATAAATACCTAAAAAGTATCTGAAAGATGGGAATCCAAATAAGCGGAATTAATGATACTATTTCAGCATCTGATGGAAGTTTATCTCTCCCAGGTGCTGATCTAACAACTCTTACACAAGTTAATGTTACTGGTGTTGGAACTTTTGCCAATCTTGTTGTTAGTGGAAATGCATCCATTGGTGGAACAGTCACTTATATGGATGTCACTAATGTTGATTCTGTTGGTATTATTACCGCACAACAAGGCATTCAAGTTCTTGCAAATGGTATAAATGTAACTGGATTTTCTACTCTTGGATCATTAAGAGCGGCAAATATTAATATTACTGGAGTTTCGACCGTTGGTGTTGTTACTGGAGCAGCTTCAGTACAAGCAACTAACTTTTACGGTAATGGTGCTAATCTAACAGGTATTTCTCTTGGTATTGGTACAGAAGCAGCAACACCAAATAACACAATTGTATTCTTAAATCTTGCAAAACAAGACCATAACTTAACAGTATCGGGTATTACTACCATTAGTTGCACTGGTGGAACGGAGGGAGAAAGTCACACAGTAAGAATTGTAAATTCAGGTATTGCAACTGTTGGATTCAGTACATTCTTCTTATTCCCATCGGGTTCAGTACCAGTTCTTCCAACAGCATCTGGTGCGATTAGTTTAGTTTCTTTCACCGTTCATCGAGTTGGAACAGCAGGAACACAACTGCTTGCTGGCGCATCACTGAACTTTAGTTGAGGAGTAAATAAATGGCAGTTATAATTCCTCAAGTTGTCACAGAGGACAGGGCAAATGAAGCACAATTTATTGATGGAAGTTTAAGATTTGATAGTAATAGAAACCATCATTTAAAAAGAACTATAAGTAGCACTGGAAATAGAAGAACTTGGACGTGGAGTGGGTGGGTAAAAAGAAATAAAATAAGTACAGAGCAAAAATTGTTTGCCTGGGGTATTCCAGGAACTTCAGAAGCGGGTTGGACTTTTTCTGCAGATAATACCGTTGAATTTTATCAATATGCAAATGCATATGTATATCAATTAAATACAACGCAAGTATTTCGTGACACTTCGGCGTGGTTTCATCTTGTTGCTTCAGTTGATACAACACAGGCAACATCAAGCAACCGCATCAAGATTTATATAAACGGATCTCAAATAACATCTTTTACAACAGCAACATATCCTTCTCAAAATCTAGATACTTATGCCAACAGCACAAGTTATGTTAGTTACATAGGATTTCTTTCTGGGCAGACAAATTACACTAACGCTTTAGTATCAAATGTTTATTTTATAGACGGTCAAGCATTAGACCCATCATACTTTGGATACACAGACCCACTCACAAATACTTGGAGACCTAAAAAATATAAAAATACAACGGCACTTCCCGGAGATAATGGAACTGCTGTTGGATTTGGTACAAATGGTTTTTACTTACCCTTTGATGGAAACTCTACTATTGGAGAAGATAGGTCTGGTAAAGTTGGTATTGCTTGGACTGCAGTGAATTTTGATGGTTCTAATACTCTTGAAAAAGCAACAGGAGCACTACCAATCCTGAACACTGTAAGTGGTGGTAAAATTGCAAGTGTTGGTGTAAGAACTGATGCGACTGTTGCTGCTGGCGTAGGAACCTGTATTCTTGCATTACCTCTTGTTGGCGTTAAGAGTGACTTTAGTTATAGAGTTGATGGTAGAAGCACAGAAAAAGTCATTACTGCAAATGGTAATGCTGGTGCTTCAAGTGCTCAAAGTAATTTTTACGGTGGAAGTTTTTATTTTGATGGAACTGGTGATTATTTAAGCATTCCAAGTAATACTTTCTTTTCTATGCCTGCATCTTCTGCTGGAGGTATTGGTGATTTAACTGCAGAGTGTTGGATATATCTGACAAGTTATAGCAATGCTGAAGGTGGATATAGTGCAAGAATATTTGACTCAAGTACCGGTCAATTGGGAATGTATATCACCTCTGATGGAACTGGTTATATTGGAGCATTGATCGGTGGAACAGCAGATATAAGGTCATCAGTCGCTCCACCGTTGAATAGGTGGAGTCATGTTGCTTTTGTAAGACAAGGAAATTCTACCAATAATTGTAGATTGTATTTAAATGGTGCTCTAATTTTTCAGGATACTGTATTTTCCTCTGTTGCAAGTTCTGGAAGTTTTTTAATAGGAGCAAGAGCAAGCGGACAGGGCGGATTTCCAGGTTATATGCAAGATTTTCGTCTTTATAACGGAGTAGCAAAATACACCCAGAACTTCATACCAGCATCCACAAACCCAGACATTCTTCCAGATACACCATCAGGAGTTTCTTATAGTTCTAATGTAGCATTAGTTCCAAGTACTGATGGTGCTGTTGCTTTTGATGGCAATGGGGATTCTTTAACATTTACTGACAATGGTGATATGAGTCCTGGAAGTGGTGATTTTACATTAGAGTGCTTTTTAAACACTACCAATTTAACTGGAGAGAGACACTATCCAATCATTCAAAAAGGAAATACAGCATCAAATAATCAGTATGATTGGAGATTGTATTTTAATGATTATGGTGGAAGTGGTTTTGCTGGGCTTTGGTTTGATGCTGCTTGTTCCGGAGTTTCTGTTGGAATGCAGGGGGGTCAAAACTTAAGAACTAATCAATGGTATCACGTTGCAATTACTAGGTCGAGTGGAACATTTCGTTTATTCTTAAATGGTGTTTTAGAAAAAGTTGATTCTTCTACATTAAATTCGATTGATAATGACTTTACAGGAATCAATATTGGTTATAATGATTTGGGCGCAGCGGGCCCAACCTATCTTGAAGGTTTTATCAGTAATCTTCATTTTGTTAAAGGAACCGCACTCTATACATCAAACTTCGCACCACCTGCAGCACCTATCACATCAGTAGCAAATACAAAACTTCTGTGCTGTAAATCAAACTCATCAGCAACAGCATCGGATGTAACACCAGCAACTATCACAGCAAATGGTGATGCAAAAGCAACCAACTTCAATCCTTTCACTGTGAATATTAATACCGTAAGAGGACAGGAGAGTGGTTATGCTACTTTAAATCCTTTAGTTTATGGAGGTGCTAATGACTCAAATATTCCATTATCTAATGGAAATCTAGATATGGGATCAAGTTCAAATGGTCCTACTGGTTCATCTGGCGATAATTATACTAAATTCGCAACGGTTGGGGTTTCAACTGGCAAATGGTATTTTGAA
>Ga0222712_10006665_pt1 | contig 11349 bp, 8 predicted proteins | sample C33_657DmetaG_FD_165043 | JGI IMG/M metagenome (GOLD analysis project Ga0222712, IMG submission 165043) | Estuarine water microbial communities from San Francisco Bay, California, United States - C33_657D | ecosystem: Environmental > Aquatic > Marine > Unclassified | place: USA: California... | reverse complement strand
ATGCAACCGCAGTTCCAATGACGGTCTGTGCAATCAAACGTGGCCATGGTGAAAGTGAGCGCAGATCATCAAATAATCCCATCGCACCCAACACCAAAGCTGGCAATAAAACCGTCAGCGCCAAATCTTTAAGCTGGTCATTGTTTTCGCCAGCAAAGTTTTCCGCCCCAACAAAAACAGCACCCAAGGTAATAATCGAAATACCAAGTGCAATTGCGACTCCACCTAAATAAGGCACCGGCTCTGCCTGTGTTTTACGGGTCACATTCGGCGCATCCATCGCACCCAAGCGAATCGCTAAAGCCCGCACTGGCCAAGTCAGTGATCCAGTTAAAGCAAATGCAGCAAACCCTAAAGTCGCAAACTGAGCAGCTGTAATGCTCATAGCTTCACGACCAAGGACATGTGCGAAATCCTATTCGCTTACTTCTTTAAACCAGAATGTGCGGCTCGCTTTAACCGGTCACGAATCGCAATTGCGATTCCATCACCCACTGGCTGTTGCACAACAACGGTTTGCAACCCCTGCTCATCCGCAACGCGAAGCGCTGCATACAAAACCCTTGCAAACTCATCATCGCTTTTTGGCGCAGCCAATCTAACAACTCCTTCAGGTGTTGCCACATCTGCCATTGCGATAAATCCTTGACCTGCGACGGGGGATTGTTCCAATACAACTGTTGCCGCCGGCGCATAGTGACTATCTAGCGAACCACTGACGCGAATATCAACACTGTCTACAACCCCAACGACTGAAAGCCCCGTCGAGGCTTCAATCATCTCATCTGATACTGCACCTGGACGCAATATCCTTGGCACACCCCCAGTGCAATCAATAATCGTTGACTCAACACCAACTTCGCACGGCCCACCATCAAGAATCTGATCCGCATCTCCTAAATAATCACTCAACTCATCTGCCACAGCTTGGGCAGTTGTTGGTGAAACATTTCCAAATCTATTGGCACTCGGCGCAGCCACACCTTTGCCACCAATCTGCGCAAAGGCAAGGAGCAACCCCAACGCAACCGGATGGTCAGGCACTCGAATACCAACTGTTTCCTGCCCACCCGTTACAAAATCCCCAGCCAGATCTGAACGCTTCATAATCAATGTCATTGGTCCCGGCCAAAAATCACGCGCCAAAGAAATCGCATACCCAGGCACATCCGCAGCCCAATCACCCAGCGCATCCATCGATCCCACATGCACGATTAATGGGTGATCTGCAGGCCTGCCCTTTACTGAATAAATTCTTGCAACCGCATCAGCGTTACACGCATCTGCACCCAACCCATAAACAGTTTCAGTTGGAAAGGCCACTAAATTTCCCGCCAGCATATTCGCAGCGGCCTTTGAAACAGCTTCTGCGCTGCAATTGCTCATGAACTGGCTCACCCACTTATTCTCCCACTATTCCCAGCATTAATTCACACCATCCCCACCTAATAAGAGATACTTAGCCCATGAAACTAAACAAAATTCGCACAGTCCTAACCGCAGTAACAGTCGCCGCCGTTGCAGGTGTGGTCGCGCTAGCGATCCCAGCAAATGGTGCAGGTACCGCAGATGACCGTTTCATCACCGTAACCGGTGTTGGAACAGTCTCGGTAGTTCCAGATGCGGTTCGCTTCAACGCAACTGTTTCATCACTTGGATCAACAAACGCAGCAGCGCTATCAACCGCATCAAAATCAGCAGCAGCGGTTCGCGCAGCGCTAAAGGATGCAGGCATCGCAACAAAGGACATTCGTTCAGCAAACATCTCGGTTTACCCTGAATACAACTGGACCCAAGAGGCCGGCACAAAGATCACTGGATACCGAGCATCACAATCATTTGATGTTCTAGTTCGCACAGCTTCAAAGGCTGGAACAATTATTGAATCTGTAGTCAAAGCAGGTGGAGATAATGTTCAACTTGGTGGTGTCATTCCAACAACACTTAATCCATCAGCTGCAACTGAAGATGCACGAGCAGCAGCGGTAGCTAATGCAAAGTCAAAAGCTTCTTCATATGCAAAACTTCTAGGAACCTCAATCGGCAAAGTACTTTCACTTGAAGAGCAATCTTCACCTGTGTACTCATCACCATTTCCAATGGCAAAGGCAGCAGAGGCAGACTCAGCCGTTCAGATCGATCTAGGTGAGCAGGATGTAACAGTCTCAATCACAGTTCGCTGGGCGCTTAACTAACTCACACAGTTCTACAAAAGAGCCACTAGCCCGTTTATCCCGCGGATAGTGGCTTTTTTGTGCGTGAATATCGGGTTTGGTTGCGCGGTTAAACGCGGGTAAGATTGCCCAGCCTCGTACGTCCCCATCGTCTAGGGGCCTAGGACATCGCCCTTTCACGGCGGTAACACGGGTTCGAATCCCGTTGGGGGCACGCAGTACCGCAGTAAAAGTTCTACAGATTCAAATGCAAGGCTTTAAGGTGACATAAGAGCCACTTATGTTTATCAATCACTTAAGGCCCGGTAGCGCAGTTGGTTAGCGCGCCGCCCTGTCACGGCGGAGGTCGCGGGTTCAAGTCCCGTCCGGGTCGCAAAGGTTTTGGTGTCGTACTTATTTAAGGCCGATATCAGAACCTTGTTTGGCTTGGTAGCTCAGTTGGTACGAGCGAACGACTGAAAATCGTTAGGTCGCCGGTTCGATCCCGGCCCAAGCCACAAAGTGTCACATATTGTGCCTATGTGATCAATTACTGGAATTAACCCTTAAATAATTTGAAGTACAGTATTTTGAAGACATACATTGCGGAGAATCTAGTGTTTAGCGAATCCGTCAGCACGATTGAATTGTTAATTCAAGTAATATTCTTTTAAGCCTTATCTAGGACAACTTCATTACATTTGAAGATTTCTTTATTTCGCCACAACTTCTGCACACCATCAAAAGAATCACGACCTGTGCGGACGGTCGGTATGCTAGTTGTATGTCTCGTTGCACACTTCTACCAATAGCAATGGCTGTATGTCCAAATTGTAAAGAGAATTTACTGGAAAATATAAAGACGAATGAAGGCGGATTCCAGAGCTTCTCAGATGTATTCCCTGAAATTGTGGTTCACTCGACCGGATATAGTCAATTGGAAGAGTACGCGCAGCAATGTTCTGTCTGTGCACTTCCAATGAATTTAATCTTCGACGAAAATGGCGATGTGACACTATTTCAATACCCAGGAGATCTCTTGCTCGCAATACAGAATCGCATAGCGTTCTTAGATTGGAAAAAAAGGCAATTAAACGGATGGATTTCTGTCTCACTCCTTACGAGAGCGAGTTGTTCTATTCAAGGAAATCTCGGGGCATCTGATTATTCAGGTTTCATTAGTGAGATTCTAAAAGATAGCAGTGTAATTCTCGATCTAGGATGTGGAAATCAAGAAATGCCAAGTTATCTTGTAAGTAACTCCACGGAGGGAAAAACGATAATTGGCCTGGACCCTTTCCCAAGCTTGTTTTCTGGAACTTTGGTGCGAGGAGTTGCAGAATTCATACCCTTAAAAAATTCAAGTGTAGACATGGTCAATTGTGCATCAACAATTGACCACTTTATGAATTTGGATTTTTCATTGAGGGAAATAGAGCGTGTAATTAAACCCGGAGGAGTGCTAGCTATTTGGGATCATTCCGGTGTCACCGATCAGGAAAGCTCGCCGCGTATATTGTTTAGATTGCGAGAACGATTTAAAGAAATACAAATTCGGAAATTTCGTATTTATGCCAATGGAGTCTTATTTAAACTAGATGACCCTAATGAAGACCCTTTCCACTCGAGAGACTCTCGTGAGAAGAACTGGACAAAGAATTTACACTCCAAACTTGTAGCTTTAAACTTTGAAGTTATTGATCACCTTGAGCTTGTGGGTTTCAGCACATGGAGAAAGTTGCCCTAATTCTATATATTGAATTGGGATTAAACTATGTGCATTGGGGATTTTGAAGGGAATCTATTGATCTCATCCATTATTTGAGTTCCGCGTACTAATATAATGGTGTGAAAGATTCGCATAAGTATTCAACCTCCGTCAGCCCGCTCGGTTCATTAAGAGATACTGAGGATAAAGAACTTCACATGCTTCTAGAATCCCTATGTAATTTAACGGGTAAAAGCGTAGAGAATCTTCGGGTATTGCATATAGGCAATATTGCAAATAATGCATACTTGGCTGCTAAATCAGAAAGGGGCCTCGGCATCGATTCACATGTGATTAGCTTGGACTACACACATATAATGGGTTCACCCGAATGGGAGCATTGCCGGATATCACGCGAACAATCAGATCACTTTAGTGAGGATTTTACGGACTGTGGTTGTGAATATTCTAGGCCTATTTGGTTTCATAGCGGATCAACAGTCGATGTGTTAGAAACAATTCAACAACATTTTAACTCGATAGATCCAGCCAGCAATATTCAAAACATAAAGTGGGAAATACTCCCCAAAAGTCAAATAGAAAAGTTTCTAAATACAACCATTTCGTTTGGATGGAGAGTGTTGCGACCGATTGGGCGTAAGGTGATTCCAATAAAATTTAGAGCCAAGATCATTGGGGGCTTGGTTCACAAGTTTAGAAAAATAAGCCAGGTCGATCTCAACCCTCTTTTTTACAATTTCGATATTGTCAACTTTTATGGTTCATCCCCGTCTTTATTGGCTAACTCGAATATTAAATTTAACTCGAAGAGTAAATTCGTATCGACTGAACACGGAACTTTGCGTGACTATATATTTGCAGACTATCCACTATCAGTTGACACGAAGTCCGGTTATGAATTGTCAAAGGTAATTTTTGTAACAAACCAAGACTGCCTTCCAATTGCAAGAAGCATGAGGAATCCCATCGTAGTTGCAATGCCGCATCCTGTTAACGATGAACAGATTCAATCGTTGAGAAACCTGCGAAGGATAAAAATTCAGCAACCAAGAAAAAGAATTCTTGTTCCCAGTAGACATTCTGTCGCTCTCGATATCGATCGAGGAAAAGGGAACGAAACTGTTTATGAGCTTATTAAGTCTGTATCAGAGGTTAGGAATGATTTAAAATTCACATTAATCGCGTGGGGAGATAATGTGAAATCGGCAAAAGAGCTCTTGACTCAAGAAGAATCACAGGGGATAGTCGAGTGGATTGATGTTGTGTCAAGACCGTTGTTAAAGGAAATGATGGCGGAATCGCTATGCGTTTTAGATCAATTCAAAATAGAGGCGTACGGTGCTGTCACGGTTGATGCAATAGGTTTAGGTGTACCAGTTATCACGGCTCATAATTGCGAAAATGACTTTGAGTACTTTGGATCTTGTGCGCCAGTTTTATCGGCAAGTAACTCCGAAGAAATCTTGGCAACTATATTAAAAATAGAAGCAGCAAACCCAAGCGATGAAACTTACCACTTTGAATATTCCTGCCGCTGGTACGATGCAAATTTATCAGAAATTCAAAGTCTCCGTAAGAGATTGGATGGATATGCAAAATCTTACTTATAAGAATGGTAGTTTTGAAACTCTCGGGAGAACTCTAGTAATCGGCGGTGATGGTGTGCTTGGTACGGCTCTCCGTTCACTTTCTTTCAAATTAGACCTAGACTTTGTCTTTACATCGAGGTCATTAAAGATGTCCTCTCCGGGAATATTTTTGGATCTAAATCAAATTCCAGACAAAACTTTTTTTGCTGAATTTTCTACAATAATCTATCTGGCCCAGTCACGGGAATATCGTTCCTACCCAGAAGGCCTAGCGGACTTGGTGCAGTTGAACATAATTGCACCCACGGAACTGGCAAGAATTGCTGAAATGATCGACTCTAAGTTCGTCTTCTGCTCGACAGGTAGCGTCTATCCACTTTCAGAGCTTCCAAGTTACGAAGAGAGTCCAATAAAGCCACAAGGTAATTTGGATAGTTATACCGCCAGCAAATTATTTGGTGAAAGAGCAATACAGAAAGTCAATCCCAATAGCTTAATTCTTCGTCCATTCTTTATTTTTGGTATGAGTCACAATAATCAATCTCTGATGCCGTCAATTTATAAGCAAATAGTCGGTCAACAAATAATAAACTTAAAGGGGGTAAATGGATTGACATTTAATCCCATAAGTTCAATAGATGCTGCCGCAGCTTTATTGCATCTTTTAGCTCGTAAATCAATCGGAGTCTACAATCTCGCTGGCCATGAAATTACGAATCTTCGTAGCGTTGCAAACTTAATGAGTTCGAAATTAGGTCTAGAACCTAAATACATTGTGAGTGATGGCGAAGAAGTTCTTGTCGGTGGATTTGACAAATTACTTGAAAGTGGATTTCAATTCCCAAAAACACTTGACACTCGACTAAATGAATATATTTTAAAGCTCAAATTGTCGGATAGTGGATTCGAGAGTTAATAAACTCCATATCAAGAGTCTTCTATTCGATCTGCCCCCAAGGTGGTCATTAATTAAGGTTTTGCCAACTTCGTAATTTAAATATCTCCAAATTTCATTGTCTGGATTTAAAAGTCTATTTTGTATAATTCTTTGTTTATCATTCTTAAACCAAGTTGCGTCTGGGGCAGAGAATCCCTGCTTTCTTAAATTTGCACTCGACGGAATCATTGTTCTTGCAATATCTCTTAGAACCCGTTTTCCGTCAGCCCTAGAATTTAGCTTTCCGGTTGTCGTAATTTTATTTTTTGGTTGGCTGAGTTTGAAATCGTACTTCAAAGCGCCCGGTAATTGTGATGCAAAATTAGCTAAATCTTCATCCAAGTAAGGGACTCGCACTTCTAAACTATGCCTCATCGAGATTTTATCCTCAACAATTAAAAGGCCATGAAGAAATGTCTTTTGTTCAAAACTCAATAGATCGTTCAATGTTAAGGCTTCACTTGTCTTTGTGAATTGGCCAAGTGAAGTTTCGATTACACGCAAACTTTCCGCTTCATGTTCAGCACTAGAGATACCTAGTAATGCTGATATTTCATCAATGCTGCCCAGGCGGTGCCAAAAATTCAAAAGTTCCTTAGATTGGTCAGATCTATTTTCTAAACGCAACACAGGATCATATCTCCAAGGGTATCCTCCAAATATTTCATCACCCCCCGTACCCGCGAGACATACGCGAACACTTTTCGATGCAAGTTCTGCAGCGAAATAGTTCGGATAGCTTTGTCCAACGCAGGGATCTTCAATTGTCCAAGAAACCGCGTCTATTACTTCGAACATATCTCGTTCATTAATCATTTTTGAGTGATTCTGAACACCGATTTCCTCTGCAAGAAGCATTGCATTTCTCGATTCATCAAAAACTATTTCATTTCGGCTTGCTCCTTCGGTTTGAAAACCGATGGTGAAAGTCTTAAAGTGTGTTCTGCTCCTTGATGAGTATGAAGCGATAAGGGATGAATCAATTCCACTCGATAGGAAACCACCGATTTCGACATCGGAAACCAAGTTTCGGGTGATTGACTGATCTAGCAATCTTGCGACTTCTTCGCGAGCTTCATCTACTCCCAAACCAGTTTCAGTTTCTGGAAAATCAGGGAACAAGTTCTCAACAAACAGAACTTCTGGGTTTTCGTGCTTAATGATCGTCACCGTGCCAGGTTTTAGGAGTTCCACTGCTTCAAAAATAGTCCCACCACTAAAGTTATTTTGGAAAGTTAAGTAGTTCCTAATTCCTTGAATGTTTAATTTAAGTCTTAATGACGGTATGTCTCGAAAGGCCTTTATTTCACTACTAAAATATCTCACAGAGTTTTGATAGGTGGAATAGATCGGTTTGGTTCCAAATCGATCTCGCACCAGGCTTGTGGTACCGTGTTTTTTATCCACGAAAGCAAAAGCAAATATTCCTCTTAATTTCGGAACAACTGTTTTCAAATTTACAATTTGCAGTATTTTAAATAGCAATTGAGTATCGGAGCAAACTTCTGACGCATCGAATCCATATTCTTGTCTCAACTCTTTCCAATTATAAATTTCGCCGTTATACACCAATGTGAAATACTCATTTGTCATGGGTTGGTTGGAATTTGGTGAAGAATCAATTATTGCCAGCCTGCAGTGTGATACTCCAAAACCGTCTTTAAAGTGACAACCTTGGGAATCGGGTCCTCGATGCGACAGAAGTTTAGCCATATCGATCAATAGTTTTTCAGGATGGGAGGCTATGCCTACAAATCCCGCAATCCCGCAAATGTTAAATCTCCCAAAGGTTCATGTTGTTTAATCTCCGCATATAGAATTATTCAAACTTACCCTCACGCCATGAAATCAATTCAAGCAGTCCGGCTCGAAGTCCATCTAAATATTCAAATCCAAGCATAGTGCGTGCTTTTTCGGTTGATCCAATTCTGTTCTGAACCATTCGTCGAGAATCTTCTTCACTATAAGGTTTATACTCCACCTTCAACTCGCTCTCTTTCAACTCGAGAATTAGATCGCAGAGCTCTTTGATTGATGTTTGCACACCGGTACCAACATTAAAAAACTCATCCTCAACTTCAGATTTCAAAGACAGAACATTGCAACGAGCAACATCTCGTGCTGAAATGAAATCATAAGCCTGGGAACCATCGCCATTTATGATAGGTACTTCGTTGGCGTCAATCTTATTTAGCATAATGGGTATCACACCTGTGTAAGCCGCAGTTTGGTCCTGAAATGGTCCGTAAACATTCATGTATCTCAACCCAACATAGCTAAGACCATAACGATCGTAAAACGCGCGAGCCATTGCTTCTCCCGCGATTTTAGAAGCTCCGTAAAAATTTCGATTATTGAACGGGTGTTCCTCTGTCATGGGTATAAAGGCTGCATCCCCATAAACGCTGGCTGATGACGAATAAACAAGTTTTTCGATACCATTATTAACGCATGCTTCCAATACATTAAAAGTTCCTTGGATATTTACGTCGAACGCCGTTCTAGGATATTCTTTTGAATGAAGCAGCCACATTGCGGCAAGATGCACCACCCCATCTACTTTCGAGACTGCGCGATTCAAAACGTCTACTTCACGTATGTCGCCACCATCTGGAAAAACACTACATCTTGGATCACTAAGGTTTACATCCAAATTTGAAATCTTGCCTCTAGCGAAGTTATCATAAACAATAACTTCTGCGACTTCTTCTTTCAGTAATTCATGGACAACGTGACTGCCAATAAAGCCGGCTCCACCAATGACTAATATTTTTTTACCCTTAAGATCCATGTCCGACATCCTTTGTGAATAGAATTTGACCAATTATGTACCGTGCAAATGGCAGGGCGCTTGTCCAGCCAGGTGAAACGGCATTCAACACATGAATGCTATTTCCATGGGTAATAATTTTGAAATCTTGTTCGAGACTTCCTGTCGGTAAGTGTACTAATTGAGCACGAATCCCTGGTGCCTTTCTAGCCCAGCTTTTAATCTGCAAAACTTGCGGTACAAGTGTTCCACCCTCTTTCTTAAGAGCCTTAAGCCGCAAATTCGGAAACTCGGACTTAACAATCTCCAAAAGACTATGAGATTTTCCCGCTGCAATAGATCGAACACCTGACAAACTCTGCACAATATCTCTTATATTCCAACCAGAGAGCGCAGAATACTGTTCGCGTCCGAGTATTGGTAGTGCGGTCGGGCCAATTTTAACGAGACCATCTGTTGTGAGGGTCAAGTGAACCCCTAAGAACGGATTTATAGGATGTGGAACTGGATATACAAGAGTTTTCAGTGGGAGACTGCCCTGTGGAATGGTTCGGTACTGCCCCATGAATGGAATCATGGCATAGTCCTTAGCAATTCCTAATCCCTTGGCAATCAGATCCGCATGTGCACCTGCTGCATTTATATAATACTTGGATCTAAATTTTCCATTTTTCTCAACAACTTCTCCTTTTAACTCAATCAAATCGATCTCTGTATCAAATTGAATTTTCCCACCTAGTACTAAGAAATGTTGTTCCAGTGCCTTGATAACGGCTGCGGGACTAGATATTGCTGTAGTTGGTGACCACAAGAATTTTTCTGATGTTTGTGCTAAGGGTTCGAATCCCTTGAGCTTTTCTTCACTTAACAATTCGACATCGACACCATTTTTGAGGCCACGGTGAAATAATGTCTCTAGTCTTGCAACCTCTTCAGCATTCTTAGTTACAACAACTTTCCCTACGTTCTTTACTAGAACATCATATTTTTTTGCTAACTTCTTAAGTTCCATATTTCCATCTTTGCAAAATTTTGCCTTCAAAGATTCTGGTGAATAGTAGAAGCCGGCGTGTAGCACGCCTGAATTTCTCCCACTCGCATGTGCACCAAGTCTTTTTTCTTTTTCTACTACTCGAACTTGATATTTAGGATTAGATTCGAGCAGAGAAATACCGATGGAAAGACCAATAATGCCAGCTCCCACAATTAAAAAATCATCATCCTTGGACATTGTGGCAGCCTATTCCATAATCAACACAGAAAAACGAAGGGTATAATGAAAAATTGACATTGGTTTAACTCACATCTGCAATATCAATGGTTTTGTTGTATCTATTTGAGCATTCAAGGTATGTCGCCCATCCAAGATCAATTTCAGTTTTGTAAAAACAGAATAGTCGAACGAAGTAAACACTTCATGCGCTGTATGAATAATAATTACATCAATTTGCTCTGGGTTATCTAACTCTTTAAAACCTAAGGATTCAATTTCAGACACTGAATACAGTGGATCTACACCATAAACATTTGCCCCTATGGATTCCAATATCTTAAGGAGTTCTAGTGACCCCGAGAATGCGGTTTCTTTCACCTTTGGCCTATATGAAATTCCAAACACAGCCACATTCAAGCCATTCAGGGAACCAACCTTTGCCTCAATCAATTCGACGGCGCGCATTGGCATTGATGAATTCGTCGCCCTCGCCGCCGAAACAATGCTCGCTTTTGGATCGTTCCAAAGATAGAACTGTGGGTAAATAGGTATGCAATGTCCACCTACTGAAATTCCTGGGGTGTGTATGTGAGAGAAAGGTTGCGAATTAGCTGCCGTAATTACGTCATGAACATTTATATCCCTGGAGTTTGCAAATCTTGCAAATTGATTTGCAAGTCCAATATTCACATCTCGATATGTCGTCTCGGCTAGCTTTACAAATTCTGATGACTCACTCGAGTCCATTGCCCACACGCCATTAGGCTTTGGTAAATCATTACGAATATCAAACTCAATAGATTTTGTGTAAAAATCAACACCTGCGCGGGTGCATGATTCCGTAACACCACCAACGATTTTAGGATATTTTCGTAAGTCGGAGAACACTCTGCCAGTTAATACTCTCTCTGGTGAGAAAACCAAATTAAAATCAATTCCGGCCTTCAATCCAGATAGT
>Ga0222712_10006662_pt1 | contig 11354 bp, 29 predicted proteins | sample C33_657DmetaG_FD_165043 | JGI IMG/M metagenome (GOLD analysis project Ga0222712, IMG submission 165043) | Estuarine water microbial communities from San Francisco Bay, California, United States - C33_657D | ecosystem: Environmental > Aquatic > Marine > Unclassified | place: USA: California... | reverse complement strand
TATTAGTTAATGATTTAACCTTTACAGATTTACATCTGCGATATTTGTCATGATTGTTACTAAAAAGACCTAGTCATTTTCAACTAGGTCTTCATAGTAACTGCTTAGAGAACACAAATTTATTCTTTTTTTGAGTCAGCAGGTTTAACATCTTTTATATGTACACCTTTATGTACATCAAATGTCATAGTAACTTTCTCAGTGTCTTCAGGAAGATTATATTTTTCACGAATATCTTCTTCAGAAGAATTTGGTAAACCTTCTGCAAGATCTTTCATAAATTGTTCAAAATCTTCTTCAGGTACAGCATTTATCATTGAAACAATACTGCGCATCATCAATGTATTTGTTAAATCTTCTTCAGTAAGAACATTTTCACCACATTTAGGACAAGGTGCATTTAACCAGTCTTTATACTCTTTTACTTTAACAGTAGGATCTGTCCAATCACATGCAGGATTATCACATTGCAATCCTCCAGAGCTTACTTGGATTCTTTCTTCTTGATCTTTACTCATCTTAGTTAATATTTACAGATTTTTTAAACTTTTCAATAACTGCAAGACCTTCTTCAGTTGCCCAAAGATTAGCATAGTGTAGATTGCCTTTTGAATCATCACCTTTACAACATGTTTCTCTACCTTGTTCAGGTTTTAAACCTAAATCATGTAATTCACATTTTTCATCTTCAGTAAGAAACTTACATGTACCTCTTGGTACCCATGGTGCATAATAACCTTTATCACGTTCAGTACCACCAGATAACATCTCTACATTTTTTTCATGAGGATTAGGATTTTCTTGTTGGTATTTATATGCCATTTTATGTAGTTCTGCAAAAGGATCATCATCTTTAATATCCTCAAGTTTAACTTTTGAATCAACAGGTGAACCTACCCAATGATCAATACGCAATTTTTCTGCAAAACCTGCATCTATAATCTTACTAAACTCTTCTGGTGTACCAAAGCAAGGTCTATTATGACACATTGCTATACCTTTACTACATCCTGTACATTCCATTATACTTCAGATTTAAGTTTTACACCAGTTGTAAAAGACATGTGTGCATCACCTTCAAATAATACAAGATATGCTTCACCAAGTGTTTTTTCATAAAGGTTTCCTTTTACAATACCAGGTGTATCAATTTGATGTATATCACCTTCAGCATATGTAGCTTTATATACTGTATCACCTTTTTTGAATCTGCATTCTGGTTTATCAGAATCCATCATATTTGCCAAAAATTCTTCAGTTACTTCTACTGACATACCTCCTTGAGGTAGTGCTTCAACTGAATTTTTATCTAAATGTTCTTTTAGATCTTCTAATTTTTTCATAATTTTTACTTTTTTAATACAAAACAAAATTTTTCTTGTCCTGGTGTAATTGAATGAATCAACCAACCTTCTTCTAGTAATCTATTTATTACAACTTCATCATCTGTAATAACGACCTTGAATTCATACATTTCTTTTTTGCTTTTAGTTTATCATTCAACTCTTTCTCTATTTGCCATTTAGGTCTTTCATCTAATGAATCATCCACTGTACTTATAAGTACAGGGGTTCTGTCAGGGACATAATTAGTTAGAAACTTCCACTCATGGAATAACTCTTTACTATTATTTATATCTAATTGAGTGATGCTATCTTTAGCAAAGATGTTTCTAAGTCTTTCTTCTATAACTCTAATAGTGTGTTCAGACATAATTATTTCTTTTTAAATTGCTTTAATAATTCTTTATCTGTATAATACAAACCACCATTAATTTGCCAACCTGTATCTACTTCAATAGCATTACACCTTATATAATACATTAAATCTAATACCTCTTCCTCACTAAATGTTTGTTTTTTACAAAATTCTTCTGCTGTTGGTATTGTGACTGATTGTTTAGAAACAATTTGTCCCATTTCAAGAGTATCAATTTGATCTCTACATTCATTACAGTTATCATTTGCATCTAAATCTGTATGAATGTTACAAGGACTACCACATGAAGGACATTTATCTTCATGTTCAAACTCTGAGCTTGGTGTGCTATTTTTCATGAGTTTCTTTTTATATGTTTTTTCAACCACTTAACTCTAGGGTTTTTCACATCTGCTGTCCAATAATAAGCTTCTGCAGTTATGTGTTGTTTTAATGCATCCCAACTAGAAAACAAACTTGGTCTGTGTGTGTCTATATAGTTATGCAACACTTGTAGTTCTTCAAAAGTGATAACATCATCATGATAACATAAATCAGATGCTGTTTGACATAAACCATATCTAAATGTGCCATTTTCTATATTGCGTAAAAGCAATTGTAATAATTCTTTGATTGTTCTTTCTTTTTTCATGATGTTTTATTTATTAGGTAACTTTGTTTTTTAATAGTTTAACACTCCAATGTCCTGATGGTGTATATAATTCCCATAGAATATTATAATTATTATCTGAAACAACACAATGATCACCATAATCTCCTTTATTAGCTTCTTTACAACATTGTTTTAATGTTCCAGTTAATAAAAGATATTTACCATTATCTTCTGTTTCAAGCTTGCCATCATTATGTGCAGCTAATGTTCCTGCTCTGCTATCTAATAAGTAATAATTATTGTCCATGAGGTAACTCTGTTACTGTTGTTATACGTTTCATTATTCTAACTCTTGATTTGAAGAACTTAAGAGCTTCTTCTATACTATCAGCTTCAACAATTGTCTCAAGATCATGACATTCATCATTCTTCTCTGCGTAGTAAAATATTAGATACTTTCTCATTGTTCTTTTGTTATTTCTTTATACTTCTCTATGATTAGAAGACAACTGTCTCCCACCTTCCATCTTCCTTCATATTTAAAAGGAATATCTACTTCTTGCGTACTTGTTGAATCTTGAACCCAAATTTTAGGATATATTGCACCTCTACCAGGATGTCCTTCTGCAATTGCAGAAACTTTACCATCAATAATATCTTGACCAATATATTCTAAGTTCCCATCATTACAGGAACTTAGAACAATAAAAATTAGTATTAGTAACTTTCTCATAGTAAATCAGAATAATCATCAGTTTCTGCATATATCTTTACAGATTTTGTCTGTAAAAAGTCAACAAATATCTTTTTATCAAGAACAATGTCAGGTGTTTCTTCATTAAAGAAGGAAAGGTCAATAGTATCTAGAACATCATCAGTATCATAGTTTATTACATCTACTGATCTTTTTTCTAAATTGTATTCTAATATAACATTCTGTATTTTACTAATGTTATGTGTAAATGGTGGAACCAATGAGTACACTTTTTGTACTTTGTTTCCTAGGTTGATAACTTCTGTTAAAGTTGCTTCCATAATTTTGTTTGTGTTTGAGTTAAAAAAAGGGAGATTTCTCTCCCTTGTTAATTACATAATAGACTTGATAAGTTTATTGTATTCTTCTGGATCTTGAGTAATCATCTTAAACTTGTCTTTGTTTACTTTAAGATTTGCTAAAAATAACTTATGATCATATAAATAACAGGTATTGATAAAATTAACATAAGAAGAAATAAAAAGTTTATTACTCATTCTATCCATTCTTTTGATAATTTTTAATGCATCAGTAATACAATCAAGTAAAAAGACACCTTTTTTCTCATCATTAATTTTAAATTCTCCTCTTTTTATAGGTCCTGATATATTAGTTCCCCCTAAATTGAATCTACACTGATTATTCATAAGTATATCAGCTACTTGAGACAATTCAATATCATAAGTATTAAAATATCTATTTAATTTAACATAGTCTTTTTCAACATTTGACCATACTTTAATATAGTCATGCATTGACCATGATTTAGAACTGTTATTTAACAATGCTAATTTTTCAGCAAGATCTACAGAATCATTTATTTGAATTTCTGTATAAGGTACATTATATCCTAATCTCATACAAGCATGATATAAATGTTGACCATCAATAATGTATGTTACAGGATCACCTGTTAAAAAATCAAATGTTGCAACTACAACAGGTCTAATAACACCCATTTTATCAATTGAGTTACACATTTTTGTTACATGATTAGGGATAATATCTCTATTAGTTCCTGCTAATAATGCAAATCCTCTACTACCTGTAAGGCTTAAGTGTTTAATTTCTAAATTTTTGTGTTTCATTTCTCTAAGTTTTTAATATTAAACATTTTTGTTAATAAAATTCCTCATGTGAGGGCACTTATCATATTTGCTCTGATAACAGGACTTGAACCTGTGACCATTAGGTTTAGAAAACCCTCGCTCTACCCCTGAGCTATATCAGATAACCACTGTATTTCTACAGGTAGTCGTGTTGAAATAAGTTAATCAAACCAATGATTAAAGTTTTAGCACCTACAGCATTATCTGTTTAGGTCACGTAGTTATACTAAATGTAAGGACCTCTTACTAACTACTTGCTGAGTCTCATTTGTGTTGTAGGGAGTTGTTTGGTTAACTTCAGTTCGCCCTCTCTGCCCATTCCTTTCTCAAGGGAACAACACATCATACATTTCTGTATGTATCTTTATGTAAATTATTAGAGGAATATTAAAGACCATATGTCACTATCTAGTAGCGCACGCTGAATTACCCCTACACATCCATTTCTAATCCTGTTTTTCAAGGTAGCGTCTTATTCATAATTTACATCAGCATCAATGTTTAGGCTGTTTTTTGCTATTTCCTTCTTCTCTATGCTCACATAGCTGTAAGCCTCATAAAACCCTCAGAAGGCAGGTTAAAAGATAAACTTCAGCGAGTAACTATATTTACCTCACTTAGAATGAGTACTAGTCCTCCCATCTTTCTCTGAAGTATTATAGAGTTCTAAGCTCTAATCTTTAAAAGTTGTTTGAGAGTTTTCCTAAAAGGCTACATGACTTTAACTCTAAGTACTCTGAGTTTACCTCCTCAGCATTAGGTTTGAGAGTTTGATCATTGCCACTCACAAGTGTTGACTTATCTCCAGTCACCAATAGCACCCATTTAACCTTGGGTACACCAGGTTTTAGTTAACTGTCTTAACAAATGGTAATGAACCACCAGAATATGTGCTTGGTAAATGCCCATTCCACTTGGATATAGCTTTTTCTTGCAATAACTGAGGAGTAATACCTGCACTTCTAATCTTGTTTTGTTCAGTTTTTAACAATTCTAATTCATTTCTTTTCTTTTGTTCAGCAATTTGTTGATCTAATACAGAAATATTTGTATTTACTTCATTTCTATTATCAATCTTAGCTTTTACTTTACTAGAGAAATCTAAATTCAAACTGAAGCTAATTAATTCAAGTCCTGACTTTTCAAACTCTGTCTTAACAATGTTTTGTACATATTGTTCAAATTTCAATGAACCACCATTAGCCATTAATTGATCTGTAGTATAACTTCTTGATGCTTCTTTAATGATATCATAAATACGAGGCTCTAATACATTATCTTGTAAGGCAATCATAAAATCATCACCTGAACCAAGTCTTGAATTTTGAAATACTACATCTACAACTCTGTTTTCTAACACTTTATAAGAATACAATGGTTTGGTAGTGAATGCTGTATTATCAGCTGCTTTTACATTAAGCACTTTATCATCACCTGAATCATCTGTAAACTTACCTCTCTGTTCCCATGCAGGCACTTGAAACAACTCTGTTCCTGGAGATAATGTAGACACTCTACCTTGTTGTTTGGTATAATCTGATTTACCATTCTTACCATAGTTTTCCATAAGGACACCATAATAGTTTGGAGCTACACGCTCACAAGAACTTGTAAAAAATACTGCTAGTAATAATACTAAACCTGCTAATAATTTTAATTTTTTCATGTTACTCTGATTTTTTGTTGTTGTTTTCTAATTGTTTTATTGAAATATATGTTCCTAATATGAACACTGCTATTCCAAGCCAGGCATCTATGTGATTAAAGCACCAAAATGATGCATATATCCATAATATTACTGCTATAGCTACTAAGAATATTTTATTTGTCATTTTTTTAAGATTTAAAACACATCCTTACAATTATAATAAGGATGTGTTTAGTTTTTACTATGCTTCAAGCAATTCAGCTTGTTCATTCAAGAAAGCTAACTTAGCTGTGTGAGCTTCTAAAGCTTCTTCAGCCTCAACTAATCTGTTGTTAGCTGTTAACAAGCTAGAAATATAACTATTTCTGTTACTAATCAACTGACCATGATTTAATCTGGCAAGTCTTAATGCTTCTTTTGCGTCTTCTACAGCATCTTCTAGAGATATAGTATCTCCTGTTAATGATGCAATTTGTGTTTTGAAAGCTGAATCAGCTTGTCTTAGGATTTTTTGAGCTGTTGCTTCATTGTCATCACCTTTTAGTAATGCTACAATTTCCTTCACGAATGATTTTGTTTTAGATACACTCATCTTTTTTAAAATTTAAATTTGTTATTGTTCTTTTTTGTGCGCAAGTTAACACTAACAGACTGCACATCTTCTATTAGTGGTTTTGTTTTTATTGTTGGTAATGGATCACCTACATATGCATAAGCAAGTTCTTGTTTAGTAAACTGAGCATCATAAGCTTCTTTAGTGGAAGGTTTAAATTGTTCTGTCCAGAGGTTGTAATTTTTATTAAGAGTTCCTTCTGTACCATCTATAAGATCAGTCCACTTAAAAACTTTTCCAACTCTAATATGAGAATAATCACTAGCAAAGTGATTTCTATTAATGCATTCTACATATTCAGGAATAGATGGTTTTTTCTCTTCTGGAAGACTAACTAATGTAGCATATTTACCATTTTTATACAAACATCCACCACCTTCATGAGCATATATAGTATCATTACGTTGAACACTGTAAGTAGAATAATCTTTTTTTAACACTTTTGCAGTTTTATCTTCAGTACCTTGATATTTACAACCAATAGGAAATCTTCTTTTACATTCCTCTTGTATTGCTTTCATATCAACCTCAGTGCTAGATTCTCCAACTAATATCCATTCTTTAAGATTTAGTGGTCTATTTATCCACATACCTGAAGTGCCTTTGGCATTTTTATCTAATACATAACTACTAGTATTATATGCTTTTAAGATTTTAATCTCTTCTCCTATTTGTACACCTGTACTTTGAGGATTATTAACTAAGGCTCTAATAGTTTTACCAGTGTGATCTTCTAGATCAGGTTTGTTTGCAGGATCTTTAGATAGAATAAACTCAATCACTTTAGTAAGTTCTTCAGCTGATTTACAAGGAGGAAAAGCACCATGTAATGTATATCCTAATAAATCATGTATATCTTCTTTAGTAATACCAAATTGAGTAAACAATTTAGAATTTGTATCAGCACTTAAACAACAACACCACCATTGTTCACCTGAATGATCTATTCTTGCTTTATAACTTCCTATTTGTATTTCTTGATATTCTTTAACTATATCCATAACGTTCATCTTTTATGACATTAGGATTAGAATACTTTATACACTTACAATTACATGATTTTGTATAAGTCATAGCTCCACAAGAGCTTGCTAAAAGCATTATTACTAAGCAATATATAAATAATGCTAAACCTTTAAGTATTTTCTTCATCTTGTTCTTTTTTAGAATGATTTTTATGTATTTTCTTAGCTATACCTACCATAGACTTTTGATCTAGATGATATGCTTCAATAATATCTTTCATATGTTTCATTTCCCATAAAGGAACTGTAGCAACAGCTTTAAGATACTCTTCATAAGCATTGTATAGCTCTATAGTATCATGTTCTTTATGATCAAAATATATATCAAAAAACTTGGACTCAAGTTTCTTAAATTGTTGTAAAAAGTTATTTACAAAGTTCTTAAACACACCAGTAAACCAGTTGTTAGCTCTCATATCTATTATATAGTTCTGAAGCACTTGTGCACACATTGCAGTATGCAATACTTTTAAATCTTTAGGTATCATTTTCTAATTTTTTGTACAGATGTATGTAATACTTCAAAGCATGATGCATCATAGTTAAAACCATACTGATTGTTTTCTATAATAATAGAACACTCTGGATTTAATATATAGAAACCATTTTCATCTTTTTCTAAATACCTAGCACAAGTCCATGTTAAAACACCTACAGGTAAATTGTCACAAACTTGTGAAGCTCTTTCAAACCAATGTGGTTGCTTTATAACTTGCAAGAATACCTGTGGACCTTCTGATATATAATATGATTGAGGTTCTTGATACTTATACTCTTCTTTTCCCATATACTATTTCTATTTCTGATAAACTATTAAAATTGTTAGAAGCAAGACATTTAATATCAGAGATTAATACTCTTCTATTCTTCTTACCTTCTTGTTGCCATTTCTTACAGGTAATAGTAGCATACTGATGGTCTATGTGTATAATTTTATATGAACCACCATATATACTGAGTTCAATTCTATTACCAACTCTGTATTTATACATGCCTGCAAGAGGTTTGTATATTGCAACAAGTTTGTGTAAAGAAGCATCATCAGGATCTGCATAATGTACTTGCTGGGCATTACCAATTCTATTTATAGAATAAAGATAAGCATTGAAGTCATTGTGTATATTTACACCTTCTGCAATTCCTATAGGAACAACAAGATCATTTATTTTAATCAGCACTCTACCTTCATGATCTAATTGTTTAGAATGTACAATGGTAGATAAATTAATTACAGAGAGGTTATCTTGTTTTAAAGTTTCCTCTCTGTATTTAATTAGTTCTTTGAGTTTATTACCTATAGTTTCTAATTCTGAATGAACTGATTCTATAGGTAATATTCTTTGGCTTATTGCTGTACAAGTACTATGAGAATCATGAATAAATTCTCTTGTGTTCATTGGATACATGATTTTTACCATATTGTTCTTGTAGCATTAATAGTTTTTCATCTGCTCTAGTGAACAAACAATGTTCAGCAGCATACTGATTGAGAACATTTTCTTTCTCTGTATCAGTTAATCTGTTATAAGTCTTATTATACATTATTATTGCATAATCTTCCTTATGTTTCTTTGACATCTTTGTTGCCATGTTCTTCTGTGTTTGAGTGTTGAACAAATCTTGAAATTCTCTTGTAATTTCTACATCTATAGCGATGTACAATCTTGTCTTTGAACGCTTTAATACAGCTATACTGTATTTGATTGGTAGAAGCTACTAATATACCATCAGCAACTTCTATCCTTCTTCTAGGTGAGCCATCTAACCTTGCCATTAGTCAAAGTATTGGTCATCTTTACTATTTAATGCAATCCCTATATAAATAGGAACTAAAACAGGTGCAAAAGTCCACCAAGCTATGTCTTTTCTTGACCAGTCTTCTAAAGAATCATGTTCTTCTAACAAAATTCCAAATGCTATTAGATAGCATACTACTAAGTATAATAATATTACAATCATTTTTAAATATTTAAAAGTTAAACGTCTGTGTCTGCATTATCTGCAAATAATCTTTCCCAATCTTCAGTAGTATTACCACTGATTATAAATTCTCTTTCATCAGCATTAAGCTGAGTAAACACATTTTGAGCTAATTCACCTTGTTCCCAACGTGCAATCTGCTCTGGTGTAACATTCAAGTCTTTACTTCTAGTTACACCAAATACAGAGGTTCTTGTTATTACCATTTTGTATGTTCATCATTTTGTTTAACAATAGCTATACAAATAATCACAAGTCCTACTAGAGGAACTGGTAAAAAAGTTAAGCCTGTAGTATTCATAGATAATATTATACCTATCATAACAGTAGCTACACCAATAGTCAATATATAATCTGCTTTCATATTATGCTATTTTATTAACTAAACCTTCTTCTATCACTCTGGATAATGCTCTTTCATCAGAATCTGTTAAAGAATCTAACTGAGTCATAAGCTTAATTCTATCATGTGTAATGTTTTTACCATAAACAGACTTAAGTTTCTCACCAAGTTCTACAAATGCAGCACTTGTTCTTTCATCTATAGGAGTTAGATTATCATCTACTACCCATCTACCATTAACTATTTTCATTTTCTTTAGCTTTTAGTATTTGTAATTTATCCAGTGGTAATCCATATTTAAGAATGGCAAGATCTCTCAACCTTGCCACTTCTCTTTCATCTTTAGATGTACCACAATGGATTACTTGACCTTTATATGTAATAGAAGAAACAAATCTTTGTTCATTGCTTCTCCATCTTACACCTTTGTACTTTGATTTTACTGATGTCATATATTATAATAAGTTATCAAGATCATCACCCACCATTATACATGGTATAATACCAAACATTAGCAAAATCATAAGAGTTGCACCATGTGTCATACAATCTTTGTATGGTAAGTCAGATAACAAGTATCCTATAAATCCTATTAGACACCATGTAATAAGAAATGTAGCTATTACAGCTAACATAATAATTGTTTTTTTCATAATTCTTTGTTTGAGAGTTATATGTATTATTTATAAAATTCACTATCATCATATTTTTCAATACAAGGGATGTATTCTGTATGTACAACACTGTTATTGTCTTTATATGTGATTTTATTTTCACCTGTTTTATGAACATGAGTGACTGTTTTTAGTACTCCACATGTTGTACAAGAAGACTGTGTAGGAGTTAGTTTTCTCCATTTATGATCAGTTTTTCTATTTGGTTGTCTCATTGTTATTGTTTGAGAGTTGTATAATCAGTCAACCCAGCATTACCTGTAATTGACTGACTAAAGTGTTGTTATTTAGTAAGTTAATGATCTTCATGTTTTTTAATAGCTTTAGTAATTACAATAGATTTAATGTGACTTATATCTAAAGTTCCACCTGTGCAATGAATATCAGATTCTATAGCCACACTATGTTCAATAAATCCAAATGTTTTATGTAAGTAATGAAACTCAGTGGCATTATATCTGATATCTTTACGACCATTATAGTGAGATTCTTTATGAAATTCAATTTCAACATTTACACCAAATGGTGCATCATTACGTTTTTCATCATAGAAGATCTCTTTTTCAACACTAAGTTTCTCAAATGTTTTACCTAATATTGTAACATCAGGATAGTCAACAGCTTTGGATTCAAATGATCCTTTATAGTTATGACCACATCTGCAATTAACATCAGCAGTTATACCATTAGAACTATAACTGTTGTAAGAGTGTCCTGAACATTCAGGACATGTTAAGTAATTTAATTTTAAATACATATATTTTATTATTTAGTCAGTTAATAATTAAAAAGGGAAATCAGATAGTTCTAATACAAACTTAGAACTTACACCTTTATCAGATAATACTTTACATAGTTCATATCTGTCAAGTTTGAGCTTGTCCATCATTATTGATA
>Ga0222712_10006661_pt1 | contig 11354 bp, 8 predicted proteins | sample C33_657DmetaG_FD_165043 | JGI IMG/M metagenome (GOLD analysis project Ga0222712, IMG submission 165043) | Estuarine water microbial communities from San Francisco Bay, California, United States - C33_657D | ecosystem: Environmental > Aquatic > Marine > Unclassified | place: USA: California... | reverse complement strand
GATCCAAAATCGCTATACCCCCCTTCCTCACGGGGGAAATACTTTAAAGACATCAAACCCTTACAAAGTACAATGGCACTCAATGTCACCAAGCTGGTACCTCATGCAATTCTGCCTGCGCGCTCAACCCCAGGTGCCGTTGGCTATGACCTTTTCAGCATTGACAATTACGTCGTACTGCCTGGCCGCCGTGTGGTCGTCTCGACCGGCATCACGGTTAATCTCCCACCGGGAACTTATGGACGCATTGCACCTCGCAGCGGATTGGCCGTGAAGCACGGTCTGGATACGTTGGCGGGCGTCATCGACCCCGACTACACGGGTGAGGTCAAGGTGGTCCTGCAGAACCTGGACGTCAATCAGCCATTCGTCATTCGTCCGGGGTACCGCATCGCCCAGCTGATTCTGGAGCAGTGCCTGACGCCCGAGGTGGCCGAGGTGCCGAGCGAGTGCACGGGCCTCGTCACGGAGCGCGGCGCGGCAGGTTTCGGTTCGACCGGTCTGTAAGCAAGTACTTAGAAAAAACAAACACTAAATAGGCATGACCCCTTTCCAGGCCGTCGCATGGGACGGTCAGGATCAGGACGACCAATTTACGATCAGAATTTTTGGTCGTGCCGAGGACGGCAGATCCGTCTCCCTCGGGACGAAATTCAACCCCTACTGTTTCGTCAAAACAGACAAGGACCTTAAGAGCTTCATCAAGAGCACCTTTTGGCGCGGCCTCGTGTCGTGCGAGGTTCACCGCGGTAGGGATCTCTGGGGGTTCCAGAACGGCGAGCTCTCGCGCTTTTTGAAGGTGGAATTCAAGACGCATCGGGCCCTCCGCAGCTTTGCGTACTGTGTTGACAACATGAAACATCCCGAACTTGCAGGATGCAAAATGTATGAATCGAACATCGACCCTGTCCTGCGTTTCATGCACGTGTCTGGATGTACGTCGACAGGTTGGATCGATCCCGGACTTTGCGAACCTGATGCCGAGTCCACGTGCGAAGTGAACCTGTGGGCCCCGGCGTGGAGATGTATATCTCCACTGCCCCGAGACGACTTTGCGCCTCTTCGGATCATGTCGTTCGACATCGAGTGTTACTCGAGTACGGGAGCCTTTCCGGACCCCAAAAACCCACACGATGTCGTGTTTCAGATTGGTATGACAACCAAGGAATTTGGCCGTGAGGGCTTTCTGGACCGCAAGTGTCTGTGTCTGAAAAAAACGGCCGGGCCGGATGTGGAGTGCTACGAGACTGAAAGGGATCTCCTCAAAGCTTTCGAAAAGTACCTGATCAAAATTGATCCGGACATTATCACCGGCTGGAACATCTTCGGGTTCGACTTGGAGTTTCTGATTATCCGGGCGACGATTCACTGCGGTCTGAACCCCGTGTGGGGGCGCATCCGTGGGGAGGTGGCGGCCCTCGTCGAAAAGAACCTCAGTTCGAGTGCCCTTGGAAACAACGAGCTCAAGATGGTGCCCATGAAAGGCCGGTACGTTTTCGACCTGTTCCAGGATGTGAAGCGTGAGCACAAGCTCGAAAGCTACAGCCTCAACAACGTCTCCAAGCACTTTTTGAAGGATCAGAAGAATGACATGCCGGTCAAAGAGATTTTTAGCCGGTACAAGGATGGCGACCCGGTCAAACTAGGAGAGGTGGCTGAGTACTGCATCAAGGATACAGAGCTGCCACACGCTCTTATGGAGAAACTGTGCCAGATTCAGAACGTCGTGGAGATGGCCAAGGCATGCTGGGTCCCTTTGGCGTTTCTGAGTGAGCGCGGACAGCAAATCAAGGTGTTTAGTCAGATGGCCAAGAAAGCCCGTGAGCTTAATTTCGTAATCCCGACGTTCCGCAGACCGAATGGCCCTACAGATGAGCAGTATCAGGGCGCAACGGTCCTTGAGGCGCAGACAGGGGCTTACTACACGCCCATCACGGCTCTGGACTTTGCGAGCCTGTACCCGAGCATCATGTGTGCGGAGAATCTGTGTTATTCGACGCTTGTTATGAACGCCCGCTACGACAACTTGCCGGGCGTCAAGTACGAGCAGTTCGGGCCTCACAAGTTTGCTCAGACCGACGGAAATGGTGAACCCATTTCCTCCCTACTTCCAGTCATCTTGATGGACCTCAAGGCGTATCGCAAAAAGGCTAAAAAGCTCATGGCTCAAGCGGAAGGGACGCCCATGGAGGCTGTTTACAACGGTCAGCAATTGGCCTACAAGATAAGTATGAACTCGATCTACGGATTTACTGGTGCTTCCAAGGGTATGCTTCCGTGTGTCGCCATAGCCAGTACCGTCACGATGCGAGGGCGCCAAATGATCGAGGAGACCAAGAATTACGTCGAGGAGCACTTTCCTGGCGCCAAGGTGCGGTACGGGGACACGGACTCTGTGATGGTTGAGTTTGACGTGCAGGGCCGCAAGGGCCAGGAGGCTATCGACTACTCATGGGAACAGGGAGAGTTGGCAGCCGAGCAGTGCACGAAACTGTTCAAGGCCCCAAACGATTTGGAGCTTGAGAAGGTTTATTGCCCGTACTTTTTGTATTCGAAAAAGCGTTACGCAGCCAAGATGTACGAGAAAAAGACGTTCAAGGATGGACGACCGCCGGTGGTCGCCTTCAAAAAGATTGACGTTAAGGGTCTGCAGGTTGTGCGGCGCGACAGCTGTCCTTTCGTTCGAGAGACGCTCAAAAAGCTTCTGGAGATGGTGCTCGAGTCGAGTGACCCTAACCCGGTCATCACGGCGGCGCGAGAGGCGGCCAAAACCCTGATACAGGGCAAGGTGCCTATCGAGAAGTTGCTGATGAGCAAGCAGCTTGCGGCCGAGTACAAGGTGCCGATGCCTCACGTGACGGTCCGGGACAAGATCAGGGTCCGCGCACCGGGTTCAGAGCCTCAACAGGGTGACCGAGTTGCGTTTGTGATCGTCAAGGGGGAGGGCAAGATGTATGAAAAGGCGGAGGACCCGGCATGGGTTCGTGAAAAGAATGTACCGCTTGACTTCCAGTACTATTTCACCAACCAATTCAAAAAGCCGGTACAGGATCTCCTCGAACCTCTCGTCAGTGCCGACTTGATTTTCGACAAGAAATTCATGGCCAAGACGGAGAGTACAACGGAGGTGGAGGCGCGCAAGGCGTTCCTGTCGATGTTCGCCCGGAAGGTGGCATAAACAATTCGCTCCCAAAATTAGTAAGTAGAATGGAACAACAGATCCTCCAACTCATCGAAGAGGAGGTGTCAAGGCGCGTCGGTCTTCAGATTTCCGAGACCCTCAAGGTTATTTCAAAAGCCTATGATCTGCCTATCGACCAGCTTGTAAAAGACACGGCCGGTATCAAATGCTCTTTCTGTAAAGGAATTCTGAAGAGCAAAAAGCGGTGTCTCAAGGAGCCAAAGGAAAACGGCTACTGTGGTTTCCATCAATCACAGGTGCCGCCACCACCTCCAAAGCTGATGGAGAGGGTCAAGGCGCCTTGGGAAAAATAGTTAGAGAGACGCGAGCTATAATTATCAATGAGCAAATCGGATTTGCTGCTGACGAGCCTATCCAAATTTTTTGACGCACCAGAGAATCGTGAAAAGCTGCACGATATTCTGGGGCACCGCAAGGGTATATCCCTTCGCAAGCTGGAGTGGTTCGTGACCAACTACGCCAAGAATAACCACGTGACGTACACCACGCCATCCGGTAAGATGTTCACGGTCCACGTGGCCTACAAGTCGAGTCTGGACGGCTATAGCAAGAAGCTGTTCGACCCTTTCTGCCGTACGGAGCGCGTCGAGTTCCAGGGGTTCACGACGACATGTGCCCAGCTGAACTTCCTTCGGTGGTGTGTACAGAACGGTATAATCGAGTACCTTGAGAAGGTTCCTATCAAACATAGGGAAGACGAGCAAAGCCGCCCTGGAACTCCAGAAGAGTATAACCATAATAAAACATATACAAATTGTACCCCTGAGAAATCTGCGTTGCATAGCTCGGGTTGAAGACCAGCGTAAGCGTCGTCGTCTGCGAGTTCAACTTGGAGAAATTGAGGTACCCACCCTGATTGTACTCCTTGGGTGTTAACCCGAATGAATAACTATAAATACTTTTTGAAGGAATTGAAAGCCCATGTTCCGTAGGTTGTTTGAAAGTATAGTATAACGACCCCTGGAACGTGCTCAGAATATCAACGTTGTTGAGTGTAATTTTAGCAGTGTCAATCACGTCCACGTAATTCGAAACTCCCGAAGGGAAGTTTAACTGAATTCCAGTTTGAATATACTGGGTCGTGTAACCGTAGTTGTAGCGCGAGTCTGAATAAAGACCAGATGAAACGTCTTCGTAATTTTTGTTCCTAAAGAACCATGCGATCGTCTGAACAGGGAAGGAGGCGGTGAGCTGGAGTTGGGGGTTACCGGCTGAAAATGTCAGGGTCGACTCCTTTTTGACGCGATTCACAATGTACTTGAGTGGCGTGTTGGTGTAGTACAGCTTTTCTGCATTTTCAAGTAAAATTTCCTCCGTCACGAGCTTGGGCAACACCAAGTCTGTGGTGTGGGGGGCGGCCACGTTGCACCACCACGTGTTGGGCTGGAAGGTGAAGCGAACGTACAAGCGTTGGTTCCACATGGCACAGAGAGGGAAGTAAGGTCGCCGGAGTCTGTCCTCATCATGGTCGTTATGGGTCTTACGGCGGCAAAAGAAAAACTCGAGAGGGATGATATAATCGGTTGCCACATGGGGGTTGATGTTAGAACCTCCGACCGCTTGGAACATACCCGTTTGCTCATCCGCGTCCAGGAACAACTGGTCACGAATGATGTACCAGTCGTCATAGAGCGTCTCGATGACGGTCTCATTCACAAGGAGATCCACCTGCTTTATCAGTGCACGACCAAGTTGCGAAGAGTACTGGGAGCCTGTAGGCAAGGCTGGCATTGTCACTTTGAGGTACATGTTCGACAAGAGATGCCCAAGCTCAGTAGGTAAGAGCTCAAGCTGAATAGTCTGGTTTTGGTACGAGGGGTTAGGGGGAGGGAAAGGAATAATACGCTGATACATGACGGAGTTTGTATAGCGTTTGAATTCGGGATTCCACTGGGACTTGCTGAAATCCTCCAAGAGGAGGTGATCCTCCTGAGGACCTATGGCGTGTAGAGCCATCACAGATCCCGAGCTGAAACCTCTCCCCGTCAAGTCGGTCATAGGACCGACTTCTTGGTTTTCATACATGAATCCAGTGTTGAGATCCCTAAGCGGTACTGTTGTTGTGCCACCTCTCACACTTTGATCAATTTGAATTTGAAATTTCTTCAATGAGGCTGCCATACTCGTGTCGAAATTAGTGAAGTTGGCTGGAACAAATGTAGTTGTGAATGAAGGTTCCTTGACCGTACCTTTTGTACGGACCGGGGCGCTCGTGTTTTCGGGTATGCTGCCATCTATAGGGGTCAGAATGGCGAACATCTCGCGAGTAGGCACCAACTTGGATCCTATCCATTTATTCATAATCAAGTCAGTATATGATACGACCCGCAACGGCCCATTAAACCCGGTGAGATCCTCCACCGTCCACCCGACCCCAAAGCCGGCGGGCGGCTCTTCCGAGAATGTATATTTTGTGACGTGTTGGTTCACATCGTAATATCCAGTGATTTTACCTTTGCGTTTCAGTGACGTGTAGTCAATCTGACCCGGTGGATAAAGAACGCCGCCTGTGACGTATTGGTAAGGCGCAACAGTCTGTTCAGTGTCCGATTGAATTCTGAACGACCACACATATGATTCCGCCTTGTTTCCGGGTATACCCACCACTCGTTCCTGCATTGTTAAATTCAAATCCGCCCCGCCACTGAAAATGAGTTGACCCGCTAGGCCTGTAATGCCAGTGGGTGTCCAGCCTTCACTTATAGTGTTGCGGGTCGTGTTGTTGGTGGTGGCATAAAATGTCACATAGTTATTTCCAGTCAGTAAATAGAACCCGTTAATTTCAATAGGGTTCAAAACGACATTCACACCTGGAGCGGTGGCGGGTGGTGGCACAAGTGGAGGGACGGCAATCTCTTTCACGACGTTGACCTCCTTCTTAAAGAAGTTTATTACATCTTTTTGAATTTTGCGTTCAAAATTGAGCACGTTTTCAAACGCCTGGGGGGCCTTGTTTTTGAAAAAGTCGAGCACCGGTGCCTGTGCCTTGCGCTCCAAGTCGAGCACCTTTTCAAAGGCCATCTAAATTTCACTCAGGTTATTTTTCCACAGCTGCACCACACTCGTAGCCTTCAGCTTGGCGTGTTCCTCACGCTTGGCTGCACATAGCGCCTCGAGTTTCGCCACCTCTTCCTTTGTGTACTGATACGTCTTGATGTCTAGTAGCTTGGGCCACAGAGCCTCATCGTACTTCTCGCGCCGGAGCTGTGCATGGATCTGCTCGAGAGGCGTGTTGAACACTTGGAGTCGGGGGACCACTGCCACGTCTCGGATGAAGCGCGACTTTTCCGAAAGCCAGCTCACCTCTGCATCGATCTGCTTGAGCTGCCACGCCTTGCGCTTCTTGTACGTGGCCAACCGGACCTCCAGATAGTCTACTAGGATCTCCTCCGGGCTGCTGTACTTCTTGACCGCCCCATTCGGGCCTATCAGGTGCATGTTGGAGGTGTGGATCGTCTTAGTCAACCCTAGGGCTGACACCACCGCTTCATCCCCACCCGCGAACCCCCATATACGGAAGTCTGGAGCCGTCTCCGTCGAGTGATTCTCGAACTTCTGGATGGTGCCCTTTTCCACGAGCGCATCCAGGTGCTCCTTGAAGTCCTGAATCCACAGACCAGGTGGCAGCTCCGTCACGTGAAGTTGCGTCCCTTCTTTCACCACCACACCTTGCAGGACCCACGTGTGCTCCTTTGTCTTGGTCACCTTCCCCTTGAAGCCCTTGAAGTGTGGCACCATAGGCACCATCGCCACCTGGTCGAGTGCACACTGAATATTGTGCTTGACGATTTCAATGTCGTACGGAGGGACGTAGCAACTGAACCCGGTACCGATACCCTCTGCACCGTTGACCAGAATCATCGGCACAATGGGTGTGTAAAACTCTGGCTCCACCTGCTGCCCGTCATCCATCACGTATTTCAGAACAGAATTGTCAGCCGGATCAAATATCTTGCGCGTCTGTGGACTCAAACGCGTGAAGATGTAACGGGAGCTGGCTGCGTCCTTCCCGCCTGCCAGGCGCGTCCCAAACTGTCCAGAGGGCTCGAGGAGGTTGAGGTTGTTGGCGCCCACGAAATTCTGAGCCAAATTCACAATCGTGCCCTGTAGGCTCGCCTCGCCGTGGTGATAGGCCGTCTGCTCGGCGATGTATCCAGCCAGCTGCGCCACCTTCATGTCTGACGTCAGGTTCTTCTTCAGACAGGCATAGATGACCTTGCGTTGGGACGGTTTCAAACCGTCCACCACGTGTGGGATGGAGCGCTTGATGTCCTCGGCGCTAAAGTTGGCCAAGTCGCGGTGCACAAACTCCGTGACGGGTAGGGCCTTGATGTGACCATAAGGGATGCCGGCAGGTGGGGCCGCCATGTGTTTCGTCAGCCACCCCTTGCGGTCGTCGGCTTGGGCTTTGGCGAAGGCCAGGGTCATTGACTCATTCATACACGGGTCCGAGCCGAAAGACACCGTCAACTGCTCGATCTTCTGAAAGTATTCCTTGGCCTCGGCACTTGTGGAGGTGCCAAGACCCTTGTAGTATTTCACGGAAGTTCCCGAAGGGAACTTGCTGGCCCCGGGGCCTCCGGCCGAAGTCTCTTGCAGAGACTGTCTATACTCCTCCTCTGTAAAGTACCACACGCGCCCTGCCTTGATGACGGGTGTCACCATAGATACGACGAACCCCAGTTCAATAAGCTTGGGCCAATACACGTGGAACATATTGAGGACAAGACCCTTGATATGGGACCCGTCCAAGTCTGCATCGGTCATAATCATCAAACGGCCGTACCGCAATTCTCTCACTGAATTATAGACCTTGCCATGCTGGAGCCCGAGGATCTTTTTGAGGTTGGAAAATTCCTCATTATCGGTCACTTGCTTTACAGAGGCGTCCCGCACATTGCGCGGCTTTCCCCGGAGTGGAAACACGCCGAACGCGTTGCGGCCTACAACGCTCAGACCAGCAATGGCCAACGCTTTCGCCGAGTCTCCCTCCGTGATAATAAGCGTACACTCATGGGACTTGTGAGTACCGGCCCAGTTGGCGTCGTCCAGCTTGGGGATGCCCGTGATGCGCGACTTTTTGGACCCATCTGTCTTTTTGAGCTCTTTGTCAACCTTTGCGAGGCCGAGAGCGAGCAGGTCGTCCAGGACGCCCGTCGCCAGGACATCCTTGACGAATTTTGGTTTCAAATCAATGGCATCAGTAATCTTTGAAGTACACTCGGCCTTGGTCTGACTGCTGAAGGTGGGGTTGACCACCACGGCCCGTACAAACACAAAGAGCGCCGCCTTGATCTGAGCCGGTTTCACCGTCACGCGCTTATCGGCCGCTATGGCATCGCACAGCGCCTTGACGACCCTGTCGACGTGGCTACCACCCTTGGTCGTGGCGATGCCGTTGACCCATGAGCACTGCTGAAACGCTCCACTCGGTGAGTGAGCAACCACGATGTCAAACGCGTCCGTGTGCATTCTGGCGAGTGGAGCCGCGCCAACATGCATCCGAGCATACTCCTCGAGGCTCGGCACCTCGATCAATTCCTTATTGAAATAGACCTGCGCCTTTGAACACCACATTGCCGTGTCCCATACGCGTTTCTCCACGAGCTTCAGAAAGTCGCCCGGACCACCGAAGCGCTTCCAGTCTGGATAGAAAGTGACGGAGACGTACGGACAGATCTTGTCAGGCGAAGTGATGACGTCGGGCTGCTCAACCTTGCTCATGTTGTCGGTCCAAGTTTGCAGGTAGATCTTCTTACCGTCACTAATTTTGATGTTAAATTTGGAGCTAAACACGTTGGCCAACTTGGCGCCGTAGCCGTTGCGACCACCCGTCACGCGTTGCTCCTCGTCATTATAGTTGGAGCTGGTCAAAAGGTGCCCAAAGATGAGCTCGGGGATCCAGAGGGGCTTTCCATCTGAACCCTTTTCGGTCTCGTGCTTCTTGATAGGGATAGCCGCGCCGTAGTTGCGCACAAAAATAAAGTCCTTGCCCGTCACAACCTCAATCTTGTTCACCTTTTTGGGGTGGAGAGAGTGCTGATCGATGGCGTTGACCAGAACCTCATCAAAGATCTTCACCAAGCCAGGTGAAACAGAAAGCTCAGAAAGCTTGAAACGCTCCCCGTCTCGAACCCAGTACTGACCGGTTTCGGGAGGGAGGGACCCCACATACGTATCGGGCCTAGAAATGATGTGTTCAACGTGACTGAGTCGTTTGTATTCTGCCATATCATATGGTCTCACAACGTTCTTTTTCCTTAAGGCGTCTTTCTTGCTGTGCAGCTCTCATTTTTGCACGAGTCTCATCTGAAGCTATCCTCCCTTTATTTTTCTCATGTAGCTCGTTCAATTTTAGTTTCTGTTCAGTGGTCAGTGGAATTCCTTTTTTTGCTTTACCGAGTTTTTCACAATGTTCTGGGGTGAGTTTTCGTCCTTTCGCTGCTATGCTCAACTTTTGACGCGTTTCATCTGTCGGTTTATATCCTTTATGTGATTCACTAAGGCGGCTTCTCGTCTCTCCTGATACTACTCTACCAGTTAACGCCAAGCTTCTCTTTAGACGAGTTTCAGCAGAAGGATTTGTCAGAGCCTCACTCATTTTTCGTTTAGATTCTTCAGAGTGTTTACCTCCAGAACCACCTTCTTTTAAGTTGTACCCAACCGGGCTCATGGTTTTGAACAAACTTATAAACTCTATTTCGTATTCGTCGAGTTCTGCTTGAGTACATTCTCCTTCCCACAGAAGTTCAATCGTAAAGTTTTCCTTTCCATGTGCTTGTATAGAGTTTTTCAACTTTGGGCACTTACTATCAGCCTTGCAATGATTTTTGAACCTTTTTTCCAATGTTGTCCAAGTTTGACCAATGTACAACTTTTCGTCAAAGTTGTTGGAAATTTTGTAAATCTTTCCAACCTCCATACCATAGCCTGAGGAAATAATTTCAGGAACGGCCTGACGTTTCAGGAGCCGGCTTAAAATTTTCTCAGGCTATAGTAAATATGGATGTTACCATCAAGGGTATTCCCATAGAAACTTTATTGGAGTTTTATGAAAAGCATAAAGGATGTGACGAGACTGTCAAGGCTAGAGCTAAAAGATATAGAGAGGCTCATAAGAAAGAACGTAACCAAAAAGCAAAGGAATATTATCAAAAGAAAAAAGCTGAACGCGAGAAAGGTCAGGCCACTCACCCTGAAGCCCGGACTACGTCTCCTGAATGAAACCCTGATTTTACGACTACCGGGTCTAAAGTGACGCAATCCTAAAACAGGGTGTGCACCCTTTTTATGTTTTGGGTCAATTTGTACTCGAGTTTAGAATGTATAATATCTTCTTGAGACCCTAACCCTTCCTCACCGTCACCAAGAACCACGTCACTGCGGCTGCGACCACAGTCCACCCAACCAGGTGATCAACCTGATTCATTGTCTGAATTTGCTCGTCAGCCATCTTGTGGAATTCATCCTTGTAACCCTGGGGCTTGAAGGGGAGCCAGAACATCCGGCCGAAGGGCACGATGGTCGGGTCGAGCTTGTCACGGCATGCATACGCATAGTCGTACCACGCGAGAGCTATGTATGGGAACCAAATCAGGAACGCGAGGACCCAGAGATTCTTGTGTGGGGCGAACCAGTAACCCGCTGCAAGAAGCACAGTAAACACAATGCATTTTACATTAAAAGAAAAAGGCCGACCTGGAAAGATACCACCAGCCATTTCTTAATTTTATTTACGATTAAAAATGAGAACCAGAATAATAACCATGAGAACAAGGATGGTTGCAATTTTGAAATCAAATTGAGGAGGGTTGGGTGATGGTGCGTCCACCACGACTATGTTAGCCAGTGCATCCTCATATGAAAATTCTGGTTTGCCTATACGTTTGTTTACTATATTGTGAACGTCAACCGACCACCTGAAAAAATCCCCAGCTTCTGGAACTGGATTCTCGGTTAAAACACTATCAAAATGTAACCGACAAGATAAGCAGGGTATGACGGCCTTGAACCCTTCAACGAATCCTGATATTATTTTGTAGTCCTGGCACCCTAGACAGGCTATATGAAGCGCCATCCAAAAATGAGGACCCCATTTAGTTGGAGGAATGTTCATATCTGAATCTTACTGAGAATTTTTTACACAAAAATC
>Ga0222712_10006660_pt1 | contig 11359 bp, 11 predicted proteins | sample C33_657DmetaG_FD_165043 | JGI IMG/M metagenome (GOLD analysis project Ga0222712, IMG submission 165043) | Estuarine water microbial communities from San Francisco Bay, California, United States - C33_657D | ecosystem: Environmental > Aquatic > Marine > Unclassified | place: USA: California... | reverse complement strand
GACAAAAACTATTCACAGGTTTTTATTGTATGGGACAAGCTGTTTGGAAGTTTTCAGGAAGAGAGAAAAGACATTCCACCCGTTTACGGCATCACGCATCCTGCAGCGACCTGGAATCCGATCAAGATCAATTTTCAACACATGGCTCAATTGGTGGCCGATGCCTGGAGAACAAGCCAGTGGATGGACAAGGCCAGGATATGGTTCATGCCTACAGGATGGAGGCCTGCGGATGTGATTGAGAGATATCCACTGAAAAAAATTGAGAATGTTTATGCTTTTGAAAAATACGATCCCCCCAGCAGTCCGGGGATCCGAACCTGGTCTATGATCCAACTGGTTTTTCTGTTGCTGTTTATTTCTTATCTCTTTGGAAACCTTGCACCAATTGGTAGTCCGGGGATTTTCCTCTACGGACTTTTCATTTTCCTTTACATCTATGCACTGACATCCCTGATGGATGCTGAGAAAAATGCTCCGGTTTGGGAAGCCTTGAAATTGGTCACAGGTTTTTATCTCATCTACTCAACTGAAGGCTGGTTTGGAGCCGAAAAATATCAGGCTTCCATTCCTTATTTGGTGGGCTTTTATTTGATTGTTTCGATGTACCTGTCTACCAGCTTTTCCATCAACCGCAAGGTGAGTGTTCCTTCAGTAAGCAAAAGATCGTGAAAGGCCCTTACATCCAATTTTTCTTCCAGTGCTGTTGTTGCCCAAATGACAAGCTTTCAAAAAAATAATGCCTCAATTTACTTCTGCTTCTCCTTGCAAAGCCAGCGGAAAACCTGAGTCTTACTTATTCTATGATGCGATTGATCATCAATGGATTCTCTGCTTTCAATTCATCAGGGAGCAGTGCATCGGGATAGTTTTGGAAAGATATTGGACGGGCAAAACGCTTGATGGCATCTGGTCCAACGGAAGTGAACCTTGCATCGGTAGAGGCCGGAAAAGGGCCACCGTGTTGCATGGCATAACAAACCTCTACGCCAGTCGGCACTCCATTCATGATGATCCTGCCACATTTTTCTGAGATCACATCAATGATTTCCTTGTTGCCCAAAGCCTCTTTCTCAGTTGCCATGATGGTGGATGTCAGCTGGCCATCCATTGATGCTGCAACAGCCTTCATTTCTTCAGCATTGCTGCATACCACCACCAGAGAGAAGGGGCCAAATACCTCTTCTTTCAGGGAAGGATTCTCTAAAAATGCTGAAGCACTTACCGAAGCAATGATGGTCCGTGGGGCAGATAACCCTTCAGCATCCAATGATGAGGAAACTTTTGAAACAGCAGGATGATGCAGCACTGTTGAGGCTTTTTGAACATATGCATCAGCAATGCCCTGATGAAGCATTTTGCCAACAGTAATGGCATCCATTTTTTCTCCCAAAGAGGAAATGAAGGCCTGCAATGCAGCAGAGTCTATACCGATGATGATTCCGGGATTGGTACAGAACTGCCCAACGCCCAGGCTGATTGAATCAGCATACATCTTGGCGATGCCTGCTGGATCCGAAGACAGTTTTTCTTCAAATAAAAATACCGGATTGACACTGCCCATTTCAGCAAAAACGGGAATGGGTTCTTTCCTAAGGTTGGCCCATTTAAAAAGTGCCATCCCACCAGTGAAAGAACCAGTGAACCCAACAGCTTTTGTGTGGTCATTTTTTACGAGTGCCTCTCCCACTGCATGGGAGGCCCCGTTGAGATGAATGAAGATATCTTGTGACATCTCCATTTTTGCGAGCGCCTTGCTGATGGCATCTGCAACCATGGCAGATGTTTCTGGATGAGCAGGATGGGCCTTCACCACAACTGTACAACCCGCAGCCAGTGCGGATGCTGTGTCTCCACCTGCGGTTGAATAGGCATATGGAAAATTGCTTGAACCAAAGACTACTACAGGGCCCAGTGGAACCAACATTTTCCTGATATCCGGCCTAGCAGGCACTTTGTCTGGAAGGGCAGTACAGATTCTTGCTTCAAGCCAATCCCCTTTTTCGCAGGCATCAGCATAACTGTTCAACTGGTACATGGTTCTTCCCCGCTCTCCCTTCAGTCTTGCCTCGGGAAGATTGGTTTCTCTCATGGTAACCGCGATGAGTGCATCACCCAACGCTTCAATTTCCAAGGCTATGGCACGCATCAAACTTGCACGCTGTTCCAGTGATGATTTGGAATATGACTTGAAAGCGTTGCCAGATCTGATCATGGCATCACTCACCTGCTCAATGGTTGCATCTGAAAACATGGTATAATGTATTTTACTTGGTGTCCCCCGTTAGGGAATACCTTGAATAGTTATTAGAGTACTGGCCTGGCCGCAATCCCATCAGTAATGACCTTGAGGATTCTTTCTCTTTCTTCACCAATCAAAGGCAAGCGTGGTGCTCTCACATGCTCAGAACCAATTCCTGTTTGGGTTGCTGCAAGTTTGATGTATTGCACCAATTTGGGATGTATATCTAATTCAAGCAGGGGCATGAACCAACGGTATATTTTGATGGCTTCCTCCATTTTTCCAGCTTTAACAAGGTTATACATCACCACCGTTTCCTTTGGGAATGCGTCCACTAAACCAGCCACCAATCCATCCGCACCCAAGGCCAGTTCCTCCACTGTCAACGGATCCACGCCACAGAGTACAGCAAACCGGTCTCCAAACCTGTTCTTTAACCGCGTGATGTTGGTAACGTCACGGGTGGATTCTTTGATGGCATTGATATGGGGAATGGAAGACAATTCTTGAAACATATCCAGGGTGACATCAATTTTGTAATCCACCGGATTGTTGTAAATCATGATGGGCAGATCAGTATTGGCAGCGACTGCCTTGAAAAATTCCACCACCTCTCTATCGTCTGCCTTGTAGCGCATGGGGGGCAGCAGCATGATGCCATCGGCACCCCATTCCTTGGCAAGGATTGCATGCTGAATGGCTTCTTTGGTAGAGCCTTCCGCAATGTTCATGATCACAGGAAGTTTGCCAGCAAGTTTTTTTACAGAAAATTTCACCAACAGCTCTTTTTCATCCAGGACAAGTGAACTCGCCTCTCCGAGAGAACCTCCAATGATAATGCCATGTATTCCTGCGTCCACCTGGGCATCAAGATTTTTCTCGTACATAGCAAGGTCTACTTGATCATTGGCATCAAAAGGAGTGAGCAGGGCGGGGAAAACACCTTTCCATTGAAATGAAGCCATTTTGTTTAGTTTTTTTCAAACTTAAACAAAAATCGGGATTTAGGAAATCTAAGGGGGGGAATAAGCGTTTGCCAATCATAGAATTATTGGTTTAAAGGTGATAAACAGCTTCAAATCTGATTATCTTTAGTCCGGTACAAATAAAAAATCGTTTTGGGTGAGCAGGAACTGATATTACGGCTAAAAGCGGGCGATGCCCTAGCCTTCAAGGAATTGGTGGAAACCAGGCAGCCGCTTGTATTCAACACCGTACTTGGTTTCCTGCAAAACCATGAAGATACCGAAGACGTTACTCAGGATGTTTTCATCAAGGTTTTTGAGTCTATCCACCAGTTCAAGGGGGAATCTGCCCTTTCCACATGGGTATACCGGGTTGCGGTGACCACAGCCCTAGAATTCATCAGGAGAAAGAAAAGGAAAAAAAGATTTGGTTTTTTAAGCCCGATCTTAGGCGATAACAATGAGCCCACGGTCGATCTTACTGATTTTCATCACCCCGGGGTGACCCTGGACAATAAGGAGAAATCCACAATCCTTTTTAAGGCGATAAACAAATTGCCTGAAAATCAACAAATTGCGTTTATCCTTAACAAGGTAGAAGGATTAAGCTATCAAGAAGTAGCCGAAATCATGCAAACCAGCTTGTCTGCAGTTGAATCACTCCTGCACAGGGCCAAAACAAACCTAAAGGAAATATTAAAAAACTTTTATAACTTGGACTGAGACCGCAATGTCCTGGGAAAAAAGGCATCTACTTTAAAGAGAGCACATGAAACAAAAATTTACATCAGAAGAAGTAATCAACAGCCTGGAGGGAATCCAAAGGGCAGAGGGGTCACCTTTTCTTTTCACCAGGATCCAGGCCCGGATGAAAAAAGAAGAAAATCAACCGGAGATGGTATTTTTCCGATTTATTACCCGTCCTGCCTTTGCACTTACCCTGGCCCTGTTCTTCATAGCCATCAATGGTTACCTGATTATAAACAGAGTCAACAATAAAAATGCAATGGAGGATTTGGGGCAGCCTCTTGCCGCTGAATATGTGCAACATGATCTGAATCCTTACGAAACAAACGAACTACCATAATGAGCCAAACTAGATACAGGTGGATGCTTTTTCTGGTGATCATTTTGGTTGCCTCCAACGTTCTACTGGGATATTTGCTCTTGCAAACCGGCCATCACCCCATTCAAAAGAAAAGAAAAGGCAACGATGTTTCCGCTTGGTATGCCGAGGTTGGTCTTGAACAGGACCAGATTGATACCTTTAAGATCCTAAAGGAAGAGTATTTCAATGACATGAAGCCATTATGGGGTGATCTGCGCCAACTAAAAGACAGTCTTTACCAGCGATTGGACAAAGGCATTGAGGATAGCATATCTCAAAATATCCTTTTGATGATCAGCAAAAAAAACCTTGAAGCCGATTCAAGGACTTACCTCCATTTTACAAAATTGCGCAAGTTCTGTACTCCTACACAGCAAGCAAGGTTTGACACCATCATACCAAAGCTCATCAACAGGACCGGAAGAAGGCGTTGATTATCTTCTTACTTTTTTGATGGCCTCTTCCAGCAATGGTTCCAACACCTTGTACCCCTCAACTGTAGGGTGGACGCCATCATTGGCATATTCTTTTTTCATGCCTTTGTTGTCATCCACCACTGCACTGTAGAGGTCGAGATAATAAAACTTGTGCTCGGTAGCAAACTTCTTGATGGCTTCATTAAGGGCAATCACCTTGTCGCCTGGAGCGAGCCCTGGACGCCACTTGAAATCAGACGCCGGCAAAACAGAACAAAGGATAACCTTGATCTTGTTGAACCTTGCCAGTTGCGCCATGGACTTGATGTTGTCCAGCGTATGGGCAGGATTATAGGGTGCATTGTTTTCCGCAATATCGTTGATACCCGCCTTGAGCACCATGATGTCGGGTTGCAAAGTGATAACATCATCCTGCATCCTCAACAACATTTGGGGAGTTGTCTGTCCACTGATACCCCTGTCAAAATAGGGTTTTCCTGAAAAAAATTCGGGACGAAGCCTGATCCAACCTTCAAAAATGGAATTACCCATGAAAACAACCCGGGTTTCATTCTTCATTGGCGGCTCCACTTTTTTGTTTTCAGCCTCATATCTTTTAAAATTGGCCCAATCTATCCAGTTGTCGTTGACCTTTTTTTGTGCCATGATTGACATTGAAATGAATAACAAAATGAACCCTATCAATGATTTTTTAGACGCTTGTATCATCTTTTTAATTTTTGATTGAAATATATTAACCGTACAATTCGAAATGGATTGATTTTTTATCGACACCCAGGTCTTGAATGCGTTGTCTGGCCTCAGTGATCATGTCTTTCCAACCACAGAGATAAAAATGGGGCATTTCTGTTTTGCCTTCCATCAGCTGTTCATAGACACCATGAACATATCCGGTAAAAAGACCCTCGGCGACTGTTTCTTCTCTTGAAAAAGTTGGAAAATAATGGAAGCTTGGCAGCTTTTGCTTTAGGTCGAGAAGCTCCTTCAGATATAACGCATCCTGGCATTTTCGGGTGCCATATATCAGGTAGATATCCTTGTGGGGAATATTGTTGTGGTGAATGTGCTGGATCATGGACCGGAAGGGTGCGATACCTGTGCCAGTACATACCATGAAGATGTTTGTAGTAATGGGATCGGTCAACACAAAATGCCCTTGTGGACCACGCACAGGAAAGCTTGTACCGACAGCTGCTTCATTGAAAAGGTAGGTTGTTCCGAGTCCTCCTTCCATGAGCACAATGATCAACTCAAACACATTGGTTCCATCAGGTGCCGATGCGATGGAATAGCTTCTCCAGCGCTTGTTGGGCTGTTCGTGTATGGGGAGATCCAATGTTACAAACTGGCCTGGAATGAAATCAAACCTTTCTACCTCCGGAATTTGTATCCAGAACTTTTTGGTTGAAGCTGTTTCATTTTCAATGCGGATGATGGTTCCTGTTCGCCATGGTTGAGCTGCCATATGCTAAAATATTACTGTTAATGAATGCTGGGATAAATATTGATTTTTCAGGCTTTGAGTTTTATCATTACCAGTCCAAAAACCATCATGGCCATTCCTGTGTAAAGATTGATTCCTTGCTTGAGTGAAGAGGTTGTTGCATAACCAATCAACAATACAAGAGCAACCAAAATGAAAAAAACGCCAATGATAAAACTCAGTTGATTTAATTTTTCAGACATGTTTCTGGTTTTAGAAGAAAATGATGTTCAATAAGATGGTGATGACCAGCAAGATGATGCCCAAAGGAGCTGGCCTGAGGTACCATCGCTTTTCAGTACCGTATACTTTTTCTGTCAGTGAGTATACCAATCCTTTCAACTCCTCGTCAGGCTTGGGTTTGGTGACAAGACTTACAGCAATCGTTGTAAAGAAATTGGCAATCCAAGAAAAAGAGGCCACTATGAATGCCTGTCCCATCCCGCTGCTGATGGGATACACCGGAGATATCCATCCACCCTTCCCTTCAGCTATGGTAAGGCCATGGGTAATGGCTGCAGCCAATGTACCAGCAACCAACCCCCAGAATGCGCCATGCCCTGTTGTTCTCTTCCAGAACATGCCCAATAGGAAGGTGGCAAAAAGCGGACCATTGACAAAACTAAATACCAGTTGAAGGAAGTCATTGATGTTGTTGAAACTGGCAGCGATATAGGCAGTACCGATGGAAAATAAAATTCCAAAAAGAGTAACAAGCTTACCCACATTCAGGTAATGCTTGTCTGACTTGTTTTTAAAAAAATAAGCCTGGTATATATCGTAGGTAAACACTGCATTGAAGGCGGTTACATTGCCTGCCATGCCACTCATGAAGGATGCAATCAGTGCTGTTATTCCTACACCCAACAAACCACTGGGATAATAATGTGCAATCAATGAAGGCAGGGTCATGGTATAATCATATCCCCCAGCGGCATCAACTGGGATCCTGTAATCTCCAGAGTCCAACGCTGACTTGGTCAAGGCAATGGCAATTACACCAGGGAGAACAACAATCAATGGCATGAACATTTTTGGAATAGCGGCGATGATGGGTGTACGTTGAGCAGCACTCATGTTTTTGGCAATCATGGCGCGTTGGACAACAAGGAAATCTGTGCACCAATAGCCAAAGGACATCACAAAACCCAATCCAAAAATCAAAGACATGAAATGTATCCCCATGGGGTTGGCATCCGCATCACCCATGTATTTCCATGCATGCGTCAATTGAGGCTCGAGGTTTGTTCTGATGGTGTCCCACCCACCGGCATCCTGCAATGCAACAATCACCAGGGGCGACAGGCCCAATACGATGAGAAAAAACTGCAAGACTTCATTGTATACAGCACTGGTGAGTCCTCCAAGCAAGGTATAGGCCATGACAATGCCAGCTGCTATCCAAATGCAGAGGTCAAAATTCCAATTAAGGATAACCTCCAAAAGTTTAGCCAACGCGTACAGTGAAATGCCGGAGGAAAAAATCGTCATGGCGGCAAAAGTGAGTGCATTCAGCGCCCTTGTCTTTTCATCAAACCGTAAAAAAAGATATTCCGGTACACTTCTGGCTTTGCTACCATAATAGAAGGGCATCATGAATACACCAAGAAACACCATCGCGAAAATAGCGCCCACCCAATAAAAATGCACGGTCATGATGCCGTATTTGGCTCCAGAAGCCACCATTCCAAGCACCTCTTGTGCACCGAGGTTGGCTGAAATAAAAGCAAGTGAAGTAATCCAAAGGGGTATGCTTTTGTTGCTGTTCAGAAAATCATTGCTGGAGGTGATTTTTTTCTTGATGATTACACCTACTGCAACTACAAAAACGAAATAGATGAAAATAACGAGATAATCGGCAAAATGAAGATTCATGGCAATCGTTGGCTTGGGTTAATTGACTTTAAAATACGTAAAAAATCGCTAAAGATGGCTGATTGTGCAGAAATTTAATACTTCCTTTGAACAATTCTTCCGGATAATTTTTAACTTTATTCCAATCTAATAAAACAAATTACCATGCAGAACAATCAGTTCTCCACAAAAGAAATTAATCCATTGGGAAGCCTAGACGAGTGGGAAGACGATTTGCTGGAAAGATACCCAGATCCAGAAAAAATTGCAACAGCAAAAGCTACTGAATCATACAGGAACTATGAAGAACCTGCCCGCGATACTGTTCGTGAATTTTACAGGTTGAACCATACTTACCAGACCTATGATTTTGTCATGGAAAAAAGAAGGCAATACCTTTCTTTCGACAAGAAGGAAATGCCCATCTGGGATGCATTTGATTTCTTGAATGAACTGGTAGACGATTCAGATCCTGATACAGACCTTGATCAGTTCCAGCATTTGCTTCAAACTTCTGAAGCCATCAGAAGAGACGGACACCCAGACTGGATGGTATTGGTGGGACTGATGCATGATATGGGAAAAGTGCTCTGCTTGTTTGGAGAACCGCAGTGGGCCGTAGTGGGTGACACTTTCCCAGTTGGTTGCGCCTATTCTGACAAGATCATTTACCCGGAATTTTTCAAGGAAAATCCTGATTACAACAATCCGCTTTACAACACGAAATATGGTGTTTATGAGCCCAATTGCGGTTTGCGCAATGTGCACATGAGCTGGGGACATGATGAATACATTTATCAGATGATGAAGGATCATCTTCCTGAGTCAGCCCTTTATATGCTTCGTTACCACTCTTTCTATGCCTGGCACCGTGAAGGCGCTTATGAGCATTTATTGGACGACCATGACAGAGAGATGTTGAAATGGGTTCAACTCTTCAACCCTTATGACCTGTATTCCAAATGCCCAGAGCCACCAGATTGGAAGGTGCTGAAGCCTTATTATACAGCTCTCATTGAGAAATACCTGCCCAGAACACTGAAGTTCTGATCACTTTGATTTAATTCTTGATGAACTTTCGCAGCCTGGGGACCTCCAGTTTCAAAAGGTTTTCCATGACAATGGAGGCATTGAGTTTTGCACCATCCAGATTGGTATGTGTATGATCAACAGGGAAAAAAGGCTTTACCGCTTCTGCTCCCATGCTTTCATACTTTGATGCGACGATATCATTCAAATCAATGAACAATGCTCCTTCAGCCAAGGCAACTTCCTTGGCCCATTTGGCATAACTTTCTGTAGAGCGCAATACTTTGCCATTCTTCCAATCATTTCTGGGAATGGGTGAACATACGATGGGAACAGCGCCTGCTTGCCTGGTCTCGCGGATATACTTGCGCATGTACCAACCAAAAGAATAAACCGTTTCATTCACCTTTCGGATGGGATTGTATGTTTTCACACTGTCCTCTCCGATTCCCCTAATGGTGCCTCTTGCACGGGCTGTATCATCCAAAGGACCGCCGTCATTGTGACCAAATTGCATGATGACATAATCTCCTTTTTTTAACCTTGCGGTTATTTTCTCCCATCGCCCATCTGTGATAAAGGTGCGACTGCTTCTTCCTCCGATGGCATGGTTTTGTACACTGATTTTAGAAGTGTCAAAATAGGTTGACATAAAGCTTCCCCATCCCCATTGCTGACTTTTCCCAGTTCCATCACCATTGCGCACAGTTGAATCACCAATGATATAAAAGGCTCTCTTCTCCTTGTTCAACAAGGTAAAAGAACTCGCGATGAACAAAGCGACAAACAATACGTTCAGGTTTTTTTTCATTTTTGTTTTGATTTGGGAGTGATGGTAATCTTGGGCATCTGAGGTTGCTTCATTCCATGACCCAGGAAATAACTGGTATGCGGAGGCTGATTGTAGGCAACATTTTGCCATGCAATGCTCATGCGGTATTGTGGATCATGCATGAGTGTATGCAATTTGATTGTTGTGGGAATATTGGTTGAAAAAATCATCAACTTTTTATTGTCAGCAGATCGCACCAGGATTTCTTCCCGCCAATCGCCAAGGATGTCGGCACTCAGGCAGGGGTTGGACTTGGAGCCATTGATGCTTTGTCCACCATAGGCCTTCCCATCAAAGATCATCTCACTGCTACTGGTTTCATGTTTCCACTTGAAAACGGTTACGCCGTTCAATACTTCACTCAGTGCATCGCCATCCCAATAAATGCCCATGTTGCAGGCCGGGGTTCGCTCTGCAATCTTATTCCCCTTTGCATCAAACATCCCAGTAATGCCTGCCCCTGCCACCCAGCTCTCTGCTCCGGCAAAGCGAGGATCGATATCGATGGACAGTGCCCTACCGGGCCCTTCCCCATCATCGCCAGCCTTGATAGATGACTTCTTCCAAATGACCTCACCAGTTCTGGCATCACGAAAATTGGCTCCCGCATCACCAAATTTCTCTTGTGTACTGAACACTTCCAATCCTGGACGTTCAGGATCCAAATCACTTACATGCAAAGCATCAGCATGACCAATGCCTGTTGAATACAGTCCTTTTCCGTTATCGTCTATGGTCATCTGGCCATAGATGATTTCTTGTTTGCCATCATTGTCAACATCTGTAACGGTAAGGTTATGGTTTCCCTGGCCAGCAAACATTTTGTTCCCCTCTCTGTCAGAATCAAATGTCCAGCGTTTGGAGAGTTCTCCATTTTTATAATCCCATGCAGCGAGTACGGTTCTGGTATAATATCCACGGCACATCACCAAAGAAGGATGCATACCATCAAGATAAGCCACACAGGCAAGGAAGCGATCAACCCTGTTGCCATACCCATCTCCCCAAACCTGCTTCAGTTGTTCCATCGTAGGATTTTCTGTATCGGGATACCTAGGAGGGTCGTAGGCAACGGTGCTCATGGCAGCACCAGTCATGCCATTAAATACAGTAAGATATTCAGGGCCAGACAATATGTAGCCACGCTGGTTGCGGTAATTCTTGGTGCTGTCTCCAATAGGGTTACCAGTTCCATCGATGGTACCATCAGCTGTTTTCATCGCAACTTCTGCCTTACCATCCCCATCAAGATCATAAACCATGAACTGGGAATAATGCGCGCCCTCTCTAATGTTTTTGCCCAGGTTGATTTGCCAGAGCATCTTTCCATCCAAAGTATAACATTGAAAAATGGGTGAATCAGTAAAACCAGCCCTGGAATTGTCTGCCCCTTTTCCTGCCATGTGAAG
>Ga0222712_10006659_pt1 | contig 11359 bp, 12 predicted proteins | sample C33_657DmetaG_FD_165043 | JGI IMG/M metagenome (GOLD analysis project Ga0222712, IMG submission 165043) | Estuarine water microbial communities from San Francisco Bay, California, United States - C33_657D | ecosystem: Environmental > Aquatic > Marine > Unclassified | place: USA: California... | reverse complement strand
CTCCGCGCACCTAGAAGGTCTGCAGTCGTGGGGAGCTGATAGCCATGAATTGCGTCGCAGCATGGCAAGGGTCGTCTATTTGACTCTTACTGGTCAGTCGCCGCCGGGGGACTGAGCCTCGTCGGATCGGGCCCGATCGGCGATTGATCCGCGGCGGAACAATGCCCATAGGCAGAGACCCGAGACCACAGCGATCGCGATGACGATGAGTGGCCAAGGTGTCGACGAGGCGAAGGTGGCGTCGGGAAGCAACGGCATCTCTCCACGCTAGAGCGCCCCGTGCTGGTCAGGGTGACGCGTGGCCGGTACCTTTCGACACGCACGATCACGCAAACTTTCGACTCGAGGCTGCACGATGAAAATTTCTGTCGGACTTCCCACCCACCATGTGGATGCTCTTGATGAGTGGTGTACGGCAGACGCCATCACGCAAATGGCGCAAGCCTGTGAAGCCGCTGGTGCGGACGCTGTCTTCGTGACCGATCATCCCGCTCCCGATGTGAAGTTTCTCGCCAAGGGTGGACACCATGCGCTCGACCCCTTTGTGGCGCTCACTGTGGCGTCGACGGCAACCTCAAAACTGCGACTCCATTTCAACTTGGCGATCTTGGCCTACCGAAACCCATTCATTTCGGCCAAGGCGATTGCAACACTCGACCTGATTTCGAACGGACGAGTCATCCTCGGCACCGGTGCCGGTTATCTCGCTCCTGAATTCGCTGCCGTGGGCGGCGATTTTGAGAAGCGCAATGACGTGACCGATGAAGCCATCCGGGCGATGAGGGCGATCTGGTCGGGCGAACCGGTCACAATGACAGGCCTCCACTTTGATGCAGTCGACACGATCGCTCTCCCTCTCCCGGTGCAGCAACCATCGATCCCGATCTGGATCGGTGGTAATTCGAATCGAGCAATCCGTCGTTCGGTTGAACTCGCCGATGGATGGAATCCCATGCCGAGTCCGGCACAAGCAAGCCGGATGCTGCGCACGCCCCCGATCGAAACGATCGAGGACCTTGAGCGCCGCATCGGTGACCTTGCTGCCGCAAGCGAGAAGGCAGGTCGCGAAATTCCGCCCGAAGTTATTTTCACTCCAATTGGTTACGCGCACTTCAGCGGTGCATTTCCCGATGCCGCGCAATTCGTTGACGATGTCGCTGCGTATGCATCGATTGGCGTAAGCACGCTCACGATCAATCTTCCTGGCAAGACTCGCGCTGAATTCATCGAAAGTGTTGAGTGGCTCGGCGCCGAAGTCATCTCAAACATTGACTCGTGAGTATTTGTGACTGACCGCGTGGAAACTTCGGCGGGGGCTATCGAACGCGCTGTCGCCGCGCTCCGGTCGGGCGGACTTATTGCGCTTCCGACAGAGACGGTTTACGGACTTGGCGCTGATGCCTCAAACGACGATGCCGTTCGACGCGTGTTCGAAGTCAAAGGTCGTCCGAGCGATCATCCGCTTATCGTTCACATTGCTGATGCAACACAACTCGAATTGTGGGCGGCGTCAGTGAGTCCGACTGCGCAGTTACTTGCTGACGCGTTCTGGCCTGGTCCGCTCACGCTCTTGGTGGAGCGTTCCTCGTCAGTCTCACCAGTAGTGACTGGCGGTCGCCCCACGGTAGGCATTCGTGTTCCTGATCATCCTGTGGCGTTGGAACTTCTTCGAGCATTTGGAGGCGGAGTCGCTGCGCCATCGGCAAATCGCTTCGGACGCGTGAGCCCAACCACTGCGGCTCATGTCATTGCCGATCTTGGTAACGATGTCGACGTTGTACTTGACGGTGGTCCGTGTCGCGTTGGTGTGGAGTCGACGATTGTCGACCTCACTGGCGATGTACCAGTGGTGCTGCGCGCTGGCGGCGTTTCAGTGGATCGCTTGGAAGAAGTTCTTGGGCATTCAGTTGAAGTGCATGTGAGTGCCGAGCCTTCAAATGCGGGTGCCCGCGCTTCGGGAATGCTTGAAGCTCATTACGCGCCAAATGCAAAGGTCGTACTCGCAACCGAACGTGAACTTGTCGAGGTAATGATCGGGGTTCTGCGTTCAGCGAGTGGTCCTGTGGGGCTCTTGGCTGAAAGTTCTTTGGTTGGTCTTCCCGAAGACATCGTGGAATTGGAACCGGCGGGAACTGCCGACGAATACGCCGCAGTGCTGTACTCGCGATTACGCCAAGCGGACAGACTTGGTCTCGCAGTTTTGGTGTGCGTTCCGCCGCCAGCGGTTGGAGTTGGTCTTGCTGTCAACGACCGATTGCGCCGAGCCGCGGCGTCTTCGTAAGAATCAGACCACGGTTATCGAGCGCGTGTCCCAGCCGGTATAGCCATCGATGGCCCTCGGAGTGATCTCGCCGGTCTGAACGTTTCCAGCGGCATCAATGCATCGGACCGAAATTTCATGTTCGCCTTTCGGCGCATCCCAGTCGTAGAACCATTGACGCCACACTCCACCAGACAATGATTCGCCAAGCGAGGCCTGGCGCCATTCGCCATCGATCTTGACCTCGACGGCAGAAACGCCAGCGTTCGGCGCCCATGCAACACCGGCCAGTGTGACAACGCCTGCAGGTTGACGCGCCCCTTCGCGGGGAACATCAATGCGTGAGGACATTTTGATTGGTCCGTTCTTCGCCCAGCCCTGCTGAATCCAGTAGCCGTTGAATGCTTCCCAACCTGTGAGATCGATTGATTGCAGCCATTTGGTTGACGACACGTAGCCGAAGAGGCCTTCGACGATGAGGCGAGCCGGGAAACCGTTCTCCCTCGGCAGCGGAACGCCGTTCATGCCAATGGCGATAAGTGCTGAGCGTCCGTCGTATGCAGCGTCGGTGGGAAAGCCTGCAGTGAATCCGTCGACGGACGTGCCAACGATTTGTTCACCAGTTGGTTCGATGCCTGCTTGGTCAAGAAGTGTGCGTAGTTCAACGCCTTGCCAGACGGCAGTCCCAATCAGTGTTCCGCCTACGCGATTTGAAACACAGGCGAGCGTGACCGGAGCCTCAACCTGAGGCATCGCCAACAGTTCGTCATAACTGATCGAAAACGGCGAGCGCACGTTGCCCTTGATGGCGAGTCGCCAATTTGCAAGGTCGACGTTCGGGATGCTGAAAGCGGTATCGATTCGGAAAAAGTCTTCGTTCGGTGTGATGAGTGGCGTGATGCCCTCAATGGGAAGGTTCGGAGTGGAAGCAACCGAACGAAGCTGTTGCGGCAAGGTGCTCGCGGGAGAGGGGAGTGTGGCTCCAGGGGCGGCCCCCGGGGAGCCTGCGGGAGAACCGCCCGAAGAGAGTGCCTTTGCGCCCAGAGCGGCGACAGCAGTTCCGGCAGCGGCGACTCCTGTCCACTTGAGAAACGAACGTCGGGTGCCCGCAACCCGCCGGTTGCTTTGGGGTGGGGGTGGTGCAGGCGTATCGGCGACTGCGGGATCGTTCATGGGTTCATTCAACTCCGAACTCGCGAAGGTTCAACGGTCAGGGAGGCCAGAAATCCCCACCCGCGACTGCCTACCGACCGGTAGGTAGGCTACGGTTCGCGTTCGCACCCCCCCCCCAGAAAGGCCCAGTGTGGACCACGCCAGTACCGCCCCGACGCGCACCACTCGATCGGCATTTGAACGCCCCGCCGACGAGAAGGTGAATTGGGTGAGTTCGATTCCGTTCCTTGCTTTCCACGTTGTCGCTCTCGTCGGAACGATCATGTTTGGCATCACACCGATTGCTCTCGCTCTCTTTCTTTTCATGGTGTGGGGCCGGATCTGGTTCATCACCGCGGGCTATCACCGGTATTTCGCACATCGCTCCTACCGCACGAGCCGAGCGTTCCAGTTGTTCCTGGCGGTTGGCGGAGTGATGTGTGTGCAAAAAGGTCCGTTGTGGTGGGCCGGTCATCACCGTGAACATCATCGCAATAGCGACGACGAAGATGATGTGCATTCACCGCTCAAAGGATTTTGGTGGAGTCATGTTGGCTGGATTCTTTGCGACAAATTCTCAGAGCCGCCGATTGATCGAATCAAAGATTTTGCAAAGTATCCCGAACTTCGTTTTGTTGAAAAGTGGAATGGCACCTTCGCTTGGCTCACTGCGCTGCTGTGTTTCCTGATTGGTGGCTGGTCGGGGCTGTTCTTCGGGTTCTTTATGGGAACAGTTGTGCTGTGGCACAATACGTTCCTTGTGAATTCGCTCGCACACGTTATGGGTCGTCGTCGTTATGTCACCGACGACACCAGTCGCAACAACGTTTTCATTGCGCTCACTACTCTCGGCGAAGGCTGGCACAACAACCACCACTACTACCAGGCATCAGCTCGCAACGGATTCTTTTGGTGGGAGATTGATCTCACCTATCAGTCGCTGCGTGTGCTGTCTTGGCTCAAGATCGTGCGTGATCTCAAAGTTCCGTCCGCAGAATTGCTTGCGTCGAATCGAATTGCTGATGGCAATGTTGACATCGGGATGACGCGCGCAGGGCTCGTGCGCGCTGAACTCGCCTCGGTGAACGATTGAGTTGAAGCGCCTTCGCCGTCAGAGAAGGCGAGTGATTGAGTCAGTTCTGACGGTGACGAGCATTCATCAGTCGGACGGTGCCGGTCTTCGACCGAATCACGAGCGACTGCGTTGAAACGAAGCCAGCGCTTACGTGAACTCCCTTGAGGAGTTCGCCGTCGGTGATACCGGTCGCAGCGAAGAAGCAATTGTCGCCAGCAACGAGATCATCGGTGGAGAGAACCTTGGTGAGGTCGTAGCCGGCGGCGATTGCTGCACTGCGCTCCTCATCGTTGCGGGGCCACAGGCGACCTTGAAGCTCTCCGCCCATTCCCTTGAGTGCCGCAGCAGCAATGACACCTTCGGGTGTGCCGCCGATGCCAAACATGATGTCGGCACCGGAGTCGGGCCACGCAGTTGTGATCGCGCCAGCGACATCGCCATCAGGGATGAGTCGAATACGCGAACCGGCTTCACGGATTTCAGCGACAAGGTCGTCGTGACGATCTCGATCAAGGACAACAGCGGTGACGTCACGGATGTCGATGCGCTTAGCCTTCGCAACAGCCTTGAGGTTCTCGGTGGCAGAAAGTTCGATACTGCACAGTCCAACGAGTTCGGGTCCAACGGCGAGCTTGTCCATGTAGACACACGGGCCTGGGTCGAACATCGAACCCTTTTCCGAGAGGGCAATAACGGCAAGGGCGTTGCCGCGACCCTTTGAGGTAAGCGTCGTGCCATCGATCGGGTCAACCGCGATATCGCATTCGGGCGGAGAACCGTCGCCGATGCGCTCGCCGTTGTAGAGCATGGGGGCTTCGTCCTTCTCGCCCTCGCCGATGATGACGGTGCCGTCCATCGAGACGGTACGAAGGGCAAGGCGCATGGCATCGACAGCCGCGCCGTCGGCGCCTTCCTTGTCACCGCGGCCCATCCAACGGCTGGCGGCGAGGGCGGCGGCCTCGGTCACGCGAACGAGATCGAGGGCGATGTTGCGGTCAAGGGGCACGTCAGTCATGGGGGCAGACGATACTGCCTCGGCTCCGCCCGACAGGATCCTTTGGCGGGCACAGCGATACCCTCACACCGTGGTGGCGCTGGCCGAACTCGAGATCTTCTGTTCTCGTCCTCACGCGCCCACACGGCGGGTCGCACTTGGTGTCCGATCGCTTCCCTGTGACCCAAGCCCAGGTTACGGCGGGGTTCTTCTTGGGGGAGTAGTGGCCCGGTTTGTGGCCGATATTGATCCCGAGATGATTCCCGATCTTGAAGCTCTCACCCGTGAACTGGAAGCGGGCAAGCGAGTTTCGCAACCTCGACTTCGGTTCCGGCTCCAAGTCGACACGGTTGGACTGACTGCTGTGACTCACCGATTGGTGGGCAACGGTGAGTCGCTTGCATTTGAGTTCGATGATCACGGCGCACCGGAGCAACAAATTCTTGGTGCCGCGTACGCAGCCGGTGCGCTCGCTCCGCAGTTGCGACGCCCGGTGATGGCCATCATTCGCCGAGCAATTTCGTGGGGTGGTCCGGTTGGCCCTGAACTCATCGCGTCGCTCAGTGGGTTTCGTGGCGGAATCGCTGGTTCCCGAAGCGCAGTCGGCGATCCAGTGAAGTGGGCGCTCGAACGCTTGGGCTTTGCTCGGGAATCGCTCTCGCCGTCATCTCGTGACGTGCAGCGCAACTACCGAGAACGTTTGCGCGAAGTGCATCCCGATCACGGTGCTGAAGTCGCGGGCGCAGCACAACGAATCGCTGAACTCTCTGAAGCGCGTCGTATTCTCATCGGTCGATGACTTCCGCAGGCGCACTTCTTCTTGCTCCCGGTGCTGGCGCTGATCGCAATCACCACACGTTGTGTGCAGTTGCCGATGCGATCGCACCGCTTCCTGTTGAGCGAATGGACTTTCCTGCGCGAAAGGCGGGTCGTAAAGGTGTCGACCGCGCGCCTGTCGCTATTGCAGCGGTGGTCGACGAAGCGAGTGCGCTCGTTTCAGCGGCAAAGGTTCGCCCGAACCGACTGGTGTTGGGCGGCCGATCATTCGGTGGCCGCATGTGTTCGATAGCAGTTGCTGAGGGTCTTCCCGCAGCGGGTCTGGTGCTGTTGAGTTATCCGCTGCACCCGCCGGGTAAGCCCGAGACGTTGCGCGTTGATCATTTTCCATCGCTTGATCTCCCGTGCCTCTTCATAAGCGGCGAAAAAGACCCATTCGGTACGCCTGCCGAATTCAACAGGCAACTCAAAAAAATTCCGGGCGACGTCGAATTCATCCTGGTGCCCGGTGCCCATGATCCACGAGGTCAAGACGAAGCAATCGCTGAACACGTTCGCTCGTGGGTGCGAGCGCTGCGTTAGGTGAGCAGACCGTTCACTGATTGTGTTCGTGGTCTGAGGGATTGAGTTCCTCAAGTTCTCGCCGGGCGGTCTCGGGAAACCAGAACAACACCACGAAAATCAAAAGTGCCGGCGCAATCGCGACGACCGCCATGGCGTGCCCAAGTCCCTCAACCCGATCGGCCAGCCAACCGACGATGAGGAGTCCGAGGCTGCTTCCGGCAACGGCAACAACTTGTAGACCGCCGTTGGCGGTGCCTCGTTGACTTGTTGGAAACAGTTCTGGTCCGTACACGGCGAGTGCGGGCACGGCCACCGCACCGATAACGGCAGCAGCAACCGACGCCAGCCACAACGGCCAACCCCACGACAAGTAGGAAATGACAGTGAACAAAACGCCGCCGGCGATGCCGATTGCGCCAATGATTCGGCGACCATGACGATCGGCCAATTTTCCGCCAACGACGATTCCGATTCCGCCCGGCGTATTCGTGGCGAGAACGAAGACTGCGATGAGGACTCCGGAGAAACCGCGTTCGGTTCTGAGGAATTCGTTGAGGAACTGCGCGGCGGGAGCGAGGAAAAGAGACCAAAGAAACGCACCCGTTGCCAACATGGCGAAACGACGCCAGTGAATACGGTCCTTGATCGATTTGGTTGGCGAATTGGAGACTCGGCGTTGGCGTGTTTCAAATCGTTTTGTTTCGGGAAGGCGTCGGGAAATTCGCAGGCACGGATAAATGGCAATTAACGGCACGAGATACGCGAATCTCCAAGCGCTGATCGAAACGTCGACATAGAGAAGGTTGAGGACACAGAGTCCGGCCCCAAGCGCTGCTGTCATCGTGACGACAGAAACGGCGAAGGCGCGCGTCCCTGATGGCATCTCTTCGGCGGCCATCACTGCGATGAGGATTACGACGACAGTCGAGAGTGACCGAGCGAACGTCTGTGAAGCGCCGAGCCACACCATTTCTGTGGACAGAGCGCCAAGTGCGGTAATCACGCACGAGCCAAGTAGCGCGGCTACGAGAACTCTTTTGCGACCGTGTTTGTCGGCAAGCGCAACAATTGCGAGCGAGAGAAGCACGCCTATTCGAACTATTGCCAGCAGGGTTCCTTGTTCCCCGGTTCCGGCGCCGAATTGATCGGCGGCATAGGTGAGTGTCTGAGTGATGAGCGTTCCGAGGTAGCCGCTAATAACCGCAAAGACGCAAAGTACGGAAAGGACCGTTGCGGCACGAGAGTCGAGTGCTTCGGGGGGCGCCCACCAGGGCTGATGTCCCTCGGGCCGAGGCGGTCGGCGCAAGTGATGGCGAAGCGCAGGGCGAAAGAGGAGTCCCCACACTGGAACCGCGAGTCGATAGTCAACGACTTCGTCCACGATCGTGTGCCCGTCAGCATCGGCAATGAGCGAAACCTGGCGATGCCATCGGTGGAATGGTCCAACGTGTGCATCAAAGGTTGATGTCGTCGGCGAGTGCTCAGTGCGCCGTTCGATTACAACATCGTTTCGTGGCTCTAACCACGTCGTAGCCGAGTCGTGGGGAACCCGGTGTCGATGTTCGAGTCGCGTCACGGACGGGGGCCAAACGCAATAGCGTCGCGTCGCCCTCGTTTGAGTTCAAAGAACGTGGGAAGCTCAACCGCCGCAGTGATGACATTCCAAAGTGCGAGTGCATCATCGCCAGTCGGTGGCGGCGAAACGATGGGTCCGAAAAAACCACGACCCAAAGATGGGATCGCAATAATTGGTGAGCCAACGTCTGGGCTTGCCAGTTCCATTGCCTCAGTCACTGACTGGGCAATTGCAACATCCCAACCTTCATCATTTATTGCGGTAGTTGTGAATGCGAGATCGACTCGGCACTCGTCGGCACACGCAGTGATGAGATCATCGCCGGGGTCATGGTCGTCATGATGAACGCGTGCCCCGTAAGCTGTGAACATCGTCTGAATATCGTCATTGCGATCTTCCGAGCGCAATGCTTCAAGAACGCGAGCCATCCTGCGACTGCACGTGAGCTTCGGGCGAAAATGTTCGGAGACCTCGCGGTCCTTATTGAGTTCGGCCAAGCTGAGCGTCCGCCAGACAATCGAGACACACGCACGATCGGTCGCCTCGATAAGCCAACGGCTCGTGTTCCATGTCCACGGGCAACATGGGTCGGCGAAGAAGTGCACAGTGTCGATTGTCATGGCTCGGTCCCGGGCGTCGAAGGTTCGCTGGCTTCGGTGGGCGAGGCGTCTTCACGTCGCTTGGCCTGAATCGCTTTCGCTCGCTTATTTGCAAGCAACAGGAGTCCGACGAAAAGTCCGATCGGGACGAGCACCATGAGTGCTTCGTCCCAACCGCCTTGGTGCCCGAGGATCACTGAAATCACGCTCGGAGTCTCGCACGGTCAGGCCCATTCGCCGACTCGGGTGTGGCGCTTGAGCTGCGACTCCATAGACTCAGGAGGTGCGTGAACAGGTCGAGAAAGTCATTGAGGTCGTTCGTCCGGCCATTCAGGCCGATAACGGCGATGTCCTTCTTCACGATGTCAATGAAGAGACCGGTCTGGTGACCGTCGAACTCATTGGTGCCTGCGTCTCGTGTCCTGCCTCGACGGTCACGTTGAAGGCGGGGCTTGAGCGCATCCTCATCGATCGGGTTCCGGGCGTCACTGAAGTCATCGACGCCGGCGCGGCAAACCATGTCATCGGCGAGACTCCAGTTTCTCTCTGACCAATCGATTCCAGCGCTGATCACTGTCCTAGCGTGTCGTTATGACCACGCTTGGTGACGCGGACGCTGCCGCGCTTTTGGCTGCAGCTCGATCTGGAGATCGATCTGCATTGGCGCGGCTCCTCTCAAAAGTTGAACGTGGTGGTGATGACGCCCGATCGGTGAGTGAAGTCACCCATGCGATTGCCGGTGCGGCGACCACCATCGGGATCACCGGAGCCCCAGGAGCCGGAAAGTCGACGTTGACATCCGCGTTGGTCCGCGAGATGCGCGCATCCGAAGCAAGTGTCGGCGTACTTGCGATCGACCCGTCATCTCCGTTTACCGGAGGTGCGATTTTGGGCGACCGAGTTCGAATGGATGAACACGCACTCGATGACGACGTCTTCATTCGATCCATGGCGACTCGTGGTCATCTTGGAGGTCTTTCCGTTGCTGTTCCAGATGCTGCGCGTGTTCTTGATGCAGTTGGGATGCAATGGGTCGTCATCGAAACTGTCGGTGTCGGGCAGGTTGAAGTTGAAATCGCCGGTGAGGCCGATACGACGGTCGTTGTTGTCAACCCTGGGTGGGGCGACACGGTGCAAGCCAATAAAGCAGGCCTCATGGAGATTGCTGACATCTTCGTGGTGAACAAGGCCGATCGAGCTGGCGTTGAGGAAACCGTTGCTGACATCGAACGAATGCTTTCTTTGCGCACCGCATCACCATGGCGTCCACCCGTCATCCAAACAGTCGCTACCGAAGGTCGCGGCACGAGCGAACTCTGGTCAGCGCTCCAACGTCACCGCGACTGGTCCGTCGAAAGTGGCGAATTTGAACGCCGTCGAGCGCTTCGGCTCGATCAGGAACTTCGACGAGTTGTGAATTCGTTAATGACGGCAAAGATCGAGGATCTCGCCGCTGGCGACGCGTGGCGAACGGCTCGGAACGATGTTGCGTCACGTGAGGTCGATCCGTGGACTGCGGCACACCGACTCCTCGGCTGAGCTCGTACGTCTGAGTCATTCGAACTGAATCGACAGGAACCTGTCGATCTTTGGCGACCAAATGGGTATCGTGCGCGGCCTTCGGACTCGGGGGATGCAATGAAGTGTGACTGGCAAATGTGTAGTCGTCGATTCTTACTTGCGGCCGTACTGGTTGGCGCGCTGCTTACTTTCAACTCCGGTTTTGCGAATGGTGAAGCGATTGGTCGCATAACGAACGGAACCCCCGAAGCAATTGTCGTCGTGACGCGAGACGGTACGTTGGGCTCATGGCGCTCGACTGCATCAAGCGGTGCTCGTTGGCGGTGTGGGTACTACGAGGTTGTAGCTCCACAAATGTCTGTACTTGATCCAACGCCGGTAGTTGATTGGGCAGCGGGACCGGTGAATCCCTTGCGGGGTGAGTACTACATGCTTGGTTGTGTCGACGCGAGTGGTGTGCGCGTTCACACGCGTTATCTCGCGTTTGACCCCGGTGATCCGTTTGGTGGAGCAGGAGCAACGGCGCGGGCGATCGACGAAGCTCGGCGTCGCTTAGAACTCCCCGAACCGCGGCCGCGCGTAAACCCGCCCGACGAACAGTTGGTCGGGCTACCGATGTGGATGTGGTTGGAGGAGCCGTGGGAGCGGATTTGGGCGACTGCGTCTATAGGCGATGTTTGGGCAAGTGTCGATGCCTGGCCCGAGACATCGCTTTGGGAATTCGAAGACGGAACGACTCTCTGGTGTGATCAAGGCGTTGCGTACGACATTTGGCGACGACCGTCGGAGCAATCTTCAAGTTGTACGCACACCTTCAGCAACTCCTCGGTGTGGTCAGACG
>Ga0222712_10006656_pt1 | contig 11362 bp, 9 predicted proteins | sample C33_657DmetaG_FD_165043 | JGI IMG/M metagenome (GOLD analysis project Ga0222712, IMG submission 165043) | Estuarine water microbial communities from San Francisco Bay, California, United States - C33_657D | ecosystem: Environmental > Aquatic > Marine > Unclassified | place: USA: California... | reverse complement strand
TTCATTGCGATCGATACGTACCGTCTCGCGCTTATCCTCGCGGTTCCAGAGAATAAAGGTGGCAATCAGGGCGAGGATGATTGGAATCTCCCCCATAGCCCAACCGATGCTGCCTCCGGCATTCTGATCGGACAAGAAGTCTGTAATCCAAGGGGTACGCAGTGATGCGTAGTAACCACCATCAATCAAGGTGCTGGTCGACATCAATGCGATTGAGAAGAAGGCGTGGAGGCTCATTGCAGCGAAGAGGATCACGATACGAACGATATGTGGGTACTTCCGTGGGCTTGGGTCGATGCCGATTACTACATTAAAGAATAAGAATCCAGCGAGGATGAAGTGGATATTCATCAAGATATGGCCCGCGTGATTTTGCATGAGCGCACCAAAGAGATCAGTGAAGTAAAGGACGAAGAGCGATCCATCAAAGAGCGCTAGTGCTGCAATTGGATTGGTGAGAATCACTGAATACTTCGAGTGAAGAGCTGTCAGCGCTAGCGCTCTTACGCCGCGCTCTTTTCCATCTCTGCTCTGTGGCAATGTGCGCAACGCCAAAGTGATTGGGGCGCCAAGTACTAAACCAATTGGCGCAATCATTCCCAGCAACATATGCGCCATCATGTGATATTCAAAAGAGAAGACTGCATAGACACCTAAGCCACCAGATGTTGCAAAATCAATGAGTGCGATTCCTGATGCAAATGCGATGGTGCGACCAATAGGCCATGAATCACCGCGTGATTTCAGAACCATCACACCCTTGATGTATAGCGCGACTGCTGTAATCAAGAGCGCAATCATCAACGCATCTGGATTGTAGAGCTTGAGAATATTCCAGAGCGATGGTGGCGGTGGTGTCTTTTGTCCGACCAACAGTTCTGCCGCAGTTAATGAAGTGACATCACCAATAGGTGGCTGAATCTGAGATAGCCAACTTCCCATAAAGAGCACAGATGTCATCACCATCGCTTCAACACCGATTAAGCGAATGAGTTCTTGTAGACGCAACTGATCCCGAGATTCCAGCGCCTTTCTATTGGCATAACCCATCGCCAGAAGCGCCCCTGTAAGAAGAACCTTTGCAATTACTACATATGAATATTGAGTGCCCCATGCGGACTTATCGTTGAGGCGAGTCCAACTGGTTGCTACACCGCTTACTACAACTGCTATCGCAGCCCAGAGCGCCAACTGTGAGAAGCGATAGAGCGCCGATGTGCGCTCTTCAATGGGAATATAGAGAACGCCAAAGAGACCACCGACCCAGAGCGATAGCGCAACAACGTGGGTGACCAGGGCGCCAATTGCTAACGCGTGTGAACCACTTGCTGCTGCATGGCTTTGAAAGATTGGCGCTACAAGAGAAACAAGGGCAATACCCATGAGGATGATCAATGGAAGCGAGCGCTTAAAGAATGGGAGCAAGATGGCAACGATTGCCAGGCCGATCAGCTGAAAGAACATCGCCTTTCCTAGATCGGTCTGAGTTAAATAGGAGTTCAGGGTTGTTCCATCGAAGGCTTCCACAAATGGAACGCTTAAAATCTGTGAAACTTTAAAGATGACTCCTAGGAATGCGGAGAGAAACCAGAGCGATGCCAGAAGAGTTGCGCTCTTCTTAATCTTGAGGCCATTGGTAGTAAGCGCACCTTCTTCGTTAGTGACAAAGAGGGCAGCGGCAAGCAAGGTTCCGATTGTTGCAAAGGCGAGTAGATAGAACGCGCCTTGGTTAAGAATCATCTCTCGCTATACAGCTTTCGTGCGTAGCGAGCCATAGCGACTGTCACAACGATAGCTGCCAATAAAAGTCCTAGAACAAAGATTGTCGTTCCAGAGTTATTGCCAGATGGAGTTGGCGCCTGAGTTGGTTCTGGTGCAACTGTTGCAACAACTGTTGGCTCGGCAAAGTTAAATGTAAATGAGCCGGTGAGTGGAAGATCATTTTCTGCAAGTAGCGTGTAGGTGACTGTGTAGATACCTGAGCGAACAAAATTCTTAAGTCCGACCACTGCCTCACTGCCAGCGATTGTCAAAGTCCCATCATCAACGCGGATTCCAGATGGATCGGTGACGACCACATCGTTTCCGGCATCCATGAGGGGCAGCTCTGTTGTGATTGTCACTGCGCTAGGAGCTGACTCGAGAGATTGGCCAGAGGTTGGGCTAGAGGAGACGAGTGTGTTTGCACTTGCAGCAGGCGCGATGAGTAGCGCAAATACAGCGATTGCCGCGCTCAATACCTTTTTCATATATCCCCCTCTAGGCGTTGATTCGCGCCTATCGTCTCACCTCTTTAGACTATGGCACCAGTCGAAGAGCGATAAATCACAAGAAGAAGGGTCACATCTGATGCCAACATATCAATATGCGTGCAGCGCCTGCGGCCATGTCTTTGAGATTGTTCAATCCTTCAGCGATAACGCTTTAACCGAGTGCCCTGAATGCAAAGGCGCGATTAAGAAGGTCTATAGCAATGTTGGAGTCGTCTTCAAGGGCTCTGGTTTCTATAAGACAGATTCAGCCCCAAAGCCAGCGTCGAGCGATTAGCCGCCGTGGTGGGGTGGGCGATCGCCCTTAATCTCTGCTTCGCGACGATCTAGCTCGGCCTGATCCTCACGAGGGTCACGTTCATCATCGGTTGTATCAGGAAAGATATTACTCACAGCGGTAGACCCCCTTTCAAACAGGACGAGTGAAGTCTACTCCTGCATACTTCTTCCATGTTCGAAAAACTTGGCCACTTCGCCGTCCGCCGTAAGAAAATCGCAGTAATCACCTTTATTGTCTCCATCCTTGTCGCAGGTGGAGTTGGAGCGCAGGTATTCAACCGTCTCGATTCAGGCGGATACTCAATCGCTTCAAGTGATTCTTACAAGGTTTACGAATACATCAGCGAGACGCTCAAAGAATCTGATCCAGCGATTGTCGTAATGGTTGATGCTGGAACAAGTATTGATGACCCTGCAATTGCAGCTCGCGCAGTCGCGCTTGAAAAGAAGATGGGTGCAGAAGAAGGCGTCTCAAAGACTCTCTCTTACTGGTCCGCAGGTGGTGCACCTTCTCTGAAATCTAGCGATGGTAATGCTGCTTACATTCTTATCTATGGCGATGGCGAAGCATTCAGTCCTAAGAGCCAAGAGCTCGGAAAGATCTTCCAAGATAATTACGATGGAAAGGTTGATGGCTTTACTCTCTACGCTGGAGGCTTCGGCGTCATTGGAAATGCCATCACTGAAAAAATTGGTAAAGATCTCAAGCTCTCTGAATCAATTTCAATTCCACTGACTTTTATCTTGCTCGCCTTTGTCTTTGGCGCACTCGCCGCATCTGCGATGCCACTAATCGTTGGCGTTGCTGCCATCCTCGGCGCTTTCTTTATTCTCTACCTACTTACTCTCTTCACTGATGTCAGCGTCTATGCCCTCAATCTTGTGACTGGTATGGGTCTTGGGCTTGGAATTGATTACGCCCTCTTGATGGTTAATCGATTCCGGGAAGAGCTCCATCATGGAAAGAGCGTGGAGGAATCCATTGTCACGATGATGGTTACAGCTGGAAAGACTGTCTTCTACTCTGGGCTGACAGTTCTCGTGACTTTGATGTCTCTGATCTTCTTCCCGCTGCCATTCCTTAAATCATTTGGTTATGCCGGCGTATCGGTAGTTGCACTTGCCGTTGTCGGTGCGCTCTGCGGCTTGCCACCCATCCTTGCACTCGTTGGAACCAAGATTGATAAGGGCGTAATACGCCGCAGTGCGATTACACCTAAGGAGGAAGGTCGCTGGGCGCAGACTGCGCGCTTTGTTATGCGTCGTCCGGTATCTGTCACTGTTCTCTCTCTCATAGTTCTTGGGGTTCTTGCCGCACCATTAGCTGGCGCAAAGTTCTCACAGACAGATTCACGCACCTTGCCCGCATCAAATCCAGCAGCGATTGCAACTGCAGTTCAGGCAGAGAGATTCCCAGGGCAGAGCGGCAATCCGATTGAAATCATTATTCCTGGCGGATCGACGAAGACAGATGAGGTCGCTACATATCTCGTAGCTGTAGGCAAGGTCGAGGGCATAGTTCTCGTTAATCCTCCTCGCGCCTATGGTGAAGATCTTCGCGTCACCGCTATCCACTCGATGTTGCCGCGTTCTCCCGAAGCGCAGAAGTTAATCCATGACCTTCGCGATCTAACTTCACCTACTGGCACTTTGATTGGTGGAGTTGCAGCTGATTACACAGATTCACAAGATGGAATCTCGTCAACCCTTCCGATTGCATTTGGTTGGATCGCAATTAGCGTCCTGATTTTGCTCTTCCTCTTTACTGGATCGGTTATCTTGCCAATCAAGGCAATCATCCTCAATGTGCTCTCACTCGCTGCAACTATGGGTGTGCTTACTTGGGTATTTATCGATGGACACTTGAAGTGGTTGGTGGGCGACTTCACCGTAACCGGTGCGCTTGATACCTCGATCGTTATCTTGATTGCGGTTGTGGTCTTCGGTCTATCGATGGATTATGAAGTCTTCTTGCTCTCCCGTATCCGTGAAGAACATGATGCAGGTAAATCAAATGAAGATGCCGTTGCAATCGGCCTTCAGAGATCTGCTCGCATCATCACCGCAGCAGCGGTATTGCTCGCAGTGGTCTTTGCATCATTCGTGCTGAGCGGTGTGACATCAATCAAATCTATGGGATTTGGCGTTGCTCTGGCCGTAATGCTCGATGCAACGATTGTCCGTGGTCTCTTGGTACCGGCGCTGATGCGACTCTTTGGAGAGCGCAACTGGTGGGCTCCCAAGAGTATGCAGCGATTTACCATTAAGCATTAATTCCGTAGAATCACCAAATGGATTTAATCGCTTCCCTGCAATGTGCTGATCAGCCTGGCATCGTTCATGCAATGACCAGCGCTGTTCTGGCTGCAGAGGGAAACATCATCGAGAACCAGCAATTCACGGACCACACCACCAACACCTTTGTAATGCGGACTCGATTTGAATCAGCTCAATCACTTGAGAGCGCAGCGGCAACCCTGCAGGCAGGTCTTGCTCAATTCAACCCCACACTAAAGATTCGCCCTACAGATCAAAAGCCCCGCGCCCTAGTGCTTGTTACTAAAGAGAGTCACTGCCTCCGCGATCTTCTCTATCTATTGGAGCTCAATGAGATGCCGGTAGAGATTCCACTTGTTATCTCTAATCGTGAAGAGCTCCGCAGTCTTGTTGAATCACATGGAATTCCATTTATGTATCTTCCAATTGAGGCATCCAATAAGACGGCTCAAGAGCAGGTCATGCTCGCAAAAATCGCTGAGTTGAGTATAGATTTCGTTGTGCTCGCCCGATATATGCAGATTCTCTCTTCTGATTTCTGCGCGGCACTACCTGGAAAGATAATTAATATCCACCACTCATTCTTGCCGGGATTTAAGGGTGCAAAGCCTTATCACCAAGCGCATGACCGCGGCGTAAAGATCATCGGAGCAACAGCCCACTTCGTCACAGCAGATCTTGATGAAGGTCCAATCATTGAACAAGATGTCGCTCATGTGGGCCACACCGCTACCCCGGAACAGTTAATCTCTATTGGACGAGATATCGAACGTCGCGTGCTTTCACGAGCCGTGCAACTATTTGCTGATGATCGCATCTTCATTGTCGGCCATCGCACAGTTGTCTTTGCGTAAGGCGGATTAGCTCATGCTCGGTGGAATTAACAACGCTCTCTTCTTTCAGAGCCTTGCAGGCTACTTTGTTGTAGGTCTTATCTTGATTCCTATTTTAAAGTGGGCTTTTCCTACCAATAAAGCTATCAAGGCAGAGCGCGCTGAGATTCGTGCGATGAGGAAAGAGATCCGAAAGATCAAGAAGAAGTAGCTTTAAATCTCTCTTACACGCCTATTAAGTGGACTCTTAAAGAGAATGAGGCTCAAGAGCGCGCTTATGACCGATGCAAAGATCACAGCAACGATAGCTAGATCTTGCAAAGACTCATCTTTAAAAGCCAGCTTTGCGATAAAGATAGAGACTGTAAAGCCAATGCCGGCAGCGCTTCCTGTTGCTACTAAATCTAATCTGCCATTCTGCTCTGGACTTTCAGAGAGTTTAAGCCGTGAGAAGACTTTGGTGAAGACGAAGATGCCCAGCGGCTTACCTACAACAAGTGCCACGACAATCGCTAGCGCAATTGATGAATTGAGCGCATCGTTGATGGATTTAGTTGAAATCTCAACACCGGTATTGGCAAGAGCAAAGATTGGGATAACAAGGAAACTCGACCAAGGATGGAGGCGGTTCTCTAACTCTTCGGATTGCGGAAGTGCAAGACCAAGGAGCACTCCTGCAAGTGTTGGGTGAATACCTGCGCGGTAGAACGAGTACCAGAGCAATACAGCTAAGAAGCCGGTAACAAGACGATTGCTGAAACCTTTGATGTAAGAGAGGAAGATGTAAGCGAAGGTGAGAATACCCAAGAGCAACCAGTTCAATGCCAGATCATCGGCATAGAAGAAAGCGATGATTGCAATTGCACCAATATCGTCAATAACAGCGAGTGCCAAGAGAAAAGTCTTCATTGCAAAAGAGACTCTGCTACCCAAGAGAGCAAGGACGCCAACTGCAAGTGCAATATCGGTTGCGACCGGAATAGCCCAACCGTTGCTTCCCTCTTCCCCAGCAATAGATAAATAGATGAGTGCGGGAACAGCCATTCCACCAAGTGCAGCAAGAAAAGGCGCTGCAGCTTTCTTAATTGAAGAGAGGTGGCCAGAGAGAAGTTCTCGCTTGATCTCCATTCCGACAACAAAGAAGAAGAGAGACATCAGAAGATAGTTGATGAACTTAAGCAAGGTTAATGATAGATAAAAGTAAGAGAGGTCGATTGTGAAGCTTGAGTCAAGAAGTGAGTTGTAAGTACTCGCTGTTGGAGCGTTGGCAAGTATTAATCCAAGCGCAGCACCAATAATCAAGATGATTCCGGAAGAGCTTTCCTGCTTCAGGAATTCTCTTATGGTCGACTTTGGTCTCATGTGAGAAGGGTAGCCGTTGCCTCGCCGACTCAGAGAGATGTATCCTGGATTTATGAGCGAAGATGACGATGTAATCATTTCTTGCACTGAATGCGGCGCAACAGCTGACTATGACACTCCCTGCCCAAATGGCTGTGATCCTTTATCTCATTACTTGACCGATGAAACTCAGAGCTTGATGGAAGTCAAAGACCACGATGCATTGAGTTCGATATCTCTCACCGAAGCTATCGCCTTGGTCCACAAGTGGATAGAGGAATAAGGAAAAGCCAGGCTTTACTCTTCAGATAAAGTTGCTTCGGCGGATTTGCTGCACCACTTCAGGCTTACTCCCCAATTTTTGAAGCATTTTGTTGCTTGATAATCAGTTCTTCGACCTCTTCAAAAGTTAAGTTCTCGCACTCAAAGGAACAGTCCCCGCCAGACTGGCCACTCTCCCAGATTTCCCGCATGACGTGCATATCTACCTCTGGCGATGGCTCCCTAAATTCGCGGTCACCCCAGATATCTGAATCCTCAGTCCACACCGATGACATTCTGAGTCCATCTCCGTTAAGGATAAAAGTCCAACCCGGATCTTCCGCATAAGCACACTCCGAAAGCCATTTCAGAGCAGAAATGAAAACAAAATCAACATCAGAGTCTGAAGTAAGTGAATCAAGCCAAACTGCATACTCTGGACTCTGCCAACTTGTTACAGAATCTGGGAAGTTACCAGGTAAATGGTCATTGGTTTCATAGCCTGGCTGTCCATATCCAAGGAGTAGGGCTAGGTGAATCACAGCTTTTAAGCAAGCGTTGGGATTATTAGAATCGATGGGAAACCAGAGGGCTTCTTCAGAATCTTCATAATTGATGTTTAAGAAGCCGTCGTTGGTATTCGCCTCGAAAGAGACCAGAGAACTATTGAAGCCATTGATAGGAACTATCGCTGCGGAATTCATGTCTAAATTAAATAGTACTGATATGACAAGAACAAGCATTCGGGGAAGTTTGTCGCGTCTGCAATCCTGCTCACGGCGGTTGCAGAGATTTACATTAAGTAAGTGTCCTAGATCGGAGTTGAACCGACGGCCTACCGCTTAGGAGGCGGTTGCTCTATCCACTGAGCTACTAGGACTTGTGACATCGAACCTGCTGATGTGCTTGGCAAAGGTTATCGGTATAGGTAGCCTTCCCTAGAATCCATTCGGGGTTCCCTATCAATAACGAACGAAAGGCCATTCCCATGAGAGCGCTCATCATTGGCGCAGGCGGAGTTGGCAGTGCAATCGCAAATATCGCATCTCGTAAACCGTTTATCACTGAATTGGTGATAGCGGATTATGACGTTGCTCGCGCAGAAGCTGTCACTTCAAAGATCCAGGACCCACGATTTACATCAATGGGGGTGGATGCCGGCGATCTGGTAGCTCTGGAAGGCTTGATTCGTCAGGTAAATCCTGATGTTGTGGTCAACGCAGTTGATCCACGCTTTGTCATGAATATCTTTAACGCAGCTAAAAGCGCTGGCGTGAACTACATCGATATGGCGATGTCACTATCGACGGCACATCCAACAGATCCATTTAACAAGGTCGGCGTGATGCTCGGTGATGAGCAATTTGCGCAGAGCGCTAAGTGGGAGAAGAGCGGAAAATACGCTCTCGTTGGTATCGGTATCGAACCAGGTATGAGCGATATCTTTGCTCGATATGCCCAGGACTATCTCTTTAGTGAGATTGATGCGGTCACAATTCTCGATGGTTCAAATCTGGCAGTTGAAGGTTATGAATTCGCTCCATCGTTTTCTATCTGGACGACGATTGAAGAGTGCCTCAATCCACCGCTTATTTGGGAGAACGGTGCATTCCATACCGCAAAGCCATTTACCGGTGGAGTCACCTTTGATTTCCCAGAAGGTATTGGACCGGTTGAATGTGTAGATGTTGAGCATGAAGAAGTTGTTTTGATTCCAAAGAAGGTCAATGCAAAGAAGGTCACCTTTAAATATGGTCTAGGTAATGACTTTATTGAAAAGCTAAAGACGATTCATGCTCTTGGTCTTTCGAAGAAGGAGAAGGTTAACTACCGTGGAATGGAGATTGCCCCACGCGATTTCCTCGCATCTCTTCTGCCAGATCCAGCAAAGATCGGCCCACAGATGAGCGGCAAGACCTGTGCTGGTGCACATATTGCTGGCAAGGATAAAGAAGGCAAGCCATATGCCTGCTATATCTATAACGTCGTGGATAACGAGTGGTCGATGAAGAATTATGGTGACCAGGCTGTTGTTTGGCAGACCGCAATCAACCCTGTTATTGCGATGGAGCTCATTGCCAACGGAACCTGGAAGCCAGTTGGTGTTGTTGGTCCTGAGTGGCTCGAGCCAAAGCCTTTCCTTGATCTCATTGAGGATTATGGAAGCAGCTGGCATATCCGTGATGAGGATCCGGCAGGTCTTGCGCTATGAAAAAATGGGCGCTGATCACCGGTGCATCTGTCGGTATCGGTGACTGCTTTGCTCGTTTGCTTGCTAGCCAGGGTTACAACTTAGTAATCAATGCCCGCAGCAAAGATAAGCTGGAGGAGCGTGCGGACTTTTTACGCAAGACATTCAATATTGAAGTTGAAGTTCTCGCGGCGGACCTTGCAACTGATTGTGAGAAGGTTGAAAGCTATATCGAATCGCACGAGATAGAAGTTCTCATCAACAATGCAGGCTTCGGTCTCAATCAGTCATTTCTTTCAAGTCCGGTCGAAGAGGAGCAACGCGTTCTCGATGTTTTGGTTCGCGCTCCAATGCGCCTGATGCACGCTGTCTTGCCGCAGATGAGAAAACGTAACTCTGGTGTGATCATCAACGTCTCATCTACTGCTGCATTTATCGCAGGGGGACATTACAGCGCAGCTAAGTCATACCTAACAGTGATGTCAGAGTCTCTTCACACCCAGATGCTTCCAACCAATGTGAAGGTCTCCTCACTCAATCCTGGCTTTGTTCGCACAGAGTTCCATCAACGTGCAGGTATGAAGATGGGCGCAATTCCTGTATTTATGTGGCTCGATGGTGATTTCTTGGTGAAGCAGGCGTGGTCTGATGCACTAAAGGGGAAGGCGATCAGCATTCCGGGATGGCAATATAAAGTTCTACGAACAATTATTGCTCTCGCGCCCCGAAAGACAGTCCGCAAGATGGGGATGTCCCTTCGAACCAAACAGAGGTAAATTCACATACTTTTCACCGTTTGACTCAGCCAATTCAGAGCATCGGATTAGTACTATTGCCACATATCAACGGAGGTTTTTCCATGTTTCGTAAAGTCACGTTCTCATTGGCTGCTGCAGTACTCGTAGCTGGCGCTGTGACTGCCGTCCCTGCTCAGGCAGCGACAAAGATCAGCAATGGCGTTGCCTGCTCAAAGGTCAATGCCACAACTAAGGTATCTGGCTACTCATATCGTTGCGCCAAGAACACCATGGTGAAGAATTCAAAGCTGACCTGGCTCTCTGTTGAATGCCTAGCAGCAATCAAATCTTACGATGCTGCTCTTAAGGCAAAGAGGGATCTCTCAAGCGTTACTACTCAGACTGCAGAGCTTGATAAGCAGCTCACGACGGCGACTGAGGCGTTGACTAAGACTTCAGCAGCCCTTGATGCTGCGAAAGAGCAGATCAATAAATCTCGAGCGACGATGAATGTGACAACTAATCCGACAGAGAAGTTGGCGCTATCAAATGCCGTCTCAAAGCTTGCAAATGCAATTTTGATCTTGACCACAAGTCGTTCAAAGCTTGATTCACAGGTCAAGGATTTGATCTCTAAGAAGGCACTTCTAGCAAGCGCTCCAGAGCAGATCAATGCAAATGTCACAGATTCCAAGGCATCTGCAAACCTGCTCTGCGCTAAGGGTTTCTAACTCTCGCGCTTAACATCTTTACTAAGTAAGGCTCTCCCTATTGATAGGTGAGGGCCTTACTTGTGTAATCATCCAATGCCCCGATTGGTCAGATTCCTCCTATCTGTACTTATCGGGGTTCTCGCTCTCTGGAACTACACCTCTCCCGCAGAATCGATAGCTCGCGACCTCTACCTCTACAACTCAATCTGGGTGGTGGCGCTCTTAGCGGTGATCGCTGCCCCTTTATCAATCGACCGAGTGGCGCTCGGCTCGCTATCGCTGGCAATCTTCTTCTGGGGCCTTGGCTCACTTGCAAGTAGCGTTGATCAACTTCTCTCTACCTCTCCACAATTCACACTTGCCACGCAACTGCTCTATAGCCTCTTTTATCCCCTGATTCTTATCGCTATCTCACGCCTATCAAATACATCGTCCAGGTTGCGGCCAATTGAACTTCTTG
>Ga0222712_10006655_pt1 | contig 11364 bp, 15 predicted proteins | sample C33_657DmetaG_FD_165043 | JGI IMG/M metagenome (GOLD analysis project Ga0222712, IMG submission 165043) | Estuarine water microbial communities from San Francisco Bay, California, United States - C33_657D | ecosystem: Environmental > Aquatic > Marine > Unclassified | place: USA: California... | reverse complement strand
ACAGTTTCGGGAACAACAACTACTGTTAACTCGACAACTCTGTCTGTAACCGACCCTCTCGTATTTGTTGGTAACGACAATAACGCAACTGACGCAGTTGACATCGGTCTGTTCGGTATGTATGATACCAGCGGTTCGCTAGACCTTTACTCAGGTATCTTCCGCGATGCTTCGGACGGTAAGTGGAGACTCTTCAAGGGACTACAATCAGCGCCAACAACAACTGTTAACACAGGTGGAACAGGTTACTCGGTTGCTACTCTTGTCGCTAACCTCGAAGGTGGAACTGTTTCGGGTCTTTCATCTGCAATTGCAGTTGGCGACGGTGGTACTGGTGCATCAACTCTGACTGCTAACGGTGTTCTGTTCGGCGGTGGAACCTCGGCGATCTCTGCTACTGCAGTTGGTACTGCGGGTCAGGTTCTAAAATCTGGTGGTTCAGGAGTTGCTCCTTCGTTCGGCAACATCGACGGTGGAACATACTAATATATATTAGGGAGGGGATATTCCCCTCCCACACATTGGAGATAGATAATGGATCAAACTAAGTTCGTAAATTCTTATATTAATAATTTGGCAGAACGACTTAAAGCATTGACACTAGATAATGTTATGCTGAATACACAACTTACAATGGCAAACGAAACCATCAAGGAATTACAACAGAAGGTTCAAATTTTAGAACACGAAGCACAACAACCAAAACCAAGTGGAAACTATGTTGGGTTAGATGGCAATCTATCTTTTGAAACTGCAGATGATTATTCCTCACCGGAAGAATAAAGGCGTCTAATGAATGTCAACAGTAGTTCAAATAAAAAGAAGCGAAACGACTGGAGCAGAACCGACATCAGGTGATCTTCAAGTCGGAGAACTTGCAGTAAATCTTGTTGATAAGAAATTATTTTCTAAGGCGACAGATGGTACTGTTGTTAGTATCGGCGGCGTCGCAGTAGATGGTGGAACTGGAGAAACTTCAGTTACTACCATTTCATTTGCGGATACTGCCTTTAGTGATTTTGATGTTGATACTACTACCACTCCAGGCACTGCTATCGTTAGATTAAATCAATTGACAGATTTAGATTATGGATTGATTACAGATGCAGTCGCTGCGTATAATTCAGTGGATTATGGGAGCATCTGATGGCGGCAAGAGTTAAACTTAGAAGAGGAACCAGCACTCAACACCAAGCATTTACTGGTGCAGAGGCAGAAATAACAGTTGATACTACAAATTGGTCTCTAAGGGTCCATGATGGTTCTACTGCTGGTGGTCACGAACTTCTAAAAACATCTTTGGACAATATTGAAGACGGTGCCATTCTAGATGGTGGAACATACACCTAAATAGATGGACTAGGAGATACACATGGCAACGATTTTACAACTTAGAAGAGGAACTACTGTCCAGCACTCGGCATTTACGGGTGCTGTTGGTGAAGTTACTGTTGATACAACAAAAGATACAATTGTAGTACATGATGGCACTACTGCTGGTGGTTTTGCTTTGGCAAAAGAATCTGCGTTATCGAGTTTTATTGATTTAACTGATATTTCAGTAACTGATTCTGGCGGCGACGGATCTCTATCATATAATTCTTCTACTGGTGTTCTGACTTATACTGGACCGTCGGCATCCGAGGTTCGTGCGCATATTAGTGCTGGAACAGGTATCAATATTACATCTGGGCAGATCGCAGTTGACACAACAACAATTGCTACTCAGTCTTATGTTACAACTGCAATCAATAATGTTTTAGATGGCGCACCTGCTGCACTAGATACTCTGAACGAACTTGCCGCAGCGATTAATGATGATGCTAGTTATGCGTCAACAATCACAACTGCTCTTGGTCTTAAATTGGATGCATCATCTTATACTGCATCGGATGTTTTAACTAAGTTGAAAACAGTTGATGGTGCTGGATCTGGATTAGACGCTGATCTCCTGGACGGTAACTCTAGTGCGTACTTTAGAATCAATATTTACAATGCTGCAGGGACGCTATTAAACTAATGTCAACAGTTGTTCAAATAAAACGTAGTGAAACATCTGGTTCTATTCCTACTGCCAGTGATATTGCAGTCGGAGAACTTGCAGTAAATCTAGCAGATGGTGCATTATACTCTAAAAAAACTGATGGAAGTATTATTGAAGTCGGAGGTTATAATCCAGAATTCTTTACTGTTCCCGAAACAATCGATCTAGGCGATATTGCTGGCGTAAATCCTTCTGTTTACGACATGGGTTCATTATAAATAGTCCTAAAGAGGACACGATATGGCAATTACATCAAGACAAGGACTAATCGATTACTGTCTCCGCAGACTCGGATTTCCAGTAATCGAAATCAACGTAGATGATGATCAAATAGAAGATCGCATCGACGATGCATTGCAGTATTTCCAAGAGTTCCACTTTGATGGTGTTGAGAGAGTTTATCTCCATTATCAAGTAACTGGCGCTTCTCTCAAATTTTCTGGTTTATCTGCACCCTCATACACAATTCAAGAGACTCTGGTCGGCGCCACTTCTGGTGCGACGTGTAAGGTATTGTCGATCGACGGCACGAGTATGAATATCGGCAATCTCAGAGGAACATTTGTTTCGGGTGAAGTTCTAACTGGAGAGACTTCTGGTTTTAGTAGAGCATTAGCAACAACAACTAATTTCTATACTGCAGGTGATATTCAAAAGGGTTATATCCCAATTCCGGATGCAGTAACTGGTGTTATTAGAGTTCTACCCGTAAATGGTCCAAGTTCTGGTCTCAATAATCGCAACAATATGTTCGATCTTATCTATCAGTTCCGCTTAAATGATATGTATAATCTGCTTGGCGCAGATATGATCTACTACACGCAGGTTCAACAGCATCTATCTCTACTAGATATGTTGTTAGTTGGTAACAGATCGATCCGCTATAATCGTAAAATGGATAAGATGTATATCGATGTTAACTGGGAAGAAGTTTTCGATCCAGGCGATTATATCATTATCGAATGTTACCGTGTTCTCAATCCGAATGAATATACACAAGTCTACAATGACATGTTCTTGAAGCAATATGCAACTGCACTGATCAAACGTCAGTGGGGAGAGAACATGAAGAAGTTTGGTGGAATCCAACTTCCAGGTGGTGTTATTCTCAATGGTGGTGAGATCTATGGCGAAGCAGTAGAAGAAATTAAGCAGATCGAAGAAGAGATGCAATTAAAGACGGAACTTCCTGTCGATTTCATGGTAGGATAAAGTATGCCTACCAACTTCTACTTTCAATCCGGAAATACTTCAGGAACCACAAACGAACAGCGTTTGGTGGAAGATCTTGTTATTGAAAGTTTGAAGATTTATGGTCACGATGTTTACTATCTTCCTAGAACTATTGCAAACAAAGATGCAATTCTAGGAGAAGATCCGCTATCTTACTTCAGTCAGTTCTATCCTCTAGAGATGTATCTTGAGAACGCAGAAGGATTTGAGGGCGACGGAGATCTATTTACTAAGTTTGGTTTTGAGTTTAGAGCACAAGCAACTTTTGTTGTATCTAAAAGAAGATGGGAAGAATCTGTTGCAAATAATGCAAATAATCTGCAACTAGAAACTCGACCAGCAGAAGGCGACCTATTATATTTTTCAAAAACAAAAACTTTCTTTGAGATTAAGTATGTGGATTTTCTCAATCCATTTTACCAACTCGGAAAGATTTATGTTTACAAATTAAAATGTGAAGTCTTCGAATATAGTTCGGAAATGTTTGATACTGGCAATCCTGAAATTGATGCCATTGAAGATAACAATTCGCAAGATATGTTTAAGTATCAACTATTGATGCAGGATGGATCTAATCTTCTCGCTGAGTCGGGCGATAATATTATCTTGACTTCATATAATACAACTGAGATTGATCCTCTCGCTGACAACGAAACGTATGATAATATTGCAATTGCTGATGGTATTATAGACTTTACTTCTATCAATCCATTCGGTGAAGTTATTAAGAGGTAAGTATGTTCTTAGGTAAATTCTTCTATCACCAGCATATTCGCAAGGCAATCATTGCATTCGGAACAATCTTTAATAACATCACTCTGCACAGAAAAAATAGTTCTGGTGAAATTGTTCAGAATGTGAGAGTTCCTCTAGCATATTCAACCAAGCAAAAGTTCTTGGCAAGAATTGCCGCTGTTCCAACAATAGATCCAGCATCTGTTGCGATCACATTGCCAAGAATGGGATTTGAGATTACTGGATTGAATTATAATCCATCTAGAAAAATCAACCTGTTAACAAAGAACGTAGCAGTTGGGCAAGGTGACGATCCAAATAAGTTGCGCGCACAATTCACAAGCACACCATATGACATGAATATTTCTTTGTTCATTTTTGCAAAGAATCAAGATGATGGATTGCAAATTATTGAACAGATTCTTCCATTTTTCAATCCGGATTTCTGCGTAACTATTAATGATGTTCCAGAAATGGGAATTAAAAGAGATTTACAAATAACACTAAATGGTATTGATTATGAAGATCAGTACGAGGGAGATTTTTCCCAAAGGCAGTCTGTTATTTGGACTCTGAATTTCACACTTGGTCTTAATTTTTATGGACCAGTGGAAACACAGGGAATTATTAGAACTGCTATTGCTAACACCTATGCTAATACTGAAGCAGATATTACTAATGGTCAAAAATATACTGTTACTACCGACCCAAGCGATGTGACTCCTGAGGTTGGAGCATGGAATTATGTGGAGACATTTGATGAGTTCTTCGAATAACTACGAAAAACTAGATGCACTGTTCGGAACTGAACCCGAACAATCAACCGAGATTGTAGTTCCTGCTGCGACGCAGGTTGCTGTCGTTCCTGAGATAGTATCAACTGGCGATGATATCGAAGACGATTATCAAGTTGCCAGAAAAAAACTGAACGCTCTTATTGACAAGAGTCAACAAGCACTTGATGGAATGCTGAACGTAGCACTCGCAAGTGACAGTCCTCGGGCGTATGAAGTCGTTGGTCAGTTGATCAAAACAACAGGCGACGCTGCACAAGATCTTCTAAAACTGCAACAAGCAAAGAAAAAACTACGCGAAGAAGATTCTAAGAAATCTCAGCAAATTGATACGCAGAATAATATTATCTTCTCGGGTAGTACTTCTGATCTACTCAAGGCATTGAAAGCAGAGAAAGCAAAGATTATTGATCATGAGTGAGGAATCCTCGTATCACGGTAATATTAATTTAAAACCGATTGGATACAAACATAATTTTGAACAATGGCAATTAGAAGAACTCGCTAAGTGCGAGGATGATCCAATTTATTTCATTGAAAATTATTGCTTAATCGTTTCCCTCGATCTTGGTTTGATTCCGTTCAAACTATATGAGTGCCAGAAGCGCAAGGTGCACCATATCCTAGACAATCGTAAAGCGATTCTGATGGAAGGTCGTCAGCAGGGTAAGACTATTACATCTGCTGCTTGTATTTTATGGTATACATTGTTCCAAGATGCAAAAACAGTTGCTATCCTTGCGAACAAAACTTCTGCTGCTCGCGAAGTCATGAATCGTTATCAGGGTATGTTTGAGAACTTGCCTTTATGGATGCAGCAAGGTGTTAAGACTTGGAACAAGGGTGACGTAGAACTAGAGAACGGTTCAAAGGTATTCACTGCTGCTACGACTGCTTCAGGTATTCGTGGTAAGTCTGTTAACTGGTTGTATATCGACGAAGCAGCGATTATTCCAAATACGGTTGCTGAACAGTTCTTCGCTTCAGTTTATCCTACAATTTCTGCTGGTCAGACCACCAAGATTCTATTGACATCAACGCCTCTGGGATATAACCACTTCTGGAAATTCTGGAACGAAGCGGAAAAGGGTGTTAATGGATTTGAACCCATGTTCATTCCATACACTGAAATTCCTGGTCGTGATGAAGCATGGGCAGAAGAACAACTCAAGATGCTCGGCGAGTTGAAATTCAATCAGGAAGTTATGTGTAACTTCCTTGGTTCGAGTAACACACTTATTAATGCTAAGACTCTAGGTATGATGAGTTCTATTGATCCGATCTATACTAAAGATGGGTTGGATATCTATGAAGAACCAATGCCAGACAGAACTTATGCTATGACAGTGGACACTGCAAGAGGAATTGGCGGAGATTACTCCACCTTTGCTACTATTGACGTCACAACTGTTCCATACAAATTGGTTGCCAAGTATCGCGACAATAAGATTGCTCCAATGCTCTTTCCAAACATTATAAATAAAGTAGGGAAAGACTATAACTCTGCCCATGTGTTGATTGAAGTTAATGATATTGGACAGCAAGTCGCTGATATTTTACACGGCGAACTAGAGTATGATAATATCTTAACAACTGCTAAGGATTCAAATAAACAATATTTGTCTCCTGGATTTGGTAAGTCGACACAGTTCGGTGTTAAGATGTCTAAGCAAGTAAAGAGGCAAGGGTGTTTTACCTTTAAGTCTTTACTCGAAGAAGGTAAACTACATATTTTTGATGCTGATACTATCAGCGAACTTTCTACATTTATTGAAAAGGCAGGAACTTACCAAGCAGACGAAGGTTACCATGACGACTTAGCAATGTGCTTGGTGTTGTTTGGTTGGTTAACTACTAATACATACTTCAAGGATCTAACAGACATAGATATCCGAGAAAAATTATATGATACCCAAATGCGACAAATCGAAGAAGAACTAACTCCCTTTGGAATTATTTCTGATGGAAGCGAAGAAGAAAGTTTTGTCGCTGGGGGTGATTACTGGAAGGTGATGGATACAAAAACATCGTTCTTCTAATGTTAAAATTAGGCAATTTATAAATAAAATGATAAAATGAAAACCTTTATCATTTTAACACAAGGAGAAAATTATGGCTTTTCAGTTATCGCCTGGAGTCCTAGTTACTGAGAGAGACATCACTAATGTAATTCCTGCCGTTTCATCTTCGGTTGGTGCATTTGCTGGTTATTTCCCATGGGGACCTGCACAGGAAATCGTTACTGTTGCATCGGAAAACGAACTAGTAAAACTATTTGGCAAACCAACATCAGAGAACGCAACTACATTCTTCTCTGCTGCTAACTTCCTAGCATACGGCAATGCACTTCGCCTTGTTCGTACTGTTGGTAGTGCTGCGAGAAATGCGGTTGGCGCTGGTTCCGCAATCTTGGTCAGAAATGCAGATGAGTATGAAACTGCAGTTGCTGACGTCGAGTCGTCATTTATTGCTAAGTATCCTGGGGAACTAGGAAACTCGCTTACTGTTTCTATCTGCGACTCAACAGGATGGGCATCTTGGAATGCTGCATATAAAGCAAATTTTGCTGCAGCGCCAGGAACTTCAGACTATGCTGATGCCAAGGGTGCATCACTCGACGAAGTCCACATTGTTGTAGTTGATGCTGATGGTGCATTCTCAGGAACTGCTGGTGCAATTCTTGAAGCATATGCAAACCTCTCAGTTGCTGCAGACGCAAAAGGCAGTGATAATGGTTCGAACTATTATCCAACTGTAATTAATAATCAATCCAAGTATATCTGGTGGGGCGGAAACCATCCAACCAATGCTGACGAAGACATTGCATGGGGGTCTAATGCTACTCCTGGTGTGTTCAATAACATGGACGGATCGCACAGTGAAACACTTGATGATGGCGTGGATGATTTACCAGACAACGGAGAAATCAATGCTGGTTATGCTCTGTTTATCAATCCAGAAGTATCTGATATTTCATTGGTAATCACTGGTGCGCACTCGTCAGTAGTACAGCAATATGCAATCGATATGGTTTCTGATTCTACAACAGGAAGAAAAGACTGTATCGTATTCGTATCACCTGATCTTGCATCAGTAAGAGCAGCAGATCCTCTTGCTGCAGTACAAGAATACTTTAGTGACCTTGCACGCAACACCTCGTATGCTGTTGCAGATTCAGGTTGGAAACGTCAATACGACCGTTACAATGACACATATGTCAATGTTCCTCTGAACCCTGATATTGCTGGTCTTTGTGCTCGTACTGACAGAACAAATGATCCATGGTGGTCACCTGCTGGTTTAAACCGTGGCGCTATCAAGAATGTTGTTAAACTTGTCTGGACTCCAAACCAAGCAGAACGCGACGATCTGTATAAGATTGGCGTAAACTCAGTAACTAATGTTGCTGGTGCTGGTATTGTTCTCTATGGCGATAAGACACTTCTTCTGAAACCATCGGCGTTTGATCGCATCAATGTTCGTCGTCTTTTCATTACTCTTGAAAAAGCAATCGCAACTGCTGCTAAGTATCAACTGTTCGAATTCAACGATGTATTCACTCGTTCGCAGTTCCGTTCTATCGTAGAACCGTTCCTGCGTGACGTTCGTGGTCGTCGTGGTATTTACGACTTCCGTGTCGTTTGCGACGAAACAAACAACACTGGTGACGTAATTGACCGCAACGAATTCGTTGCTGATATTTACATCAAACCAGCAAAGTCAATCAACTTCATCCAATTGAACTTCATTGCTACAAGAACTTCGATTTCGTTTGAAGAAGTTGGCGCATAATAACCCAATAAATAGAGAAAGAAATTAGGAGAATCTAATATGGATATTTCAAAATTTAAGGGGTTACTTGGTGCTGGTGGTGCTAGACCAAACCAATTCCGTGTATTTCTGAACTTCCCTGGGTATGTAAATACACCAAATCCAGAATACTCGCTGCTGGTTACTGGCGCTGCACTTCCTGCATCAAATGTTAACCCAACTTTACTTCAATACCGTGGACGTGAAGTAAAACTTGCTGGCGAGCGTATCTTTGATCCGTGGACAGTTACTATTGTCAACGACACAGAGTTCTCCCTCCGCACTCCAATCGAGCAGTGGATGGATGGCATGAATAATCTTGTTGATAATACAGGTGTTCTTGCTCCTCGTGACTATCAAGTTGACCTTGTTGTTGAGCATCTTGATCGTAATGATGAAGTTCTTCAAACATACACTCTGAATTCTGCATTCCCGATTAACATGTCGGAAATTACACTTCAGTATGGTCAGAATGATGTTATCGAGGAATTTACTGTTACGTTCCAGTATCAGCATTACACTGTACGTTAATTGAAAAAGTAAAATTGAATTATGGAAATTTTTGGTTATAAAATTGAAAAGTCTAGGGTGCCACCGACCGAGAGGTCGTTTGTGGCACCCACAGACGATGGCGGTGCTGAGGCCATAAAGGCAGGTGGTTATTTTGGCACCTACCTTGACCTAGAAGGCACCGCCACAAACGAAGCAGAACTGATCAGAAAGTATCGCGACATCGCTACTATGGCAGATGTCGACACTGCGATTGATGATATTATTAATGATTCAATTTCAAATCTTGATGACGAAAAACCTGTTGCAATAAACCTCGATGAAACTAGTCTTTCGAAATCTATTAAGAAAAATATCGAAGACGAGTTTGAAAATATTCTCTCGATTCTAGATTTTAATATTAGAGCACAAGATTATTTTCGTCGCTGGTATATCGACGGTCGTTTATATTTCCACAAGGTAATCGATACAGCAAAACCAAAACAAGGTATTACTGATATTCGCTTCATTGATCCAAGAAAGATCAAGAAAGTTCGCGAAGTTACCAAGGAAAAAAATGACAAGAGTGGCGTAGAGTTTGTTACGAAAGTTGACGAATATTTTATCTTCAATGAGAAGGGTATTGTTCCAAACAAAACTCCAAACAATTACTCTGCTACCAGTTCTGGTACATCAATGAAAATTACTAAGGATGCAATTTGCTATGTTCCTTCTGGTCTAGTTGATCAAGATAAGAGCATTGCTTTATCGTATCTGCACAAAGCAATCCGTCCAGCAAATCAGTTGCGTATGATGGAAAATGCTGCAGTAATCTACAGAATTTCAAGAGCACCTGAACGTCGCGTATTCTACGTTGACGTTGGTAATCTCCCAAAGATCAAAGCGGAACAATACCTTGCTGGTATTATGAATCAGTATAGAAATAAACTGGTTTATGATGGCAACACTGGTGAAATCCGCGACGATAAAAAGTTTATGTCAATGCTTGAAGATTTCTGGTTGCCTCGGCGCGAAGGTGGTAGAGGAACTCAGATTGAAACACTTCCTGGTGGTGCGAATCTTGGAGAAATCGAAGATATTGATTACTTCCAGCGCAAACTATATCAGGCATTGAACGTTCCAATTTCTAGAATGCAACAGCAGTCTGGTTTAAACTTTGGGCGTGCTGCTGAAATCAACCGCGACGAGTGGAAGTTTACAAAGTTTATTTCTAAACTACGTCGCAGATTCTCTGCATTGTTTGATGACCTTTTGAAAACACAATTAATTTTAAAGGGTATCATTACCGAAGCAGATTGGAATGATATTAAACATGATATTCAGTATAAGTATGCAACCGATGCATTCTATACAGAATCAAAAGAACAGCAAATTCTTCAATCAAGAATTGAGATTCTTAATGGTATGGCAACATATATTGGAAATCTCTATAGTAAAGAATATGTTCAGAAGCATATTCTTAAACTAACTGACGAAGAAATTGCGGAGATCGAACTGCAAAATACGGCGGATCCTGTTGATTTAGAACCAGCGATGGAACCGCCACCAAGTGAAGGGCAAAATAATGGACAATAATGAACTCGTTCTTTCATTAATAAATAACATTGAAGACGGAAATATGAGCGACGCTGAACATGATTACGATCTTGCATTATCTGCAAAGGTCGGAGATGTTTTGGCAGCTCGTCGTCAGGAAATGACAAATCGTATTTTTAACGGGGAAGTAGAGCAAGATGAGTCAGAAGAAGTTTAAAGATTTTCTCTCGCAACTCGACGAGAAGATTAATATCGCCAACACAAAAATGGGCGATGTTATCAAGGATTTCCAGGATTCTGATGCTCCCCAGTTTAAGGGCAAGAGCGCAGAGAAGCGTCGTCAGATGGCAATCGCTGCCAAGTTGGAAGCAGATCGTGGTGTCAAGGAAGAAGTCGAAGAACTGGAAGAACTCTCAACTGACACGTTAAAGAGTTATAGAACTAAGGCTCGCGCAGATGCTTATGATGCAGATGACGTCGATGACAATCGTCGTTTTCGTAAGCGTGCTGCTGGATCAAACACCGCTGGCAAGAAACTTGTTAAGCGTGGTGAAAGTCTGAAGACTGAAGACGTTGAACAGACCGACGAAGAACTAAAGGGCAATCAACATAAGATTGATGCCAATAAGAATGGTAAAATTGATGGACACGATTTCAAAGTTTTGCGTAATGCAAAGAAAGCAAGATACCAGTAAGGATTAA
>Ga0222712_10006653_pt1 | contig 11366 bp, 12 predicted proteins | sample C33_657DmetaG_FD_165043 | JGI IMG/M metagenome (GOLD analysis project Ga0222712, IMG submission 165043) | Estuarine water microbial communities from San Francisco Bay, California, United States - C33_657D | ecosystem: Environmental > Aquatic > Marine > Unclassified | place: USA: California... | reverse complement strand
CCATTCCATTCCATGTATTTAATAACTTTGTAAATTCTGGTACTCTATCACTGCCACATACAAATGTAGCGTCAGTATAACCATTTGCCTTTAATTTGTCTGCGGCTTGTAAAACATTCTTAATTGTCATATCGTATACAATCTTATCTTGTATACTAGGAAATAGTTTCTTTAAAAAGTTTACTTTTGTTTGATAATCAAGTGGGTTTTTATCTGGATCTTGTGATTGACTTGTAAATATATAAAAATCACCACCATCTGCAGCATCTACTACAGTATCAATCAACTTCTTGTGTCCAATTGTAGGAGGATTAAATCTACCAAATGCAAATGCTACATGTTTTTTCATATACAATAAATATCCTTGTATAAAATAAAAAATCCCTCTAATTTTAGTTAGATGGATAAAAAGAATATATAAACTACTATTAAAAATTTAAACTTGGATGAATTTGATTATGACACGTTTTACATAAAGTAATACCAGATATATTGTTTTTTACATGATAATCTACAATGCGTTCACAAATATCTTTTTTTCTTTCAAAATTATCAATATTTTCATAATCATCCAACGTCATTACTTTTTTAATAATTTCACTAAATGTTTCTGTGTCATGATGTATATGTAAATTTGTTGTATTTTTACATTTAATCATAAAAAAATCTCCTACCAAATAAATAGTAGGAGATTTTTCTAAAGGACAACAATTCGCATTGATTAATCAATACTGGAGCACGCAATAATCTACGCTTAAAGTTAAACTAATTGTCATAACTTCACCACTGTCAGACCAATCCAATTCACCGAAATCTGCACTAGTGATAAATGCACCTTTAAGTGTCCATTCTTCTACTTTATCACCAACAGGTCCAAGAACATTGATAGTCAAATCTTTCTTATAGAAATCTGAGTACCCATCTCTTCCCGTAACTGATTCGTGCCCAAGGCGAATCCACTCCATAACTGCTTGCGCACCAGATGGTACAATTGGATCATATAGTTCAATTGTTATATCATCCCAGGTGGTTTTACCTTTATAGTATCGTTGGACATTGATGTGGTCAAGTGTCTTCTTTTCGCTTTTTGGTGATGGTCTCTTGCACTTCTTAATTAAAAAACTTGGGATGCCGTCACAATATAATATAAACCTATTCTTGACTTTTGGTTCAAATGTAGTAAAGAATATTTCGTTGCTATTTAGTAAGTCTGCCATATTTTTAAATCCTTATTTGTTGTTTATTATAAATATAAATAAAAGAATATATTTTTGATTTTTATAGTTAATTTTTAAATAGTTATACCATATACGAACCAAAGACTAATTATGTCACGATCTAAAAATTCAAAAAATTGGTTGACTATACATTGTAAATATTGTAATAATGTATTTGAGTGTAGGGTAAGTAAACCAAAAGTTTTTTGTAGTAAAAAGTGTAGCAATAGTGATGGTTCTACAAAACAAAAGATAATTGACGGACAAAAAAAGACATTTGACGAAAAATATGGTGGACATCCAATGACTACGGATGTGGTAAAATCCAACTTTAAATCTGCAATTCTTGAAAAATATGGAGTGGATAGTTACAGCAAACTTCCAGAATATAGAAATAAAGTTAAAAAAACAATGTTAGAAAAGTATGGGGATGAGAATTATTCTAATGTAGAACAAACTAAATCTACTATGATGGACAGATACGGTGTAGATAATGCGGCTAAGATCCAATCTGTTCTTGATAAACGATCACATACTAAGAAAGTAAACCACTATGAGTTCCTAATAAATTACTGTAATAGTAACAAGTTGCAATTTCTGTGTGATGAAGTGGATTATAAAGGTTATCACTTTAGTAATCTTTATAAATTCAAATGTGATGTGTGTAATAAAACACTAGAAAGTACGGTTTATAATTTAAACAATTTATTCTGTGATTATTGTCATCCAGAGAAAATTACCACAGTTGAAAATCAATTTTATAATTTTCTAATAGAAATTTTACCAAAAGATACTATAATTAAAAGAAATGACAGAAGTATACTTAACGGTAAAGAACTGGATTTTTATATTCCCAGTTTAAAACTTGCGTTTGAAATCAATGGATTGTATTGGCACAGTGAAAACAGTGGTGGTATCAATAAAAACTATCACTTGAATAAAACAAAGTCTTGTAGTTTTTATGGCATTTCATTGATTCATATATTTGAAAATGAATGGATACATAAAATGGAAATTGTTAAATCAATTATTAAAGTCTTGACAAGAACAAATACACTTGTTAAAATTAACGCAAGAGATTGCAAAATCAAAGAAGTAAATGAATCGGATAAAAATAAGTTTTTAAATAACAATCATTTACAAGGAGAAGATAAATCTACAATCAAATTAGGAATGTATCTTAAAGATGAATTGGTTAGTATTATGACATTTAGAAAATCATCACGGTTTGATAAAACAAGTGATTGGGAATTGGTAAGATTTTGTAACAATATTAATACTATAGTCAATGGCGGTGCAAGTAAATTGTTAAAATATTTTGTAAATCACTACAAACCAAAGAATATTGTTAGTTATAGTGATAGAAGATATTTTACAGGTAAAATATATGAAACTTTAGGATTCAAATTCGTAAGTCATACACCGCCTAATTATCATTATTTAATAAATAATTATAAAGATATTAGACACCGCATGAGTTTCCAAAAACATAAATTAGAAAAATTATTAAAAATATATAACCATTCGTTAAGCGAATGGGAAAATATGAAAAATAATGGTTATGATAGAATTTGGGATTGTGGACATGGTAAATATTTTTTAACCACATCATTATAAAATCTTGACAAAAGTTATTGACTTTGTATAATTTGCTTATGCAAGAGCGCTTGATGCGCTTTTAATTATTTAAACTTTGCGATTTATCATAAATCTTATTAATTGCTGATTTTAAATTTTCTATATAATTCCTGTTGCGCAAAATCTTAAATACTAAGTTCTCTGTGCTTAATTCTCCTGATTTATCTAAACCTGCTTGGCGCATATCATAAACATCTTTAACTATTGATTTGAGCTTATCAATATCTTGCGCTTTAAGCGCAGAATTAATTTTTCTGACAAAATCATTATATTTTTCTTGAATTTTTTCTTTATCAATTTCAATATTTTCTTTTTTCGGTTCACTTAACCATTTATCTTGCATTAGTGAATACACACCTGTTGATCTATTTTCTTTAGTTACATCTTGAATATAAACTTCAACATTGTGTTGTTTTACATGTATATCATGGTCGTCATTCCATTTTGATTTAAGCGCATTGACTAATTTTTCAACAAGCTCTACATTACCGTCTACATCTTTGAAATCTATTACTACATGTACATCAAAGTCACTGGTATCTGACCAATTATAATTTGCTAAGCTACCTACAAACAATATATCTTTTAAAGGCGCATCAGTTTCTGTATCCGCATAGAAATCTTTGCCTATTTGCAGTAGCTTTTCTTTAATTTCTGGGTTAAGTTTATTATTATCCCAGATAGCTGGATTTAATATATCGTTGTAAATTCTAACCTTCATATTTTTATTTTAGCCTTTAGTTCATCTATGGCTTGATGTGCGTCTGTGAAAATGATACCATTACCGCCAGAAGCAATAAATGATTCTATGTTTGGCGATAAATCGTCTATTAAGATACTATTTGCAGTTGCGTGTTTGGCTTTACTTTTGCCAGAATCGCTGAATATTATAGAAATTGGTCCAGACCAATGTGTTCTTAACCAGGCTCTTTTACCTGATTCTATATTTTTAATATAATCTACAGCTTCTTGACGAGAATAATTTTTCAATATTTGTCCAGCACTTGTACTGGTTAAAAACTTCAATTTAAATCTACCATCTGTTGCAATAGTGGTTAATTCTGTTTTAAAATAATCAAATTCTGGCATTGTATCCATTGTTGACCAGAATTTTTCGCCTTCTTGTAAAATTATATTCCAAAATTCTTTTGTTCCATTGGATGCTTCAAATTCTTTTGGTGGTGTACTTGTTAATTTTTCAAATTGTTTTTCAAAGTCACATAGTACTCCGTCCATATCGCAATATATTGTTATTTCAACATTATTTTCCAATAAATTTGCGTCAAAGATTTCTTTTACTATAGACTTTAATTTTATCATACGATATAATAAATAGTAACAAAAAATACTATAATCCGTACCTTTTTCTTGTAATATTATAGTTTTGCAATATTTCTGATGCGCTTAATGTTCTATTATAATGTCTAACAAGTGAAATGTATCCATTATATGCTGAATGTCCTACAAGTGTACTTCCGCCAGGACTGTTTGGATTTGCAGATGTATTCGTACTTACAGATACACCATTAATATACAATATATTTGATGTACTTGGTGTTGTTGTTCTTGTATATACTGTTTGGTACCAAGTATTTATAACTAATCCACTATAAGATACAACATTACAATTTAGTCCTCCAAAAAATACATAAAGTGTAGTTCCTGCAGTTCCACATGCACCAAATTGTAATCCATATCCACTACCACCTCCGTCACCATTTAAAAATAATCCTCTATCACCAGGTAATGTATTTGCTTTGAACCAGACTTCGGTTGTAACATTATTTACATTTGATGATACCAAACTTAAATTTACAGAATCATCTGCGCCATCATATGCAATACTACCGCCGTTTGCACTATTAAAAGTAGGACCATTGGTTAATGTACCGTTATTATTATTTCCACTTAAATCATACCAAGTAGTTCCTGTTCTCGGATAACTTTTATTATTAGCCGCATCCAAATATAATACTAATCCGTTTGATATAATTTTTGGTCCTCTGGATAATGACATATCTTATAATTATCTACCAAATCTAGATTTAGTTGCGTTATAATTTTGCAATACTTCAGCTGCGGTTAATACTCTATTATAAATTAGAAATTGTGATATGTTGCCATTTACATAACTTATACTATCTCTTATATCTGCACCAATAGTAAAATCATTTGTACTTATACTTGCATTAAGTGCAGCTGTACCAGTACCCGAAGAATATCCATCAATATAAAATGTACCATTTGTAGAATTTTTTGTAAATCCTAAATATTGATAAACATTTGTTGACAATGTTCCGGCAGATTGAATAAAATTAAAACCCATAGAACCATCGTAATCCCAATATACTAATCTTGAATTGGCTTGTTGCAATTGAGCTTCTGTTACTGCGTCTGATGCACTTCTTCCTAAACTAAATAAAATACCGTATGTACTCATAGAATTAAATTTTGCCCATAACAATACGGTATATGTCGATGAATTAAAATTACTAAGCGATGAACGATAAATATAATCATTTGTACCATCTAATGCTATACTGCCCATATTTGATGCATTAAATGTAGGTCCATTGGTTAATGTACCATTATTATCATTTCCGCTTAAATCATTCCATGTAGTACCTGTGCCAGGATAACTTTTTACATTTGCGGCATCTAATGATAACACCAAACCATTTGTTATTATTTTTGGACCGTAAAACATAAATTTAAGATTCCAATTTAGTATATTTATCTTTTACCGCAAGACATGCGTTAAGATAGTTTTGTAATGCATCTGTATCATTTTTTACGATTGCGTCCAAATAATTTGCCATTGGTGGATATGCATTTTTTCTTAACTCGGATATGGTTCTTACAACTACTTCTTCATTTATTGTCAATCCCCATTGTTGACAATATGTAAAATCATATCCATCATAACCATTAAATGGTTCAAACGATTCATAATTTGTTTTGGATAATACCAAGAAACTGGAACAATCAGTTGTTTGCGCAATGATTACAACATCAGTTACTTGTTTTCTTTCTTCTGGTTTACCGAATAACAATTCAAAATTTTGGGATGGTAATTTATAAAGTTTCATATTATTCTATCAACTTTGGTTCGTTTATGTTATTTAATTTCAACACATCAATAATGTCTTTTTGTTCCAACAATATTGTTTCTTTTGGTACTAACCCAACTAACTTTAATGATTCCAGTGTTTGTGGATTGCTCATTGCGTTTAATAATTTAGCAGGTGATGGTCTACCATTTGCAATAATTTCTGCTTGAATTTCCCGACCAATTGTTACTGTAAATTCATTGTTTGCATTTGATTCAAACATTTGATCGTCTGTATAACCAGGAATTCTGGTGGGTTCAACTATTGTATATAATTCAGCTATTAGTTTTTCCAATATCTTTATTTCTTGACGGTTTAATTCAAATGCATGTTTTTGGTCATCCAAATGTGATTCTAATTCTAAAATTTCTGCTTCCAAATTCAATATTACATGCGGTAATGCAGGTAATTCTTTCAAATGTTTTAGTTCTGCTAATTTAGCTTTATATTTTAAATCCGCAACTTGTTCCAAAACAGCTGCTCTTTTTCTACCCACAAGAAAACCTTTTAATGTTTTTAACTTTTCCCACGGGGTACTGCCTATCACTTGATAACGATAATTAAATTCTGAATTCAAATTTGATGCCATATGTTTGTTTAATATATATTGTTTATGTTGTTGAATAACCAGCTGCTGCTAAAATTCTTCTGGCAGTGCCTACACCCGTTGTATCTGTCGCAACTACACCAGTATTACTTACCAAATTTGTCATAGATACATTTACACTAGTATATCCATAACCAAAGATAGCTTTATCACTTCCATATCCAGCAGATGCAAGAGCAGTTCTTGCAGTACCAACCCCCGTTGTATCAGTTGCAACCACACCTGTGTTAGAAACTAAATTTGTCATAGATACAACCGCACCAGTATTACCATAACCAAATATAGCTTTATCACCGCCATATCCAGTAGCAGTGGATTCATATCTAGCTGTACCAACGCCAGTTGTATCAGCCGCAACTATTCCATTATTACCTACCAAATTTGTCATAGATAAATTTGCACCTGATGCATAACCATAACCAAATATTGCTCTATCTGTCGCATATCCTGCCGCAGCTAAAAGTCTTCTTCCTGTACCAACTCCTGTTGTATCCGATGCAACAAGTCCAACATTATTTATCAAATTCGTCATAGATAAACCTACACTGCTAGGATCGGAACCATAACCAAATATAGCTTTATCTGTTCCATATCTAGCTGCAGCCAATTGAGTTCTAGCGGTGCCTGCACCGGTTGTATCAGTTGCAACCACACCAGTATTACTTACCAAATTTGTTATAGATACCGCTACACTAGTAAAACCATATCCAAAGATAGCTTTATCACTACCATATCCAGCAGCAGATAATGAATATCTAGCAGTACCAACACCTGTTGTATCTGTCGCAACTACACCTGTGTTAGAAACTAAATTTGTAATAGATACATTTGTGCTACTATAACCATAACCAAATATAGCTTTGGTTGTACCGGATGGAACAACAGATGAAGTTGCGTTTGAACTATTGTATCTTGAAGTGCTAAGTGTTTTAACTTGCATATTAACTTATTTCTGTACCGAATAGGTTAAATGATTGGCTAGTGGATGATGCGTAAACTTGAACTTTATCATATTGTCCAAGCGTCATACCGATTGTTAATGCTATACTATCGTTTGCAGGTACAATAGTATCATATGCCAAATAACTTTTGGCTTGAAGTGATGAACCTGATGATAACACTGCGATTCTGAATGTACCATTTGTTACGGATAAATTGGCTATATTTAGTGTTGAACATACTGCGGATGTTGCAGCAGGTACTGTATATAAATCGGTACTGGATGTTAAAGCAGGATTTGATTGTCCTAAAATTTTATATGTTGTTGCCATATTCTATATATATTTTTAAATTTTGATTTACCCCAACAAAAATGGATGAAATGATTCTCCAGAAGGAGCATTTATTAAATAACTGGATGTCACAGCATAACTAGCAGATTGTGCAGTAGTCTGTACTTCTTTATAATTTAATACATTTACATACACTCTGTCTACAGAAGCACTTAATGCACCAGAACCACTCAATGGTTGTCCACTTGCAGTCATCTTTCTTATTTTTAATGATGTATCGCTTAGTTTTTCAACACCATAATCTACAGTTGAATCATTCAACCCACCAACCAATCCAATATATTTTGTTTGTAATTGTGTAACATTTAGATTATTTGGAAATTCTGCGGATTGTGTAACAAAACTGCCAGTGTATCTTGCAACACCTTTTGTTAGTCTCAACTCATCTAAATAACCAGGATAATAATATGTTGCGGCATATCTTCCGATTTCTAGTGGTGATGCTCCATTTGGTATTGTAGCGGTTGATGTAAATGTAGAAATTTGTGTTCCGTTTTGAAATGTTCTAAAAGTATTTCCTTGTCTTGTTACTGCATAATGTGTCCAACTATTTATTATTATAACACCCATACTTACAGCGCTCGCAATTGACCAACTACTCCCATTACCAGCAAAAAAATTAATATTACCAGATTCGGTCCATCCAACCATCCATGGCGGTTGTCCGCTACTATTTCTAGATATTCCTGGTTTAAATACAGCATTTGATGTTCTATATTCCCAATATTCAATTGTAAAATCTCCAGCGCCAAAATCAAATTCGGAATTATCTGGAACCGTAACATAATCATCTGCACCGTCAAATAATCCGCTAGTTCCGCCAAATTTACTTTGCGCAGTACTTATAGATGCACCATTATTTGATGTTGCTGTTTTTGGTGACGGACTATTATCTATAAAAGTTGTACTACCATTACTGCCACTAAAATGCATCAATAGACTACAACTACTATAATATTCATCACCTACAATAGAGCCGCTGTTCCATTCTTCAACTACAGTTACACCCCATTTATTGCTTGAAAGATTTAATCCAGAAATGATATTATCTTGTGAAGTTGTAACATTGTATAATATTGTTTGATTTGCAATACTGCCTGTTTGAACTGCACCACCGCTGCCTCCACTACCACCGTTCATTGCGTATGATGCGGTTATTGCATAACTGGATGTACCTTGAAAGGTTGAACCTGTTGAAATTAAACTGGGTGATACTTTTGTTTTTCCTAGTGTAGGCATATTCTATAAATAGTTAATGTCGTTTTATTACCACTTTCATTTTTTAACTGGTACTATATCCAGCAGCAGCTGGATAATATCTAGCAGATCCAACTCCTAATGTGTCATTAGCAACCACGCCTGTGTTACTTACCAAATTAACCATAGACACTTCTACAGAAGTATAACCATAACCAAATATAGCTTTATCATTTCCATATCCAGCCGCAGCCGATCCTTCTCTGGCAGAACCTACGCCTGTTGTATCCGTAGAAACCACACCTGTGTTGCTTACCAAATTTGTCATAGATACATTTGCACCTGTTGTACCATAACCAAATATAGCTTTATCATTTCCATATCCAGCTGCTGCTAAATAATATCTATCGGTACCGACACCTGTTGTGTCGGTAGCGACTACACCTGTGTTACTTACCAAATTCGTCATAGACACACCAACACTACCATTATAACCATAACCAAATATAGCTTTATCATTTCCATATCCAGCTGCTGCTAATACATTTCTAGCAGTACCTACGCCAGTTGTATCTGTCGCAACCACACCTATATTACTTACCAAATTTGTCATAGATACCTGTACGCTAGTTAAACCATAACCAAATATAGCTTTATCATTTCCATATCCAGCTGCTGCTAATCCTCTTCTAGTGGTACCCACACCCGTTGTATCCGTAGAAACCACACCTGTGTTGCTTACCAAATTTGTCATAGATACATTTACACTAGTTAAACCATAACCAAATATAGCTTTATCAGTGCCATATCCAGCTGCTGCTGGTGCTCTCCTAGCAGTACCAACACCTGTAACATTATTGGCAACAATCCCAATGTTTGATACTAAATTTGTCATAGATACATTTACACTAGTAAAACCATAACCAAATATAGCTTTGGTTGTGTTATTTGAAATGGGTATTAAATAACTCGCTGATAATGCAAAACTGCTAGTCACCGAAGTTAAAGCATAACTAGCAGTAACAGCATTACTTATACTGCCAGATATTGAAACATTATCATAATTCAATACATTAACATATACTCTGTCTACACTGGAACTTAAAAATGACCCACTTGGTTGTTGTGTATCCGTTAATTTCTTAATCTTTAATGAACTATCACTTAACTTTTCAATTCCATAATCTACATTAGTATCATTCAACCCACCAACCAATCCAATATACTTTGTAGCATATTGCGTAACACTAAGAGCATTTGGAAATGCAACACTTGATGTTGTGAAACTACCAGTGTATCTTGCTACGCCTTTAGTATATCTAAAATCGTCTATATACCCATTAAATGCATTAGTGCCATCATATTTAGAACCTATGGTAAATGGATTTGATGAATTAGCACTTCCTACTACAGTATCTGTTCCGGCAGAAATACCATTAACAAATAAATAAGCAGTACCACTACTTCTAACACAAGCAATATGATACCAAGAATTTGCGGTGACGCTTGTTTTTGTTATACCTGTAGTAATAATCCCACCAGTAAAAGTAAACGAACTAGCCGCACTAAAATATCCTATCACGGATTGTGCTGCTCCCCCTGTTCTATTATCAAACACCCACCCAGATGCAACACTTACGGGATACATCCAAAATTCAATTGTGAAATCCCCAGTACCTGTTCCAAAAGCAGCATCTGACGCTAATGTTAAATAATCATTTGTACCATCAAATAATGCACTTGCCCCACCAAATTTACTTTGCACAGTACTAATTGCTGCGCCGTTATTTGATGTAACTGTTTTTGGTGATGGGCTATTATCGGTAAATGTGGTGCTACCGTTTGTACCATCAAAATGTAGTAATAAGCTACAGCTATTGTAATATTGATCTCCTACAACAGATGCACTGTTCCATTCTTCAACTACATTTACACCCCATTTATTTCCTGTTAGATTTAAACCCGTCAATGTTGATTCTTGGCTGCTGCTAAAATTATACAGAATTGTTTGACCAGCAATGCTACCTGTTTGTATTGTAGTATTGCCATTTAAGAATCTTACATCAATTTCATCACCGTCACTATATGGTTGATAAAAATTAAGTGTTGATCCTGTAACAGTATAACTTGAACTATGATTTTGTACAACACCATTCACAGATACCAAAAGATGTGCGGGATTGCTTACACTCTGCGTTAATGTATACTGCGTTGTACCACTTCCACTTACAACAATATATTGTCCAATTACAGGCGAACCAGTAATATAACTTATACCGCCACCACCTCCACTTGCATTTAAAGC
>Ga0222712_10006651_pt1 | contig 11368 bp, 15 predicted proteins | sample C33_657DmetaG_FD_165043 | JGI IMG/M metagenome (GOLD analysis project Ga0222712, IMG submission 165043) | Estuarine water microbial communities from San Francisco Bay, California, United States - C33_657D | ecosystem: Environmental > Aquatic > Marine > Unclassified | place: USA: California... | reverse complement strand
CTTCAAGTTTCTTTCGATTATTACACTATTAAGTTATGGTTTATATGGAATTAATTCATATGCTGAAACTGCCATCGAAAGAGAAGCAAGGGAATATTCCCTCGGCGTCGGAGAAGTAATCCAGGGTATCAAAGAAGATGCCCAAGAACAACAACGTAAAGTAACACAACAAAAAATCCAGACACAAAATATCCGTCTGGCAAATAATAGAGAATTGAAGTGTCTTGCCGACAACATCTATTATGAGGCTGGTAATCAGTCTACTCGCGGCAAACTGGCCGTCGCGGCCGTCACTATCAATAGGGTAAATAACCCGAAGTTTCCGAAATCAGTATGCTCCGTTGTATACCAGAGAACAAAACGTGTTTGTCAATTCTCGTGGGTATGCGAAGGAAAGAAGAGTGTCCGCAGTGCGCAACAATATGCAGAAGCTAAAAGAGTAGCTGAAAAGGTACTATTCGCTGGGGCAAATCATGGCGTATTAGGAAAAAATGTTCTATTCTACCATGCCGACTATGTAAATCCAGGTTGGAATCTTCGTAGAGTAACTAAAATTGGTGATCATATATTTTATGCAGGATAAAGAATGGGTAAGAGAAGCAACTTTGAACATCGTAAGAATGATTTCTATCCGACTCCGTTGGATGCAGTAAAGCCTCTCTTACCCTTTCTTCCCTCGGAGTTTACCTTCGCTGAGCCTTGCGCTGGCGACGGTAGACTCTGTAGGCATATCGACACACTAACAGGCAGTAATGCTATTGCAACTTTAGTTTCTGATCTTGAACCTAAAGATTCTTCTATTGAAAAATATGATGCATTAACTGTTGACATTCCCGCAAATACAGAGTATATTATAACTAATCCGCCATGGTCTAGATGGATACTACATCCATTGATTGATAGGTTTGCTAGTATTCGCCCCACTTGGCTTCTCTTTGACGCCGACTGGATGCATACAAAACAAGCGATACCCTATCTACAGTATTGTAGTAAAATTGTGACTATTGGTAGAGTGAAGTGGATTGAAGATAGTAAGTTTACTGGCAAGGACAATGCTTGCTGGTATCTTTTTGATAAAAATGAAATGAGTGGAACAAAATTTTATGGTCGAGGATTTTCAAGTGGTAGATGAAATCAGCAACGAATTTCTGATTACGAAGAAGTTTAAAACTTCTACCGAGTTTTCTCAGTTTATTGAGAAACAGGCTTCAACAACAGGTCTACCGTGTATGGATTTGCTAGTTGATTATTGCGTGAAGAATGAAATTGAAATGGAATCAGTATCGGTTCTATTGACTACTTCACTCAAAGAAAAGATACGCGCGGAAGCAGAAGAACTAAATATGTTAAAGCGCAAGGATGGAAAGCTCCCCTTCTAATGGACTCGTTCGAAGTTTATCGTGTCTACATGTCACTCAAACTTCATTTTACTTCCGATGATTACGACATCACAAAAACAAAATCCGGTGTTAGATGTAAACGAGAAACATTCCTTAAACGCAAGGATGTTTTATTGTTTCGTAAACTGGCCAAACGATTCAGTTTTACTGAAATGGTAGACTATTTCGTAGCCAACTTTGTCAATGGACATAACGGTCTATTTGATGCCGAAAGTGATAACGTATATCGGGATTGGAAGTCTAGAAAAGAGAAGCTGACATATCTGTTCACGCAAGATATCTCTACACTTATGTTAGAGGCTGAAAAAGCAAACGTTGACCCATTGATTAGTGATGGTCAACATCCCTTAGCACTAAAACTATACCTTGGTAAAAAAATTAGTCTGGAAACTCTAGTTATTCTTGACAAATTATTTAATTTCGTGTATAGTAACAATACTACGTTAGCAGGCGATTTTATATGGAAAGATGTGTCCCGTTTGATAACAAAGTACCGTGTCTTTATTAAATTTGATAAAGACAAATTCTCTCAACTATGGATCAAGGAGAAAGGCCAAGTGGTCTGTTAAATGAGTCATTCTAAGCGCAGAGACTTTGATTACGAACCTCGTGTCAAAGAAGTTCGTAAAGGTGTTGATAAATCTACTAAACACCGTAAAAACCTGTATAAATACTCTGGTAGTCAAGAAGAAGATTTCGATGACTACGATGATTATGATACACAACGCAAATATTAACGCAATACAACGCAATACAACGCAAAATAAGGAATACAAATATGTCTTTTAATTCTCTATCGGAACTCCGTAAGAACCGTGGCAACTTCGACTCACTCATGAAGGAAGTCGAAAAGATTGCAAATCCCACAAACGAAAAGCGCGGCGATGATGACCGCTTCTGGAAGCCTTCTGTTGATAAGGCTGGCAATGGCCAGGCTGTTCTTCGTTTCCTTCCTGCACCCCCAGGTGAAGAACTTCCTTGGGTTCGTGTGTATGATCACGGCTTTCAAGGTCCAACTGGTAAGTGGTATATCGAAAACTCGCTGACCACTATCAACAAGCCAGACCCACTTGGCGAACTCAATTCAGAACTTTGGAATTCGGGTATCGAAGCCAACAAGGAAATCGCTCGTAAACAGAAGCGCCGCTTGTCCTATATCTCTAACGTTCTTGTTATCAAGGACCCATCGAATCCTGAGAACGAAGGTAAGGTCTTTCTCTACAAGTTTGGTAAGAAGATTTTCGACAAGATCAAGGACGTAATGCAGCCTACCTTCGAAGATGAGAAGCCGGTGAATCCATTCGATCTTTGGGAAGGTGCTAACTTCAAGCTCCGTATTCGTCAGGTAGAAGGCTATCGTAACTACGATAAGTCTGAATTTGATGGTAATACGCCACTTGATGAAAATGAGGATAAGCTAGAAGCAATCTGGAAACAGACGCATTCACTCGCTGCTTTCCTTGACCCATCGAACTTCAAGTCTTATGACGAACTCAAAGCCAAGCTGAATACTGTTCTCGGTGCAGGTACCCGTGTGCCTACCGCAGAGAAGGTAAATCCGCTTGATGCAGAAGATGAACTTTTCGTTGAAACCAAGATGAAGACGGCTGCTAAGGCAACCGAAGATACTCCACCTTGGAGCGATGAAACCAGTGACGATAATATGAGTTATTTCGCAAGTCTTGCGGACGACTAAAAGAGAAAGGGGCGCTCTAGAGCGCCCCTTTTTTATGCCATTGCTCGTTTTAGAGCAAATCTCATCCAACTACTTTCATCGTCTCTAACATAAGATTTGGTATTTGGTACTGTAGTGCTTTCTGGTTTGGCACCACCTCCGCCACCCTGATTAATAATAGTAGGTGGCGGAACATTTACTTTCATCTGATCTTTGGCTTTTTCTGTTCCTTGCTCTAGGATGCCGCTATCAGGATTTTGACCAGATTCTACTTTCTTCTCATCGCCGCCAGACATCCAATCCCATGCTTTAGATGCACCTACTGCGGCTAGACCCACACCACCTAAACCTGCTGCGGCCATCAATGGATTCTTCTTCACAAATCCGGCTGCTTTACTGAATATTCCGCCACCTGGCTTACCTTGAACGGCGGCGGGTTTAGACTGCGATGTTGCTTTTGGTGCTTGCGAGGCTTCTGCGGCACGTGTTTCTGGTGTGCCACCTAAGGCTCCCATATCTCTAGCAGCCAGTGCAGCATCTAATCCAACAGAGGCGGCTGTTCCCACACCAGGAATAGTTCCCGCTGCACCAGATGCCAATTCTAAACCTGCGCCTGTCCAGTCACCAGCCATTGCTCTCTGTGCGGCAAATACACCACCAGCAACAAGACCCACACCTGGTATTTTCTTTAATAATGATTTGCCGACTGCTTTTGCGCCAACTTTGGCAACGCCCTTAGCAGCAACTTTTTCTCCGGCTTTAACTACTCCCTTTTGACCAGCTTTAGTAGCAGCCTTTTCACCCGCTTTAGCCGCACCCTTCTCGGTAGCTTTAGCTTCATTTTTAGCACCTGAACCACCCGCGTCTACTAGGTCAGTAGCGGTTATCGCAGCATTTGTGGCTACATTCGCAGACGAACTTTCTGTGTCATCACTTGCAACCATTGCTCCTAGACCAATAGCACCCGCGCCAGCTGCTAATGCACCTAGTATGCCTCTTCCTTTACCAGGTCTTCTACCAGCAGGCAGGTCTGGTGTTCTTTTTGCAAATCTACCTTTAGCATCTCTGGGCTGACTTCTAGCTCTATCCGATTTGCTTTGTTTGCGATTATCAGGAGCATCTAAACTGCCACCACGTTTTCTGCTTGGCAAATCGATATCGATGTTTGGAAATCCGCCGCCATCTCCACCACCAGATTCACCCCCAATATTATCCATGGAGTCTGCAATTTTTTGCATACTCTTATTGATAGCATCGATAAGCTCTAATGTTTGTTTCGATGTATCAGATATGCCCTTTATAACTTCCGTCTGTTCTTCAATCGCATCAACTACGGGACTGTCTGCTAGTCCGGCGGAAACTTCTTGCATATCGCTACCAGTATCTGTTACTGGTGAGGCTATTTCAGCCGCCGCTGTTGGCTTGTCAGGAACAATCGCAGTCTTGTTGTTTCTATCTTCGTAATCTTTTTCTATCTCAGCATTGATATCTTTCAACGATACTGGCTTACCAGCTTTACGATATGAAATATCTTTTTCGGAAGCGGGTGCAATACCTTTTTGCGCTAACATCTTCTTCTGATCTTCCGTCAGGTCGACCATTTTTTCTGCTTCTGGTGCCCAACCCTGCTTCTCTCGTTCGACACTTCTTTTGGCTTTATCAGATGTAAATATTTGGTCGCGGAAACTACCCTCTTTACCTTTTAATACACCCTTAGCGAATTCTTTCATTGCACCCTTTGCGCCTTGACGTAGCGCGGTGCCAAAGGCTCTTACTCCGGTCTTCTTTGTATCAATAGGTTCTTTATTTCCTAAAGCCCGACTAAATCTATTAGCAAAAGTATCTTTATCACCGCGAAGATCCATCTTATTGACACGGAAATGTTCGGCCTTGGCTGCCTTAGCAGTATCTCCAAATCGTTTAGCGCCTTCAATATTCCCAGATTTTTCTGCTAATGCTTGACCCTTCTTTGCCAGATCGACAACTTCTTTGATACCCTTATTGAAGCCCTCTAGATTCTTTTCAGTTAGTTTACCAATTTCGGTAACTAGGTCCGTCATCATCTTGTGTTCGGCTTCACTAAACTTTTCTAAGTCTTTGCTTAGATTGTCTGTTGCAGCCGAAAGTATCTTACCCGCGCTCTCGCCGTCTACTCGCGTGATTGATAGCGGACTAGTAGAATCTTTAATTTTGTTTAACTGCGGTTCTTTTCCTTTTCCCGCGCCAGTTGAACTTAGTAACTTCTTGATATCACGCCCAAGTTGGGTCATTTCGTCCAGACGTTCGACAATAGGATCTGACCCATTATTAGGTGCAGTCTGTAGTCTATCTGATAGTCCTTGTAAGTTACTGGCCATTTCTTAATAATCCTGTTGATTTCTCTCTGCTTTTTTCTTTAAATGTGTCATCAACAAACCGATGTAAACTTCCCTTTCCCATGGCATCATATTTTCAAGCTCGGACAAACTGTATTTGTGTTCTTGCATTAAGATAAAGTTTGTCTTATAATGATTCATCAAATTATCATGGGAAAGGGTTATTCGAAAAAATTTTCTACACCGTCTATCAAAACTGTATTTTCTGTGCCACATTTTGCACATGCATAATCAATTGTCTTTTCAAGTCTGGGTGAAGTCTGGAAAAATTCTACAATCTTTTCAAACTGCTGGGTAGAAAGACTGTTAACAAACTTTTCTACTTCTTCTTTGCCTTCATCTTCTGCGCTGTATATTTCATCTTGGTCAAAAATTTTATCTACGCATGATACCACTAGATCGAACGCAGGCGTCTCATCGTCCACGAGAATTTCCGCTTTAGGATATTTCATAAACACACCGACATTATCAGACAGCATAATCTTATTCGTATGATTGTCTTGATGCTCTACGGTAAGCGTGTCTAGGTCCAATGTCGTTTCTGTCTTATGTCCGCATTCACCGCAAATCAGAATAAAGTCTGTCATACTACCGATAGATTGCGAACGCAAACGAATGAACGCATTCTGCAGGTCGAAGAATGGTAAAGATTTACCGTCAATTACGCCGTTTGAACATGTGGTAACAATATCTTGCATCGCTTTGATCATTTCTTTTGGGTCGTTAGATTCTTGAGCTAAAATAAGAATCTTTTCTTCCTTAACAAGAAATGGACGGAATTCAACTTCACTTGATAATGAATGCAACTTCACTTTGAAAGTGGGAGTATTCATAGTTGGTAATGGCATAATTTAGTCCTTCATTAATTAAACTGGTATTACAAACCATCTTTTGTAAGTAAACGTTACGGGTAATCTAATAGGTTGTGTATTGCTATTAGACATTTGAATTGGTGCAATTGACCTAGGAAATACATCCTCTATTTCCCATTTAGCAGCTACTTCATCTTTATTGTTTAATGCCGTTACTATCATACTGCCATAGTAGTTGTTTGGAAAGGCAATTTCTCTAGTTCTTTTGCTGATAATTCCTCTCATCCAGTCACCGAAAAAGTCTTTTGCTGCCCATGTCGCATCAACTAAAAACGTAAACGTAATTGAGTCTCCACCAAAATCAATAACTGTTGCACGTTGCTCGTTTAAGTTGTTGGCTCTAAACGGTTTTGTTCCAAGTAGTATTCCCGGAATCATTGCATCTTCGACAAAAAGAGATAGATGATTCGCGGAACGGCCAGCAGATGTTGTGTGTGTGGCCATTCTTTGGCCACCTGCCACTTTTTTGCCATCATCACCCATCAGATTTGCGGGAGGAATTATCTGCACCTCGAATCTATGCGAACGAGCAAAATCTCTTTTGCCAAGTTCTGCACGGAAATTTGCCAAGCTATTATGTGCTTGTTCCATTAAATCTTGCTCCTAGTATCTCTGAAAACAGTTTCTTTTGTTGCGCCAACAAATGCTTCAACTGGCAAGAATATTGCTGCCTTCCAATCTGTAGGATTGATTTTCATGAATTGTGATTTTACATGTGTTGTCAGATAGTGCTTGATGCACGGTCTAATTTCTGGTGCAGTCTGCAAACTGTTCAATAGATTGTATGACAGTCGCATTTTGCTCGTAGGAGTTAGCGTCTTTGAATCCGCATAATCCATAAGTTCGCCTAAGACTTTTGCTCTTAACATATAAGGTAAATAGTGAACATTGATTCCATAGAATCCGCCCTTGGCTGGACCAAACGGCAACACTAAAGGAAAAGTATCGTAAAACGGAAGTTCGTTTTTAAACTTAGGGTCATAGAAATACATATACATCGCGCCAATCTCTACCTTACTGGTAAGACTGCCGATATCAGATTTCAGAACGGTGTTTCCAGAAACTCTTGCGCCCACTAGGCTCTTAACGTTGCGCATATACCATTCAATGGACTTCTGTCCATCTCCTATTTGCGCACGAAGTTTCTGAAAGGCGTTATTTGATGCCATTAACGGCCCTGACCTCTATACTTCTTATAATTGCGGCGCTTGTGCTTGTTCATCGTGCTTAGTTTAACACCCTTGCGACGAGGTGCAAATACTGTTTTTGAAATTCCTGATGCTTTAGCCATTGTATAATCTCCTTAGTCTATATTTATGCTTTAATTCCAAGTTCTTTTTCAGTTAATATCATAAATTCCCAGCCATTATCTTTGCAAAATTCAGTTGCATACTTCCACTTGGCTTGATTTACGCCCCAAGTTAGAACTTCATTTAGAAATTGTTTTGTTTTTCTTTTGGGAATTTTTGGTTCTCTAACGAACTTTGCAGGTTTGATTTCGATTAAGTATTTCTTAGCGTCACCTGAGTTTTCTTTTACTTTAATGTAAAAATCTACAAAGTAACGATGAACTCTATTATCTTTTGGTGACAAATAAGGAATAGCCAGCTCTTCTGAACCCCATTCCAATATATTTGGATTACTATCGCACCATTTCATAAACTTCAATTCCCAACTAGAGCGGTATACAATATTGTTGGGATTACCAATATACTTTTTAGGATTGTGTATTTTATAGAGACCCTTCATAGTCTCCTTTGTGTAGGTCATATAAATAGTCCAAACTGTAAACTCAATAGGATATTTATCTTCATGGCTGACGCCCCACCACAAAAAAGAGATGCGGCCGCGGTACAGGCCACACCTGAAGTTCCAAATAGAAGATTCAATAGAGATACTTTCAATCAGGGTGAGATGGTAAATCCCTTCAATAAGGGAAGCATTTACGCATCAACCGATAATCTAAAATACCCAGAAGGATTGAATGCAACTGATAGCGAATATACACATTGGATTGCATTTTATCCGCTTGTCAGAGAAGGCACAACGGCAGCCGCTGCATTAAACGGAAGAGGTGCTGTATTTGAAACTTCTGGTCAACAAAGAGTAGATGCAGAACATGCGACCGCGGCTGGTACAGCACAGGGTGCAGTTTTGGGTGCGCAAACAGCTGGTGTTGCCGGTATTGCAGGTATGAAAGAAGCTATGAGTGGCACCGGTGGTCTTTCTAGTTTCTTTAGAGCGGCAGGGGTAGCCGTCGCAAAAACTGTAGGCGGTGCTGTCATCGGTGGCGCAGGTGGTGCGGCATTGAATGCAATCGGTGCAAGAAGACTGATTATGGGAGCTAAAGCCGTCGTCTTGGGAATTCAAGACAAATTGAGCTACGGGTATGCTGCAAACTATGATGTTGCTGATTTGGGTGGCATTGTTGGCGCCGCGGCGACTGGAAACTTTAGTGGTGAAGCAAGTTTAGGCGAAGCCGCTTACGATACAGGTGCATTAGCTGCCAGAAAGTTGGCTAAACTTGCTGGTGCCATCGGTGGTAATTCGGTAACAAATCTAAAAGAAGCTACATCGAAAGCAGTTGAAAACCCATACAAAGAACAGCTATTCAAGAATATGGGTTTCAGAAAGTTTGGATTCGAATATAAGTTTGCACCGAGGTCATTGGAAGAGGGCAACAAGATTTTTGGAAAAAACGGAATCATCGAAACATTCATCAATCATATGCATCCAGAGCCAAGTGCCGCCGGCGTATTTTTGATTTATCCTTCTGAATTTCTGATTGTGATTTACCATAACTCGGGTAAAGAAAATAAATATGTCCGCAAAATCTCTAACTGTGCGCTCACAGGTTTCAATATTGATTACGGCGCAGAAGGCTTTACTACTTTCCAAGGTACACAGGGTATGCCCACCGAAGCTACTATCAGACTAGAGTTTACAGAACTTGAAACCTTGACGAGCAAGAGAACAAAGTTAGGATATTAATAGTGTCGTATTTTAGTAATTTTCCATCAGGTATGCTTAAAATCGGAAACGAGTATAAGTATGTTACTGATATTTTCCGAAGAGTATATACCAAAGCTCCTTCCGTGAACTACTCAGAGATTGAGATGGTTACTGTTCCAGATGGATACACAATAGAACAAGCAAGCGATCTATATTATGGTGAAGCAACATACCATTGGGTAATTGCTATTATCAATAATTATGTGGATATTAGAGAAGAATGGCCAAAGTCTAATGCTGATCTATTAGAATATTGTAAACTAAAATATGGTGGACTGGAAGAAATTTATCAAGTGCATCACTATGAGGCTGACGGCCTAATTGTGCAATCTTCGTATGTGGGAACGAGAACAGAAGTTACCAATATGCAGTATGAAGAAAAATTGAATGATGCTAAAAGAGAGATTAAAATATTACGACCAGAATATTTAACATATTTTGTAAACAAATTCCAGACACTAATTTCAAGGTAAAATATTATGGACCAGTATGATGAGTCAGAATTTGGTCAACCAGAACTCGATCTAGATGCATTCAAAGAACGTTCGCCTGCTTTACTTCAAAAAGCGGGAGACGTTGTTTATAATGAGGTGCTTCTGATTTCTGAGGGCGCCGGTGTGATTGATATTAAAGACTATGTAGTTGAAATCAATATCTATGAGGATATGTTTTCGCCATGTCTACACGGAAACATCATCATTCGTGATACACAGAACTTAATTGAAAAAGTTCCTTTAATTGGCGATGAAATTTTGACGTTAGATATTTCTACACCCAAAATTACTGATTTGCCTTATGATCCCACAAACTGCATTCAAAAATCTTTTGCGGTTTATGCTATCAAGAATCGCATTCTTTCGAATGAAGATAAAGAGCAACTGTATGCACTGCACTTTATATCTATGGAGGGTATGCGAGATAACGTAACATATCTTTGCCAGAAATATGAGGGTACTACAGATGAGTGTGCCCAAAAAGTTTTCGATGAGGTATTTAAAGAAATACCTCGTTATCTAAATGGTAAGAATACCGAAGCAACCGCTCCCAAGACGGGCATATACATTAGCGATCAGCCGCATACTTCTAAGATATCGTTTTTGCCACCTATGTGGACACCATTTCAAATTATGAATTATCTGGCAAAGAGATCGATTGGTACTACGGTACCAGATGCGCCGACCTATCTGTTCTACGAAACCACTAAGTCATTTTACTTCTGTTCTGTTAGTGGTCTTATTAAATCTCAGTTAGACGCTGGATACGTGGCAAATAAATTTAAATACCGCAAGAAAGAATTTAATGAGCAATTAGGTGAAGATGCTATCCGGGCGGGTTACTCTCATGTTGAAAATCTAGAATTCCTAACTAACATGGATGTTCTTCAAGGTCAAGACTTGGGACATTTTGCAAGTTCTTTATGCACTCTTGATATGGTAAACAAAGAATATATCGGCACTGTCTACGACCACGGATTTGAATTCCAGAAGTATCCGCATCTGGGTAATTATGAATCCACTCCCACTAGCGTCACTCCTACCAAGAAAGAAAAGAAATACAATTCAATCTTTCCGGCTAATGTGATTAGATCCTCGGACAGTAAAGTATTCATTGAAACTATTCATAAGGGCGTGCTAGATAATCAAGATGATGAACTAATGAATCTTCATCCTGAAAGATATGTGCAACAAAGAAATAGTCTGTTCTCTGATATTACAACATTGAAAATGAAGATTACCGTTCCCGGTAGAACAAACATGGAAGTAGGCACGATTGTTGATTTAGATTATCCATCTGTATCGGCTGATAGAGATAAATCAGCAAGTGAAGATATACGAGACAAATGGGTTAGTGGATATTATATGATAACGGCAATACACCATCAAATAACAAAACTCAGACATAATGCAATATGTGAAATTTCTAAGGATTCATATTTGAATGATCTTGTTACCGTAACTGAAAATGCACCGGTAACAGAACAGCCCGCGACAAACCCGCCCACAAATGCGCCGACACCAACCAGCTAAATAGATC
>Ga0222712_10006650_pt1 | contig 11369 bp, 15 predicted proteins | sample C33_657DmetaG_FD_165043 | JGI IMG/M metagenome (GOLD analysis project Ga0222712, IMG submission 165043) | Estuarine water microbial communities from San Francisco Bay, California, United States - C33_657D | ecosystem: Environmental > Aquatic > Marine > Unclassified | place: USA: California... | reverse complement strand
CAAACGCTGGAATTTTTGCAATAAATGGCTGATTAAAAGGCGGCGGACTATAAGCTATATAAGCCTGGGACCCAACTGTAATGTTAATTTTCGTTAATGTGACCCCACTCCCACCATACCCAATCGGCGGTATGAACGGTTCATCGCCCGGCAACAACCCTTGTTGTTTTTCCGCCCAGCGGGTTGCGTCCCGAACCCGTAGCGCCAAGGAGTATTCCAGCCCCGTGTTCATGACCAAAGCACCGCCATGTTAAAGGACTCATCAGGGCGGAAATCCATGTAATGGATGTTTGAACCTGTGGCGTCAACCTTAATAAAAAAGCCGTTGTTGTTCAAAAAAACTGGCTCCGCCATCGGTTGCCCGGTGCCCGTGCTGGGTGCCTCTTGGCCCAATGCGGTTTCGCCATCCGTGATAACATGAACGCTTGGATTCAGATTTGTTTTTCCTCGCCGCCCAATAGACGCAATAGGAACTTCCCAACCGTAGTATCTGCCAGTGGGTCCGTATACCTTGTTCGGTCCTTGCTCCAAGGTCATGCTCAGCCGCCAGTAAGAAACGCCCGACTCGTAGACAGGCTCCGCCGATAGCGTGGCAAACCGCAAACTATATTTGGGATAGGCCAAACCTACGGGCTGGTTGCCAACCGGTATTAACAGATCAGCGTTGTTAATGTATCCCAAATAAGCAAATAAATTGCCCGGACACAATGCGACATTCCGGCTGATGTGTATTTTTACTCCTGGCACTGATCGCTGTGGAGCGGGAAGGATCGGATCGCCCGCCGTGTTTGTGTAGGGTTGTCCGGTTGCGTCTTGCCTCAATGATACCTGTTGAGTCTGGCCATCAAACTTGATGTCGATCTTGCGCAGCAAAGGGTTTTCGATGCGCTCGTTGGGTGCCGCTCCCTGTTGTTGGCCAGCCGTTGCACCGCCCGCACTACCGCCCCCGCCAGATGTGCCCTCGCCACCTGAGTCAAAGTTGTTGGTGTAGGTCGCCGTGATTGTATAGTGGTAATGCGGCTCGGTAGCGCTTGGATCTTCCGTTGCCCCAATGGTTGAGCAGTAACAGGTTGCCAAATCAGGATGAACCGTGTTGATGTAAATTAGTTGGTTGTCGGAAAACGCATCCGATGCCGCCACCGCTGACATTCGAGTGGTAGAAAACATATCCCAATTGCGGGTAACGTTGCGGATCAGTCGAGCATCTACTGTGTCCGTTGAATCTTGCCGTTCGTAAATGGTCAGCACTGGCATTTATGCGCCTCCCAATTCGGCAAGGTCTTTTCTGCCCGTTATCGCCTGCCGAATTTGCCCCAACAGTTTTTCTTGGTTTCTCTGAATTGTGGTTTGTAGTTTTATTTCGGTTTCGATTCTTTGCTGGATGTCACCTTGTTGACCCTGCAAAGTCGCTTTTACCAAAGCCTCATCCAGATTTGCCGTGCCCGCCTGCATTGCGGGAGCAATCTGTGCGGCAATCATTGCGCCGATGTTGCCAAGGTTTCCGCCAATTTTGCCCATGATCACATCGGCCTGCCTGAAAATTAATTCGGCCGCAACCGCCGGAGGAATAAACCCAGCGGCGTTAATAGCGTCTTTGGCTTTCTGGAATAGTCCGGCAATGTTTGGACCTTGACCTAATGCCATTGGTGCGCCAGCTTGAGGCATGGCAAGGCCACCGCCGCCTTTGTTGAACAAGGCGATGTTTGCCCGCCTATCTGCTATGACATTGTCCAATATAGCAAACGCATCTTTAGTATTAATGCCAACCGCAGCTTTGCCCAATCCCAAAAAGAAAGCAGATCCAGCAGCAAAAGCATCCTGAAGGGTACCCTGAAGCTCTCTTGGATCTTTTTTGGTATTTGGATTAAGTGCTTTCAAAGCTACAATAACACCACTAAAAACATCGTTTAATAGTTTTATATTTATCCCAAAACTATCAAGAGCAGACACAACATTGTCATAAACTTTTTTGCTTTCAATTGCGACAAATTCAAAAACATTAACCACCATGAGCGCCCCGGCCTTAAATTGTTTTGTCAAAGCTTCGGGATCTTTTACAATTGGTTCAAGGTTGCCAAAGAACGCTGTCAGCAATGCGGATATTCCGCTTATTGCACCGCGAGCATATTCCAGTTTTCCTTTCAAATCAAATGTGTTGTCCAGCGCAATTGCAACATCGGCAAGCATAACATTAAATTGATCGGCAAACCGCGCAATGCCTGCGGTGAATGTGTTTGATGTAGCGGTATCAATCGGGCCCGTGACCTTTGCCGCCATTTGCTCCCGGTCCATCAACGCCCGAATGGGTGCGCCAAAAACTTTGCTGACTTTTGCGCCAAGTTCAAACACTTGATTAGCTGCGGCCAAGCCCATGAGCGGTGCCCGTATCATGCCACCGATGCCACCGAGGAGGCCACCTCCCGCGCCAGCTATGCCACCAAGGAGACCGCCGCCGCCTGATGTGGCACCACCTGCCCTTGGTGCCGCTGATGGTGTAGGTGGCTTTGGCGCACCCTTTGCCGCTGCGGATATATTTTTTGCCGCGGCCGCGCCCGCTTGTTTCGCCTTGTCCAGTCCGGCGGTGAATGGGCCAGCATCAAGGCCAAGGACCACTACGGGGTTTGCGATAGATTGTTTAGCCACTGATCACCCCCTTTGCCTTTTGCACAAACGCCGCCGCCATCGCCTCAAATCCGCCTGTTGTTTTTTCCTCGCCCCATCGCGGGATGAGGTCGTTAACCTTGATCTTGGTCCTCGTCCATGGTGCCAGCATTGCCCCCTGGAGCATAGCGTTCAAGCAGTCCTGCCTAGCACCGCCCCAAGGCTCGATACCCAGCAGCATGGCCCATTCCGTGAACTCGGCTGGATCCATGGTGCCCTCCAGTTCCGCTACCGTTCGCCCAAGGTGTCCGGCCAAGGCAAAGGCTAACCTTCGCTCTGGCCGGTCTCGGAGTTTTTTTCCAATTCCGCCTGTGCCGAAGCGGCAAGGCCGTTGTACTCGCTGGCAATTTTGGCAAGCGCCCCGGCCGCGTTAAACGGCAGGTTGTCAACCTCGGCAGCAGTGACAGAAGTGCCAGCCTCATCACACAGCGCAAGCGCAAGAATCGCCGCAAAGCCATCAAGGCCATCGAGGCCGATCAGCGTCTTGGCTTCGGTCAATGAGATCTTTTTGATCCACACCGGGCCAACCATGCCGGGCACCCGCTCAGGTTTGCCCGGCTCATTCTCGACCTTTTCAATCCGTAGGAACTTCATGTTAGGTCACCGTTAATCCAACTACCATAAAAGTGAATTCATAGGTCAGCGGGTCGCTGTTGTCCGAAATGCTGGGCAGGGTCAACTTGGTAAAATACCCATCAAAGACAACGGTTGTGATGTTTGGCGTAGTTGCCAAACTGCCCGATGTGGTCAGCGTCAAATAGGTTTGCGCTCGTGTGCCCAGCACGGTTTGGATGCCCGTAAACTCGGCCTCGATGTAGTTGGCGGTGACGGTGATGTCGCCAAATGTTTTGCGGCCTGGCACCCGTAGCTCGGTGGTCGCTGTGACCGATTGGATGGCAACGGATGCCAGCGTTTGATCCAACCCCGATATGCTGGTTGGATGCGATATGCTGGTGGGTGTGGCACCATAAGTCAGGGTCGTACCTTGGGGAATCGTGATTGCGGGAATCGTGGTCGGCATTGTAAAATCTCCTTGTTAATTAGAACTTAAACCGCCGACCTTTCGAGGCCGGAAATTGTGACATCCAATCTGCGCAAAGGCTCATCGTCGCCATCGGATAAATCTTCTGCGTCGATGTTGTTGCCGCTGTAGCGGAGGCCCATGATCGTTGTGCCCTGTCGGGTAACCTGTCCAGCATTGGCCTCGATCAGCGAGCGAATCGCCACATCCATGGCCTCGCATTGGGCCACGGTTGTACCGATGCCGTGCAAGGAAAGAGACGCCGAACGAATGCCAATGACTCCGGTGATCGAGGTGAGCGGGTCGCTCGACGACTCGTAAGCGGCGGCGGGCAATGTGGCCTCCTGGGGAATGCGTGCGGGATGTATGCCACCCGGCAACGATGCGGCAACGGCTGGGTCGCCCATGAGCAATGCTCGCACAGCTTTGGCAAATGAAATGCTCATTTCTTTTTTGCCCCCTTTGCCAATTTCGCAAGGAGCTTTTCAAATTCCTTTGCGTACCGGGCAACGATGGCGTCACCGGCCGCCGCTTGTGCTGTTCTGTAGCCCTTTGCCATAAACGGCCGAGCCGCTACGCGAGTTGCGCCTTGTCCCGCGCTGGCCATAAATTTTTGCTGCCGCATGGCTTTCCCGGCCAAAAAATTTGAGTGAGCAACTCCGCGTTTTGCGACATATCGCGCAAGGTCCGAAGGTTTCCACAACACGCCTTTTTTGACATAAGACTCGTGCCGCCTGCCCGTGATAAGCGGCACCCTGTGGTGTGCGCTAAATCCGAACTCGACCAGGTGTGCATATTGTGACGGGCGAGCCCGTTCTTTTCCACGCCCCCGTTTTGCGTCTTCCATGACATTTCTGTTGACGCCAACCACAGAAAACGCTTTCCCTTTTTTGTTCAATCCATATTTTGCTTTGATTGCCTTTTTCAATAGCCCGGTTTTGCCGTAGGTTTTCGTCCCGCCCTTGCTGGTCCGCTTGCCTTTAGGAGCAGCAGATTTGGCGGCTCGCGCAATGATTGCGCCACCCGCGCCAAGCGACTTAGCAATTAGCATTTGTGCGGTTTTTTCTTTGACCTCAACTGTTGATCGAAGGCGCATAAGTGCCCCAGCAAGGTCAATCTCCAATTGTTTTGTGTCGGCCGTTATCATGGCGCACCAACTTCGGCCGCAACCGATTCGGTAGCCGCAATGAGCAGGGCAACCTTTGTTCCGTCTAGGTCTCGTGGTGGTCCAACAATGTTCAAGATTTTTTCGCCCCACAAGATCCGGTGGTTGGCTTTGAAAGTTGAGTTGTATCGGCACAAAATAGCATAGGATTCAAACGCCGAAAGCTGCGCACCGCTCACACTTTCGCCAATGCCTGATGCTGAAACCTGCGCCCAAATCGTGTTGTAGGTGGTCCATGTGCGCATCGGTTGCCCGAACTCATCCATGTAATCGGTTGGGGCCTGTAGCTCAATGCGGTGTCGGAGGTCGCCGATTTTCACGAATACGCCCCCCATATAAATTTGTTGGCGATGGCTTCAAACGCGAAGGGCACGGTGCCGCCACCTGTTGGCCCAACCGCTTGGCGATTCTCGAACCAGTGACCCACTAGGAGCAGGACCGCCGCATTGATTGACGCCGGTATCGTGGTTGTTCCTGCTGTGTAGGTCACCGTAACCGCGCCTGGGTATCCGTCCGGTGATGGTGTAGTAATGCCATCCTTAAAATAGATTTGTGGTGCCGTTTCGGTTTGCCCAACCTGCACCACATAGTCGGCGCTGGAGATGGTATCGGTCGTGGTCAGCGTTCGCACCGTGACGGAGGTAATCCCAATGACTGGCCCTTGTCGGATCCAAATAGGATTACTCAAAAGATCCTGTTTTTGTGTCAGCGTTTGAGTCGATAAAATGCGCCTGGAGTGCTGTTCAAAAAAGCCAATCGCACCATTGAGCAATACCTGAATCAATGCGTCCTCATCGGAGGTATCAACCCTCAGATGGAGCTTGGCATCGGCAAGTGTTGGCAGGGCCATTAACGGGTTTCCTTTTGTTTTCTGTTGCTGATCGTTGCGGTTTCAATCAACTTTGGTGCGATTCGTTCGAGGATGCCCGCGGCTACCATGTTGTCCGCATCGGCTCCGTCCCACGAGACAATATCGCCGGGCTTGTATGAGAAGTCATTGCCTACCATACTTTGCAAAACTCGAAACATTGCGGACCTCGTAAATGTAAAAAGGAGGTGACCGCCTGCTAGAAGTGAGAGCAGACGGCCACCAGGGGAAGGGCGGTTAGAGCTGGGTCAATCGCTTGATTGCGGCAGACTGAATTACCTTGCTATCACGACGGCCGACCGCAAGGAATGCGGTAGCGTTGCTCGTAAACAAGAACTCCTCGGAGCGCTTGACCTCAAGAGGCCCGGCGTCCCTGATGTAGAACTTGGAAAAGTCACCAAACAACGCGGTCTTTAATCCAGTGGTAATGGCGGAGCTCATGTTGTTGTTGATGATGACGGGATAGCCCCAGATTTTGGGAGCAATTCCATCCCCATAGTTCATGGGAATTAGGTTTCTACCGGTTGAATCTTGCAGTTTCAACAGGTAGGTCCACACGGTTTGATGCAACATGAAAGACGAGGTAGGTTGATAAGCAGCATCGACGCTGTTGATCAGTCCCATGATCTCGTTGATGGTGATCGCGGTCGAACTAGCGGTAGTAACACCAGCCGAGCTGCCTGTCACAACGCCTTCAGGTTGACTGGATCCACTACCGGTTGCAAAGGCGGCGGCTTCGGATCGCCCGATTCGCTCGCCCATTAGCTCACCGATGATGGTGGGCAAATCAAGCCCAGTATCCTGCAACAGTTCATTGGAACTTGTCACCACGGTTTTGTAGCTGTACGCCCCAAAAGTAACCTGACCAAGGGTCACATCGGTGGCCGATGTTGCTGTATTCTCCGAAACTAGCGCACCGGTGTTGCCTGTGTCGTCCACAGTTGGCATCGGGAGCGAATTGCCCGTGGTGGTAGCGATCACGGTGGCGATAGATCGAAGCGGATTGAACTGCAACATCTTGCGCTCAAGCGCCGCAAGGAACCCGGCAGGAATGGTGTAACCACCCGCCGTACCGGAGGTAGATTGTGCGCGATTTTCAGCGCGGCCACGAGGAACATAGAGCGAACCCTTGAGGTTGAGCCCGCTTCGTTGGGCGGCTCCTCGGTGTTCGTCAGTGGCATCAGGTCCGAGGAACCAACCGCGAAATGCGAGGTTGCTATCGGCTTGCGCCTGTTTGTCGTTGTGATCTCGAATAACTCCTGGCTCAATCATTACTCGTCTCCTTTGGGATAAATAGGAACGGCCTTCAGCCACAGCGGCCTTAGGCTCTTGTTTCGCTTCCATTTCTTCGACGGGCGCAACTAGCGCCTCCAACGCCAGAACACGGGCATCTAGTGCATCGTGAGCGGCTTTGAGTTCGTCGTATTTCGCCGACTCTTCTGGGGTCCACTCGCGTGATTCGCCCGCTTTCACAAGCGTTTCAATTTCGGCTAATTTGGCGGCTCGTTCCGCCCGGACTTCGGTTAACATCATGTCCTCCATTGGCGGTTATCGCCGTCGGTTTTGCAAATCCAGAAAGCGCAAAGCGCGCTCCATTACAGTCCTCGACTGATGGCTTGAGAGTGACCGCTGTGCGGCCTGGGTGCCAACCGGGTAAGCCGGGTCAGCAACGATAGAGATTTCGCGTAGGTCAACATCGTGAAGCGTGCGGACTCGGTCGCCCGTCGAGGTATCCCATGTGTCTTTTCGTGTCCAGAATCCAAAGGACATTTCTTTGAGGTCACCGCGTTTGATCAGTTCAAGCACATCGTTCCCGTAAGTGGTGTCGGGAACTTTCAAATCAAACGATAACCCTTTGTCGTTGCTGCTCAAGGCCAAAGTTCCGCTCCTGGTCGTGCCGAGGAGTAAGGCTGTATTGTGCGAATACAAAGCCAAAATGTTTGGCGATTCGGCCAAGCTCCGAGTAAATGCGGTTGGGGCGATCTGTTCCTTGAATCCGCCAAGGTCACTCGATAAAGTGTTGTAGGTGGCGGCGATACCAACGATTTGCCGGTCGCTTGTGCTGGCCCTAATTTCGTATATCGGCAAGGTCCGCCGTTCGATTGTCATCATTTTGCACCGCCTATGGGTAACGGTTTGACGACGATGCCGCCAAAGATCTTCGCAAGGATCGCCGCATCAAATGACGGGAACGCCGCCTCGGCAACCGCCTTGGCGGTCGCAACGCTGATGATGCCTTGGCTCGCTTGCGTCACCAACTCAAGCAACGAGGTAACCTGTGCGCCGTTCAGCGCGGTTGCCGACACATCCGCCACGGGAACAGCATCGACCACAGCAGCCGCAATAGGCTCGGCGGTTGGTGTTGCTGGTCCAAGTTGTGGAGTTGCGGGTGCTGATGTGCTGCCGCTTGTTTGTTGGCCCAGGCCGGCCATGTTAAGCGGTTGCAAATACTGGTTGCCGCCAAGGATCGGCGGTAGGTTTTCAAAATTTCGGATGTCGTTGACGCTGAACCATCCCCAGTTTCGGCCAATGGCATAGGATTCGTAACGGGATTTGATGTCGCCCCGAAGCAATCCTTCGATGGCGTGCTCGACAAAGTAGTCGCCATCGGGGAAAAACTTGTCGTTGATCTCCTGCTCGATGCGGACTAAATGCGGGCGCAATGTGTTGGTGACGAAGTCGATGGCGTCCTGTTCGATGTTGGCAAATGCCGTCGCACCCTGAACCCGTAGCCTCGACAAGGGCACATTAAACCACCGGGCAATGTCCTCGATACTAAACCGCCTGGACTCAAGGAATTGAGCGTCATCGTTGGGAATGCTGAACGGAAGAACTTCCATCCCCTCCTCAAGGACGGCGGTTGCGTGTGCGTTGTCAAGCCCTTGATGAACTTTGCTCCACCCATCGCGGAGGCGAGCTCGTGCCTCGTCGCTTAGACGGCCGGGATGTTTCAACAACACGCCTGGGCGAGCACCGGAGCCAAAGAATTTGCTGGCGTATTTCTCCAAGCCCATGTTCAGGCCGAGTGCATCACGGGCCTGAGTCAGGGTCGATAGCCCAAGGAATCCATCGACGGAGAAGTTGCGAAAATGCAGGATCTCATCAGGGAATAGGATCGTTTCCTTGCCTGTGGACAACACCCGATAATAGAGGTCGCCCGCCTTGTCCCGCCATGGCGTGACGGCCGTGTAATGCAACGGCCACACGGCGATGATGTTTCCGCTTTCATCGCGTTGGATCTCGGCGTAGCTGTTGCCATGAAGCAAACACGATGCGACCAGCGCTCCCCTCACCACAGCCGCCGGTGCCTCGGCATTGGGTCGGTCGTGGAGTAGGTTGTATTCGGGGAGTTCAGTCGCAAGATACCTGCGCTCACCATCTCTGCGGTAGATGTGCAGCGGCAGGGTCGCGATGGATTGGGAGATAGTGCTGACCGCGGCCCAGACGGCACCGAGCGCCAAGGCCGAGGTCTCGGTGACCGAAACACCAGACGACGCCAAAGAGGCCGAGAAAAAACTTGTACCAAGTGGTTGGTTGAGCGCGGCCGGAACTTTTCCTGCCCGCTCAGATGCCACTACGCCATTTTTTTCTGAAGCCTTCGCCATGCATATATATAGGCCAGGCCATTTTGGCCCTAGAAAACAAGCATTTCGCGGGATTCGTAGACGCTGGAGCCATCGTTGCCCGTGGCATCGGCCCGGCGAGCGCGGGCAAACGCCATAATTGCCGCAACGGCACAGTCGATTTTCTCGCTCGACTTCTTTTTCGAGGGCTTTTGATTGCCCGCCGCATCGCTTTCGATCACAACATTGTCGATACACCACCTGAGAACCGGGTTTCCGTCGTGGGTCAACTTGCCCTGGAGGACCGCACCCTCGAAGTCCTTGGTCGGTGGGCTCATGGACGCAAAGCCTTGGCGGAATTCGACCACATTATGGCCGGTTGCTTCGAGCTTTTGGGCCAAAAACTCGGCATTCCACGGGTCAATTGCGATCTCACGGATGCGATATTCCCCAGCAATCTCACCAATTCGCCGCAAAATGTGCTCATAGTCGATCACATCACCCTCGATAACCTCGAGGGAACCGCCCCGCACAAACTCATCGTACCGCATTCGGTTGGATTTAACACGATAATGCACCATGCCGGAGGTCGTCCAGGCGAATGTTTTAAGGTGGATCTTGTCGCCCACCGGAAACGCAAGCACAAACGCCGTTAGGTCAGTCCTTGAGGACAGATCCAGGGCCGCGTAGCATGGCGTTTCCTGCAGGTTGTTGGGCGCATCTTCGCATTCGGCCCACTTTTGGGAGGAGATCCAACGCGCCGCGGATTGCACCCATTGATTCAAGTGGTATTGCCGGAATGCCTGCTCCCGCGCTGGATTGTTTTCCGCCTCGATTGCCGCGGAGCGCAAATAGTCGAGCGAGATCGACTTACCCAGGCCGGGGTTGACCTTGGCCCAAACCTGTTCATCTTTCCAGTCGTCATCATCCTCGATCCCATAAAGCACGGGCAGGAATGCCCGGTCAACTACCACACCATCGCGGACCTTTTGGGCGTAGTCGAAAAGGTTGAAACACAAACTGCCGCGATCCGTGCCCGCCGTGGAAATCATGAAGGCCAACGGTTGAGACCGTGCCGCCATGCCGGTCAGCAAAGCCTCGTAAAGGCTGGAGTCCTTTTGCGCCAACACCTCGTCTAAGATCAAGGTGGATGTGTTTTGTCCCAAGTTTCCCGCCGCATCCGCCGCGATAACCTTGTAGGTTGCGCCGCGATTTGCCTCAATGTATCGCCGGTATACTTTGCATTTCGCCGATAGTTGTGGTGACGACTGCACCATTTTTTTTGCTATGTCAAACGCAATGGCCGCTTGGTCGCTGTCGGCGGCCGCTGAAATTATTTCAGCCCCCGGCTCATCGTCGGCAAAAAGAAAATACAACGCGATGGCAGCGGCCAATGTCGTCTTGCCGTTTTTGCGTGGCACCAAGGTAAAACATCGCCGATATTGTCGGCGCTTGTCGGGTAATCGTGTATCCAATAGCGGACGGATAATGTCCCTGATTTGCCAACGGTTAAGGACCAAAGGTTGGCCGCCCATGGTGCCTTTTGTGTGCGTCAAAAAGGAACGACAAAACAGAGCAAAGTTTTGCGATGGTGTCATTTTAGCAGGGCCACCGCACGCGCTTGGCCTGGTGTCATGTCCACAACTTGTTCTGTTTCGTGATCCACGCCACGCCGCAAACTTTGTCGGCTTCGAGGTGTCAGCAACAACAGCTTGAGAGATGATTCGTAGGCCGTCTCCGCATTGCGGAGCGCATCGAGCAACGGGTTTACCTTAACCGTTCCCGACGAGGTTTCGATAAGCAGGTTTGCTCCCAATGCTGCCACAGCATCACGCAGCAACCACAACGCGCATCGGCGGCGTGTTGCTTGGGCAACGGTTTCGAGGTCCACTAAATATCCGTGCCTGGCACAGGCCACCACAAGAATTCCCCAATGTGGTTTTTCTGCCGCCGTCAGGTCCAGATTTGCCGGAGCCGCAAGCGGAATCGTCCCGCCATCGTGCCTTGGAACCACTCGCCTACCTCGAACAGCCATGATTTTCTCCAAAATATAGATTAAGGGTCAAAAAAGAATGCAAAAATATTGGAAAG
>Ga0222712_10006648_pt1 | contig 11374 bp, 11 predicted proteins | sample C33_657DmetaG_FD_165043 | JGI IMG/M metagenome (GOLD analysis project Ga0222712, IMG submission 165043) | Estuarine water microbial communities from San Francisco Bay, California, United States - C33_657D | ecosystem: Environmental > Aquatic > Marine > Unclassified | place: USA: California... | reverse complement strand
GAGCGACGACGCCCGGCTCGGCCACGCGTTCCGGCTCGCCCTGGGCCGCGCGCCCGATGCCGACGAGGCCGCGCTGCTCGCGCGCATGCTGGCCGGCCAGCGCGCGGTCTACGCGGCCGACGCCAAGGCGGCGGCCGACCTCCTGGCCGTGGGCACGGTGGGGCGCGACGCCTCCCTGCCCGCCGCCGAGCACGCCGCGCTGACCGCGACCTGCCTCGGCATCCTCAACCTCGACGCCGCCCAGACCCGCGACTGACATGGACCCCTCGCTCCTCTCGCCCTCCGAATGGCGCGCCGCCCTGACACGCCGGAGCTTCCTCAGCGCCTCCATCCAGGGCATCGGCACGGTGGCCCTTTCCTCGCTGCTGGCGAGGGACCTGCTCGCGGGGGACCCGAAAGCCGCCGGCGACCCGATCGGCGCCCTGCCCGGCCTGCCGCACCTCGCGCCGAAGGCCAAGCGTGTCATCTGCCTTTGGCAGGGAGGGGGCCCCTCGCATGTCGACCTCTTCGACGAGAAGCCGGCGCTCCTCGCGCACGCGGGGAAGGACATCCCGGCGAGCGTCCGCGGCGAGACGCGGCTCTCCACGATGTCGAGCGGCTACAAGAGCTTCCCGGCGGTGCCGGCGCTGAAGCCCTTCCGCAGGCGCGGACAAGGCGGGATCGGCCTGAGCGAGCTCATTCCCCACATCGGGGAGATCGCCGACGAGATCTGCGTGGTGCGCTCGCTCCACACCGAGGCGGTCAACCACGCGCCCGGCGTGACCTTCTTCATGACCGGGTCGCAGATACCCGGCCGGCCCGCCATGGGCGCCTGGCTGGCCTACGGCCTGGGCACGATGAACGCCGACCTGCCGGCGTTCGTGGTCATGACGTCCTCGGATCGGGCGAAATCGTGCGGCCAGCTGTTCTTCGAGCACTACTGGGGCAATGGCTTCCTGCCCGGCAAGCACCAGGGCGTGCGCTTCAGCGGCGCCGGCGACCCGGTGCCCTACGTGCGCAATCCCGCCGGGGTGAGCCGCGAGGCCCGCGGCCGGCTGCTCGAGGACATGCAGGCGCTCAACCGGGCGCATTTCGGGGCGGTCGGCGACCCGGCCATCGAGACCCGCATCTCGCAGTACGAGATGGCGTTCCGCATGCAGGCGTCGGTGCCGGACCTGCTCGACTTCCGCAACGAGCCCAAGTCGGTGCTGGAGATGTACGGGCCGGACGTGCTCGTGCCGGGCTCCTTCGCCAACAACTGCCTGATCGCGCGCCGGCTGGCCGAGCGCGGGGTGCGGTTCACCCAGCTGATGCACGCGGGCTGGGACCAGCACAACAACCTCTTCTCCCAGCTCGAGGTGCAGTGCCGGGACACCGACCAGCCGAGCGCCGCGCTGGTCAAGGACCTGAGGCAGCGGGGGATGCTGGACGACACCCTGGTCGTCTGGGGCGGGGAGTTCGGCCGCACGCCCTTCGGCCAGGGCCCCGCCGCCAAGCCCAACGGCCGCGACCACTTCGGGCGCGCCTACAGCTGGTGGCTGGCCGGCGGAGGCGTCCGCAAGGGTCATGTGCACGGGGCGACGGACGACTTCGGCTGGAACATCGCCAAGGACCCGGTGCATGTGCACGACATGCAGGCGACCCTGCTCCACCTCTGCGGCATCAACCACGAGGCGCTGACCTACCGCTACCAGGGGCGCCAGTTCCGCCTGACCGACGTGCACGGCAAGCTGGTCAAGGGGCTGCTGGCCTAGGCGCGCCGGATTCAGCCGACGGGCAAGGGCGGGGGCCCGGGGCGCGCCGGGGGGCGGCGTCCCGTGACCGCGCGGAGCACGTGCTCAAGCGGACCAGCCCCGAGGAGTCGCTCACAGGCTGCCGCAAAGAGGCAGCTGGCGAGCCAGACCGCGAGGGCGAGTCCGAGCAAGGCGGCGAAGCCGAGCTGGCCGAAGAGGCCGAGTCCGTAGGATCCGAAGACCCAGCCGGCCGCGACGCCCTGGAAGACATAGGCGCTGAGGGAGTTGCGACCCGCGGCCATCAGCCAGGCGGGGGCGTCCCAGCGCGCGGCGAGGCGGAGGAGCAGAAGAAGCCAAAGGGCGGCGAGAAGGGGCGAGCCGACCCCCACGGCGCCGAAGGCCGGAAAGGCGGCCGGGCTCTCCGCGCCCGCGAAGGCCATGGTTGCGCCATAAAGGAGGTTGGCGGCGAGGCCGATTGCGAGAACCCACCCGAGGGGGAGGGGAAGGAGGGCGCGGACTCTCGCGAGGGGATCGGGGGCTTCCAGCAAACGGGACTTGGCGGCGGCCGCGCCGGCGAGAAGGGCTCCGAGGGCGATGGGGCCGTTGAAGAGCATCGCGGAGACGAAGTCGGTCGGCAAGTCCTCCAGGCGCTGCCGGGTGGCCTCGTCGAAGGTGCCGCCCAGGCGGCTGAGGAGGAGAGGGTCGTCGGCGAAGCCGGCGAAGAACCGGAGCGTGAATCCCAGGAGGAGCAGGAAGAGCACGCCGAGCGCGAGCATGGCGAGGGCGACGCGCAGGAGGGTGCGGGGACTGGCCGACAGGAGGGGCCAGGCGAGGAGGGAAAGGATGGCGTAGGGCAGGAGGATGTCGCCGGTGTAAACCAGGGCGCCATGCAGGAGGCCGAGGACGGCGAGGGCGGCGCAGCGCCGGAGGTGGCGCGGGGCGAAACCCTCGAAGCGGCCCCGCTCCCATTGTCCGGACAATCCCCAGCCGAGGAGGAAGGCGAAGACGGGGAAGGATTTGGCCTCGAGGAAGGTCGCCACGAAAAGCCGGGCGGCTTGGTTGGCGGCGCCGACCGGCGCGGTGAGCGAGTCGCCGGCTTCCATCCCCATCTGGGGTAGGTTGACCGCGCAGATGCCGAGAAGCGCGAAGGCGCGGATGAGGTCGACGGCCGGAAGGCGCGGGGTCACTTGACGCGCGAGTAATCGGTCGGGACCAGGTACTCGCCCTTGACCCCGTCCGGGACGGTCAGCGAGCCCCCGGCGGCGGCCTCCGATTCGGCCTTGGCCCGGACCCAGGCGGGGTCGGCGCGGAAGGCGGCGAAGGAGGCGCGGGCGGCGGCCTCGTCGCGGTGCGCGAGGAGATAGACCAGGGTGCGGCCGGGCAGGAGGTTGGAGCGGGCGCCGCGCGGGTCGGCGTCCATCACCCAGTAGGGAAGGTTGGCCATGCCGTGCTTCTCGAAGAGGGCGCAGGTGTGGTCGCGGAAGCGCGACAGCAGGTTGGGCAGGCGGCCGGGCTCGGTGGTGTAGGTGCGGAGCTCGAGGAGAGGGCGCCCCACCGCCCCGGGCTCGGCGCGCGGCGAGAAGTCCGTGGCGCGGAGGAAGGCGTTGTCGATGCGCGCCACGAGCTTGCCCTCGGCCTCGCTGGCGGCCACGGCGCGCTTCCAGGCGGGGTCGGCGGAGAAGGCGGCGAAGGCCTTGTCACGGGCGGCGCGGTCGGGGAAGGCGAGGAAGTAGACCAGCTTGCGCTCGGGATTGTCGCCGGCGGGCACGAAATAGCCGAGATTGGTCATGCCGTGCTTCTCGAAGAGGGCGCAGGTGTGGTCGCGGAAGCGCGCATGGAGCGCGTCGAGCTTGCCGGGCGCGGCGTAGTAGACGCGCATCTCGAAGAGGCGGGGGTCGGGCTCGGCGACGGAACGGGAGGCGCAGCCGGCGAGGAGCAGGGCGGCGAGGGCGATCAAGGGGCGCATGGTCGGGGTGGCATTCCCCAGCCTGCACAGGATGCGCGGGGCGGAAACCGGAAAATCAGCCGAGGGCGGCTCGCAGGGCAAGTCCGGCGAGGACGAGCCAGAGGATGCCGGTGACGCGGTCGATGCCCCGGGCGAAGGCGGGGTCGGCCAGGCGGGGGCGGAGCTTGCCGGCCAGTCCGGCGTAGCCGGACATGACGAGGGCCTCGGCGCCGACGGTGCAGAGGAGGAAAAGGACGATGGCGCCGGGGGTGAGGTTGTCGACCGGCACCCGGGCGGTCTGGATGACAAGCAGCATCCAGGGGATGGTCTTGGGATTGGTGAGGTTGACAATCAAGCCGCGCAGGAAGAGGGCGAGCCGGCCGTCGATCCCGGCGTCCTCCTCGCGCAGGGAGTCGCGGGGATAGAGCAGGAGCGTGACGCCCAGGTGGCCGAACCAGGCGACGCCCGCCCAGGCGAGGGCGGTCAGCATCCACGGCCACTGGCTGAGGCCGGAGGCGACGGCGAGGGCGAGCAGCGAGACGGGAATCTCGGCGACGGCGAGCCCGAGGGTGTGCCACTGGGCGCGGGCGGAGCCCGACCTCAGGGCGGTGCCGAGGGTGGAGAGGCTGGCGGGCCCCGGCGACAGGCTGGCCAGAAGGCAAGCCGCGGCGAGGTAACCGAGGTCCATCGGGCCTTAGCCGAGGGCGCGCTGCCAGCGCCTGAGCTGGGCGGCGACCTGGCGGGGTCCGGGCATGCCGGTGTTCTCCCGGGCGCGCAGGGCGCGACCGAGGTCGAACACCTTGCGCCAGTCGCCGCGGAAGGCGGGGTCGGCGTCGCGCGCGGCGGCGTCGGGCACCCGGTCGAGGGGCGCGCCGAGCCGCTCCGCGACGGCGACGAGCCGGCCGACGGCGTGATGGGCGTGGCGGAAGGGCATGCCCCTGCGGACGAGCCAGTCGGCGAGGTCGGTGGCGAGCAGGGCGGGGTCGGCCACCGCGGCGGCGCAGCGGCGGCGGTCGAGGGTCATGCCGGCGACGGTGCCGGCCATGACCTGGAGGCCGAGGAGGATCTGGTCGTGGGCGTCGAAGACCGGCGGCTTGTCGTCCTGCAGGTCGCGGTTGTAGGTGAGGGGCAGGCCCTTGGCCAGGACGAGGAGGTGGGTGAGCGAGGCCTGTGTCCGGGCGGCCTTGCCCCGCAGCAGCTCGAGCGAGTCGGGGTTGCGCTTCTGCGGCATGAGCGAGGAGCCGGTGGAGAAGGCGTCGGGCATGCGCGCGAAGCCGAACTCGGCGGTGGACCAGAGGATGAGGTCCTCGGCCATGCGGGAGAGGTGGGTGGCGCAGAGGGCGGCGGCGAAGGCGAACTCGGTGGCGGCGTCGCGGTCGGCGACGGCGTCCATCGAGTTGGGGGTGACGCGCGGGCGGCCCTTGGCGTCGACAAAGCCGAGCAGCCGGGCGGTGAGCTCGCGGTCGATGGGCAGGGTGGTCCCGGCGATGGCGCCGGAGCCGAGGGGGCACCAGTTGGCGGCGTCGGCCACGGCGGCGAAGCGAGCCCGGTCGCGGCCGAGCATCTCGCAGTAGGCGAGCAGGTGGTGGGCGACGGAGACGGGCTGGGCGCGCTGGAGGTGGGTGTAACCGGGGATGAGGATGTCGGCCTGGCGGGCGGCCTGGCGGACGAGGGCGCGGAGGAGGCCGGCGAGGGCGGCGTCGACCTCGGCGCAGGCGGCCTTGAGATAGAGCCGCATGTCGGTGGCGACCTGGTCGTTGCGGGACCGGGCGGTGTGGAGCTTGGCGGCGGCGGGCACGCGCGCGGTCAGGGCCTGCTCGAGGTTCATGTGCACGTCCTCGAGCTCCTCCTTCCAGCGGAACTTGCCGGCGGCGACCTCGCGGCCGAGCCGGGCCAGCCCGGCCAGGATCTGGTCGCGCTCGCGACGGCTCAGGATGCCGACCTTGGCGAGCATGGTCGCATGGGCGACCGATCCTTGGATGTCGAAGGGCGCCAGGCGCCGGTCGAAGGAGACCGACTCGCTGAAACGCCGCATGAGGGCGCCGGGACCGGTCGAGAACCGGCCGCCCCAGGTGACCTGCTTTTTCTTGGCCATCAGGGAGATTACGCGGCGAGCGGCGCGCCGTGGCAAACGCAAAGGGGCTCCGGCCTCACTCCGCGGCGGGAAGATTGACGAAGGAGGGGGCGGGGCGCGCCGAATTGGAGGAAGGGACGGCGGCCCCAGGCTCGAGGCGGATGACCAGCTCGTCGGGCGCGGCCACGCCGAGGCGCTCCCGGGCTTGGTCGCGGACAAACTCGGGGTTGTCGCTGAAGAGGCTGAGGGTCCGGGTGCCTTGGGCGAGGCTGCGCTCGATGGCGGCGCGCTCGGCGCGACGGTCGGCCTCGAGTTTCTGGAGGCCGGCGAGGCGAAGCTCCTCCTCGCGGAGCGAGGCATACATGAAGAAACCGGCGGCGAGCAGGAAGAGGAGGGCGCCCCAGAAGATGAATCGATCCGTCTGAGGGCTGGGGGGCGAGGACTGGTGCTCGGCTTCCATCGGTGACGGAAATGTGGAGACAGCGGGAAGGAAGGTCGAGTCGGAATCGGAAGGGAAAGTGCGCAGGGGTGCAGGGGCTCGGGGGCTCGGGAGAAAGCGTGGGAAATGCCGGTGGCCGGTGACCGGTAGGTTGAGCGATGTCTGCGGTAACTGCGGTGTCTGCGGAGGGAGCTGCGCTCCCCGTAGTCGCGCCTGCGGCGCGATTTTCTCGTCTGCAGATCTCGCAGGGCCGGAGGCCCTCCGGGGAACCGCTAACACCGCTAAACGGGCGTCCGCGGACGGGTCGTCGACCCAGCCCTGCCTCCCGTGCCCCTGTGCAGCTGTACCTCCCGAGCCCCCGTGCCCCTGTGCAGCTGTGCATCTTTCCGGGGCCCCTTAGGCCCCGGCGCCCCTGCGCACCCCTCAGCCGCCAAGCGGCCCAACCTTGGCCAGGGAGCCGCTGAACTCCATGAACACCCAGACAAGGATTCCGGTCACCGAGACATAGAGCCAGACCGGGAAGACCCAGCGGGTGAGGCGCTTGTGCTCCTCGAAGCGTCCCTTGGTCGCGAGCCAGACCGCGCGGATGACAAAGGGAGTGACCACGATGGCGAGAATGACGTGGGGGATGAGAATCAGGTAATAGAGCCAGCCGAGCGACGCCCAGGCCGAGCCGGCCTCGGGGGCGTAGGCGACATTCTGCCGGTCGTGGCGCAGGATGAGGTTGGCCTTTGAGGCGAGATAGACGGCGAGGAAGAGGGCGGAGAGGACGAAGGCGACGCCCATGGCCTTGCCGTGGCCCTGACGGTCGCCGGCCCGGATGCGCGCATAGCCCACGAGAAGGGCCAGGGTGGCGGCGGCGTTGAAGGCCGCCACGGCGCGGGAGAACAGTTCGACGTCGGATGCCATGGCAGCCAACGAAGCGGCCCGCCGCCGGAACTCAAGCGCGATAGCCCGTCGAATCCTCAGGCACCCTCGCGGGGGTCGATGGGCTTGCGGGGCTTGGGAGCGGGGGCGGAGCCGGGCTTGGCCTTCTCGACGCCGGGGGCAGGAGCGGGGGGAGGGGCGGCCTCGGCGCCGCGGAAACTGGGCAGCTTGCCGGGGCCGTCGACCAAGGCGATGCGGGCCCGGGCGGCCTCGGGGACCGCCTTGAGCTGCTCGGGCGTGGTGATCTCGTCGTCGAAGACGACCTCGCCGGCGGCGTCCTTGACGGTGGCGAACTTCCTGCCGTTCTCATTGCGAACCTTAACCGAGCCCTGCTCGTCGGTGTAGCTTGAGGATCCGCTGACGCCGACTCCGGTCCCGAGGCTGAAGCTGCGGGAGAAGGTGGTGGCGCCGGCTCGGCCGGCGGCGGGCGGGATGGCTCCGGCGGGGGGAGCCGGGGGGGCGAGGTCGAGCTGGGGCACGGGCAGGCCGCGCTGGCGCATGGCCTCGAGTTGCTCGCGAATCTCGGGGGGAAGGTTGGAGGATCCGGGACCGACAATGACCACCTGGCCGCCCGGCGCGCCGGGGGCGCCGAAGGTGACGGCACCGCCGCCGATCATCTGGCTGGGATCGATTTCCTGGCCGTTGATGGTGATGCGGACGCCGCCGTGGGCGGAAGGATCGGGGGAAACGGCGGGACGAGGGGCGGCCGCGATCGGCTGCGAGACCGGACGTCCGGCGAGGGCGACCTCGACGGTCTCGACATCGGGGCCGCGGACGCGCACGAGCTTGACGGGCTGGCCGGGCTTGCGGGTGCGAACGAGGGTGCGGAACTGCTCGGCGTTGACCAGCACCTGGTCGTCGAGACGCGTGAGGACGTCCTTCTCCTGGAGAACGGCGGCGGCGGGACCCTTGGGGTCGACGAAGCCGACGACGATGCCCACGCCCTCGGGCAGGTCGGCGGCGAGATCCTGCTCGCGGAAGCGCGGGGTCAGGGGGAGGACGTTGACGCCGACGTAGGGCTGGAGGGGGCCGGCGGGCTGGACGGCGGAAGGCGGGGGAGCGCACTCGGCGACCTGCGGCTTGGCTTGGGCGGCGGGCGACTTTGCGGCAGGGGGCTTGGGCGAAGTCTCCTGTCCGGAGCCGGAGGCGGCGAGACCGGCGAGAAGCAGGACATGGAGGGGAATGTGGCGGAGCGGGCTCATGGTCTTGGGAGGTGAAGGGGAGGGGGAAATTGCCGTCAGTCGGTCTCGAACGGAACGAGGCCGATGACCTCGTCGTGGGGAGCGTGGCGGATCAGCTCGGCGCCGCTCCGGGTGTCGCGGAAATGGGCCGTGTTGTGCCAGCGCACGCGGACAGGTCGGGCGAAGAGGCCGTCGGAAAGGCGAACAGGCTCAAGGAGCGTGGCCTCCGGCGCGGATTGCTCGGCCCGGACCAGGCGCAGCTCGGGCTCGGCGGCGGCGGCCGCGGCGGACTTGGCCGCCCGGGCGGCGGCGAGCGGCGGCGTGGCGGACCTCAGCATGGGCGGAGGAGAGTCGGCCTGGGCGGCCATGATCATCGGCTCGGCCCCGGTGGGCGCGACGGCATCGTCCGGCAAGGCCAGCATGACGGCGAGGCAGGCGGCGGCGGCGAGCCCGCCCCAGGCGAGGAAGGGAATGACGCGCGGGCGGCGGGCGGGCTCGGGTGTCTCGAGGGCGGCGGTGAGGCGCGCCTCCAGGCCGGCGGGGAGGCGCCGGGGGCGGAGGGAGCCGAGGGCGGCTTCGATCTCGCGGGTGTCTTCGCTCATGAAAGGACGGGGCCGAGGGTTTTCTTGAGGTTCTGCAAGGCATAGCGCCACCGGGAGGCGGCGGTGTTTGGAGAAATGCCGATTTGTTCGCCGACCTGCTCGAAGGTCAGGCCGCCCCACTGGTGGAGGACGACAACCTCGCGTTGCTCCGGAGGCAGCTCCTGCACGGCCTTGGCAAGGAAGGCATGGCGCTCGTCGGCCGGAGGCTCGAACCAGCCGACGAGGTCGGCGTCAGCCGCGACGGCCTGCTCGCGGCGAAGGCGGCGGTCGGATTGGCGGCCGAGGTCGAGGGCCGCGCGCCGGATGGAGGTGACCACGAGGGCGTTGGGCTCGCCGGGCAGATGGCGCTGGTGACGCCAGTAGCGGATGAGCGCCTCCTGCAGGATGTCGTCGGCATCGGCGTCGGAACGGGCCCAATGGCGCGCGATGAGCCTCAGCCGTGGGCCGTTCTCGGACAGCCAGGCCTGCCAGTCGCCGGGTGCGCTCGGTGCCTCGGACATGCAATTGTTTTAATCCGAGCGCCGCCCGGGGCGCAAGTTGTCTGCGACAACCGGGCTATTCAGTTGCGGAAGCCCCGTTTGCGCCCAAGGCTGTGGCTCGCATGCACGCGCCTCAAAAGGAGCCCAAAACGGGCCTGGGCACCGCCCTGATCCGGTGGTTTGACGCCGACTACCATCCCGGCGGCGTGGAAGCCATGCTCACCGCGCCCAACAAGGTGGACTGGCCGCGCTGCATCCCCTTCGTGGTCCTCCACCTTGGGTGCCTGGCGGTCTTCTGGGTGGGCTGGAGCCCGGCCGCGGCCTGGACAGCCGTCGCCCTCTACTGGGGGCGCATGCTGGCGGTGACCGGGGTGCTCCACCGGTATTTCTCGCACAAGACGTACAGCACCTCGCGGCCGATGCAGTTCCTGCTCGCGCTCTGGGCGGCGACCTCGGTCCAGCGCGGGGCGCTCTGGTGGGCCTACACGCACCGGCACCACCACCGGCACTCGGACGAGCCGGACGACAAGCACTCGCCGGTTCAGGACGGCTTCTGGTGGTCGCACATCGGCTGGATCACCAGCAAGCGCAACTTCCCGACCGACTACTCGAAGGTGAGCGACCTGGCCAGGTACCCCGAGCTCGTCTTCCTCAACCGCTTCGACGTGCTGGTGCCCATCCTCTTCGGCGCCGCTTGCTACGGCTTCGGGGCGTGGCTGGCCTCGGCGGGAATCGAGACCAGCGGGGCCCAGATGCTGGTCTGGGGCTTCTTCATCTCCACCACGGCCCTCTTCCATGGCACGGCCTGCATCAACTCGATGGCCCACGTCTGGGGGAAGCGCCGCTTCGCCACGCCGGATGACTCGCGCAACTCGTGGATCCTGACCCTCATCACGCTCGGGGAGGGCTGGCACAACAATCACCACCGTTACCAGGCCACCACCCGCCAGGGCTTCTACTGGTGGGAGTTCGACCCGACCTACTACTTCCTCAAGGCGCTCTCGTGGACCGGCCTGATCTGGGGCCTGAAGCCCGTGCCCGCCTCGGTCTACGAGGAGGCGTCCGGCTCCGGCAAGCACGGCTAAGGCCATGGAGCGCGAGCGGATCGCCGTCGTCGGCTCAGGCATCTCGGGGCTGGGCTGCGCCCGGTTCCTCGACCCCTGGCACGAGGTGACGCTGATCGACGGCGACGCGCGCGCCGGCGGCCACGCCCACACCATCGAGGTGACGGAGCCCGGCACGGGCGAGCGCAAGCCGATGGACGTCGGCTTCATGGTCTACAACGAGGCGACCTACCCCCTGCTCTGCCGGCTCTTCCGCGAGCTCGGCGTGGCGCCGCGGCCGACGTCGATGTCCTTCTCCGTCCGCCACGACCCGACGGGGCTCGAGTGGTCGGGCTCCTCCCTGAACCACCTCTTCGCCCAGCGGCGCAACCTGCTCAGCCCGCGCTTCTGGTCGCTGCTGCTGCAGATCAACCGCTTCAACAAGGCAGCCGCCGAGGGATGGAAGTCGGCCGAGGCCGAGAGCACCCCGCTCGGGACCTGGTGCGAGCGCCACGGCCTGGGCCGGGACTTCCTCGACCTTTACCTCGTGCCGATGAGCTCGGCGGTGTGGTCGACGCCGCCGGAGCTCATGCTCGGCTTCCCCGCGGCCAAGCTCCTGCGCTTCTTCCACAACCACGGCTTCCTCGGCCTGCACACCCAGCATCCCTGGCTGACGCCGTCCGGCGGCTCGCGCACCTATGTCGCCGCCCTGCTCGGGCGCCTGCGCGGCAAGGTGCGCCTCGGGGCGCCCGCCGAGGCCGTGCGGCGCGCCGGAGCGGGCGCCGAGGTGCGGGTGGGCGGCGAGTGGCAGGCCTTCGACCGGGTGATCCTCGCGACGCACGCCCCGACCTCGCTCCGCCTGCTCCAGGACGCCGACGAGCAGGAGCGGCGGGTGCTCGGCGCCTTCGCGGTCAACGCCAACGTCGCGACCGTCCACACCGACATGTCCGTGCTGCCGCGCACGCCGCTCGC
>Ga0222712_10006646_pt1 | contig 11379 bp, 2 predicted proteins | sample C33_657DmetaG_FD_165043 | JGI IMG/M metagenome (GOLD analysis project Ga0222712, IMG submission 165043) | Estuarine water microbial communities from San Francisco Bay, California, United States - C33_657D | ecosystem: Environmental > Aquatic > Marine > Unclassified | place: USA: California... | reverse complement strand
TTCAATGTATTCAAACTAGTATCTACATAGGTTTTTAATGTGTAGTTGGTATTCAAACTAGTATCTACATAGCTATTCAATGCATAGTTAATCATGCTAGCATCCTGGATTGCATTGTAACTCTTCAACGTATTTAAACTGTTATCCACATAGCTACTCAATGCATAGTTAATCATGCTAGCATCCTGTATAGCATTGTAACTTTTCAATGTGTTCAAACTGTTATCTACATAGCTATTCAATGCATAGTTAATCATGCTAGCATCCTGTATAGCATTGTAACTTTTCAATGTGTTCAAACTGTTATCTACATAGGTTTTTAATGTATAGTTGGTATTCAAACTACTATCAATCTCTGATTTGGTATAATAATTGGGTAATATTATTGTTCCATTAAACGTAATAATTCCACCTACTGATAAATTGTTATTAAACGAGACGTCAGCACCTACAATGAGTTTTCCACTGTTAGATGCTCCAGTTAAGATGCTTACATTTCCATAATTTCGATCACCAGTTCCAATATTAATATTACCACTTACATCAGCCCCAGTTCCAATATTGATAGCCGAATTAGTATCTCTATTTCCAGTTCCAATATTAATAGAACTGTAACGTGTTCTTGAACCAGTACCAATATTGATAAGACAACCAGAAGCTTCAGATACAGCACCCGTTGCTCCGGTAGCAGTGCCAGTTCCAATATTAATATTACCATTCGAGTTTGTCGTGGTGCTTCTACTAGCTATTCCAATATCTAAAGTTCCAGTTGTTTGTGATACACCAATATTAATTGAGCCAGTTGTCGTTGTAGCGCCTAACCGAACACCGGTACTATTAGCGCTTGCATTATAAGATGTTGTTGTGGATATTCCAGAAATAGTTGAACCAGTAGCACTTAGTGTAAACCCACTTGAAGTCACATCACTTCCAATTGTCATAGCAGATCCAGATATTGAGTAGATTCTATTTGAATACAAGGAGTTTCTCAAAATAGTTAATCCACTCACATCTAGTGCATATCCCGCTGAAATATCCTTGTTTATTACAACTGATGTAGAACCGGTGCCAAATTTGGTTATTGGTGCAGTAATATTGAATGCAGTCACTGGTGAAATATTTACATTACCTGAACTTGCTACAATTCCAGTTAATGATGCATCAATCACAGATTTGGTATAATAATTGGTGTTCAAGCTAGCATCCTGGATTGCATTGTAGCTTGTTAATGTTGTAAAACTGTTATCATAAATAATATTTGTATTAATTAATTGATTGATACTGGGATCTTGAATTGAACTAGTCGCAGAAATATTTGCGATTTGAACTCGAAGATCATTAATACTTGCATCTGACGATGCAATTTTGGCATATGTATTATATCCAAAACTTACATCACTATTCAGTGCAATTGCAAGTTCATTCAACGAATTTAATGCATCTGGTGCATTATTAAGTAACGTATTTATCTGTGTATTTACAAAACTAGTAGTTGCATAATTTGAGCGAATATTATTCAAACTGCTATCTACATAGGTGGTTAATGCATAGTTAAGCATGCTTGCATCCTGGATTGCAGTGTAACTCTTTAAAGTGTTCAAACTGGTATCCACATAGGTTTTCAATGTATAGTTGGTGTTCAAACTGCCATCAACATATGTTTTCAAGGCGTAATTAACCATGCTTGCATCCTGAACCGCATTATAACTCTTCAATGTATTCAAACTGGTATCTACATAGGTTTTCAATGCATAGTTAAGCATGCTTGCATCCTGAACCAGATTATAGCTCTTCAATGTATTCAAACTACCATCCACATAAGTAGTTAATGCATAATTAAGCATGCTCGCATCCTGAACCAGATTGTAACTCTTCAAAGTGTTTAAACTAGTATCCACATAGGTTTTCAATGCATAGTTAAGCATACTGGCATCCTGGATTGCGCTGTAAGTCTTCAATGTGTAATTGGTGTTCAAACTGCTATCCACATAAGTTTTTAAAGCGTAATTAACCATACTGGTATCCTGGATTGCGCTGTAAGTCTTCAATGTATAATTGGTGTTCAAACTGCTATCCACATAAGTTTTTAAAGCGTAATTAACCATACTTGCATCCTGGATCGCAGTGTAAGTCTTCAATGTGTAATTAGTGTTCAAACTACCATCTACATACGCCTTCAAGGCGTAATTAACCATACTCGCGTCCTGAATTGCACTGTAAGTCTTCAATGTATAGTTGGTGTTCAAACTACCATCTACATACGTCTTCAAGGCGTAATTAACCATACTTGCATCCTGGATCGCATTATAACTCTTCAAAGTATTCAAACTGCTATCCACATAAGTTTTCAATGCATAGCTAACCATACTTGCATCTTGGATTGCATTGTAACTTTTCAAAGTGTTCAAACTAGTATCTACGTAGGTCTTCAATGTATAATTGGTGTTCAAACTGCCATCTACATAAGTTTTCAATGCATAGCTAACCATACTTGCATCTTGAATTGCACTGTAACTCTTCAATGTATTCAAACTGCTATCGACATAAGTCTTCAATGTATAATTGGTATTCAAACTGTTATCTACATAGCTATTCAATGCATAGTTAGTCATACTAGCATCTTGAATTAAATTATAACTTTTCAGATTATTCAAACTGGTATCTGTATAGGTTTTCAATGATGTAAAACTGTTATCGTAAATAATATTTTTATTAAATAATTGATTGATACTGGGATCTTGAATTGAATTGCTTGCAGAAACACTTGCAATTTGAACACGAAGATCATTAATGCTTGCATCAGATGCAGAAATTTTTTGATAAACAACTATACCAAAACTAGCGTCACTGTTAATTGCAGTGACAATTTCTGTCAAAGTATCCAAAGCTTCTGGCGCACCGTTTGTTAATATGTTTAATTGTGAACGAATATTATTCAAACTGGTATCTACATAGGTTTTCAATGTATAGTTAGTATTCAAACTGTTATCCACATAGCTATTCAATGCATAGTTAATCATACTTGCATCCTGGATTGTATTGTAACTTTTTAAGGTATTTAAACTGGTATCTACATAGGTTTTCAATGTATAGTTAGTATTCAAACTGTTATCCACATAGCTATTCAATGCATAGTTAATCATACTAGCATCCTGAATTGTATTGTAACTTTTTAAGGTATTTAAACTGGTATCCACATAAGTTCTTAATGAAACCATACTAGTGTCCTGAATTAAGTTATAATTTTTCAATGTGTTCAAGCTGGTATCTACATAGGTCTTTAATGTATAATTGGTATTTAAACTGGTATCCACGTAAGTTCTTAATGAAACCATACTAGTGTCCTGAATTAAGTTATAATTTTTCAATGTGTTCAAGCTGGTATCTACATAGGTATTCAATGTATAATTGGTATTTAAACTGGTATCCACATAAGTTCTTAATGAAACCATACTAGTGTCCTGAACTAAGTTATAATTCTTCAATGTGTTCAAGCTGGTATCTACATAGGTCTTTAATGTATAATTGGTATTTAAACTGCTATCCACATAAGTTCTTAATGAAACCATACTAGTGTCCTGAACTAAGTTATAATTTTTCAATGTGTTCAAGCTGGTATCTACATAGGTCTTCAATGTATAATTGGTATTTAAACTGCTATCCACATAAGTTCTTAATGAAACCATACTAGTGTCTTGAACTAAGTTATAATTCTTCAATGTGTTCAAGCTGGTATCTACATAGGTCTTGGTTGTATAGTTTGTTATGGTTCCACTTACTGAAAAATTGCCATTGAGCGATACGTCTCCACCAATAATGAGTTTTCCACTATTAGATGCTCCAGTCAAAATATTAACATTTCCAGTGTTTGACGCAACATCTGCAATATTTATATTTTGTGCAATATCTCCAGCATTAATAGTTGTATCTCCGCCACCAATTAATTGAATGGCGCTTGATCTTCCAATTCCAATGGTTGCCGTACTTGTAGCTCCAGTGCCAATATTAAGCGCGCCAGTTCTATTCGCATTTGTTCCAATATCAATTGTTCCAGCAGAAGTTGTTTGGCCAGTTCCAATTGCAATTGTGACATTTGAATCACCGGATGCAATCGAAAATGAAGTATTTGGAATTAATTGTAAATCACTGCCTCGAATGATGGTTGTTCCAGAACCAGTATGGTTTCCAACTGTTATTGTTTTATTAGATGATGCAGTTCCAATATTAATTGCTCCAGTTCTACTTGCGGTTCCAATATTAAGTATTCCAGTTGTTTGCGTTGTTGCAATATCCATTGATGATCCAACTGCGCTTGGTTCAATATTGTCCGATGTAATTGTACCAGATACCCGAGTATTACCGCTAATATCCAGATGGTATCCGGCGCTAATATCTTTGTTGATGCCAACCAAACTATTTCCGTTTCCAACATCTAAGTTTCCGTTCATAGAAACGTCCGAAATAAAAAACGTAGAAGACCCCCTTAGTCTTAATAATCCTGTTGCTGAAATATCTACTGTAGTATTTGCACCATTTACCACGGTGATTGCACCGTTTCTACCTATAGTCGTTGTACCTGTTGAACCAGATCCATCAAGAATTCGAACAATACCGGTGGTATTCACACCACCTGCAATACCAACACTAATACTATCTGCTGTAGCATCACCAGGGATACGACCCACGTAAAATGTTCCATTTCCTTGGTCTTTTATTCGCAACGATTGACCAGCAAGATATGTTGTTCCAGCTGTATTATTACCAATACTGATAATTTTTGAACTATTAACAATTCCAATATTTATTGTACCTGTTCTACCTGTTTCGGTTGCAATATTAAGTGTTGCATTTGATAGAGTAGTAATAGTTGGAACAGTTAGCGTGTTGTTTATGTTTGTATTTCCTGAAATATCCAAACTGTATAATGGGTCTTTTGTATTTACACCCACAAATCCGTTCCCGCTCGCAGAAAACAGCGAAATTCGATCAGATCCGCTTCCCAAACCAGCGTCATTTTCAATACCGATAGTTAAAAGACCTTTTTCGTTGGTGCCACCAACGTTCTCCTCATACTGAATGAAAGCATAATCAGAAGGAGCATTGTTTTTGGATTTGAACAAAATGGATGAAGCCCCGGATGCATCTGAATGGGTTAAAGTAATGGTACCGTTTGTTGCGTTTGAAGTTCCGATTCTTGTTCCAGTAGTTTCATTAATAACTAGACGACCATTGTTCATAGAAATGTCTGTTCCAACAATTAGCCTATTTGTAATACTTACATTGCCTCCACTTGACACAATGCCATTTAATGATGCATCAATTACTAACTTTGTATAATAATTATTTAAACTGCCATCTACATAGGTTTTTAATGCATAGTTGGTATTCAAACTGCCATCTACATAGGTCTTCAATGCATAATTAACCATGCTTGCATCCTGGATTGCATTATAACTTTTCAGCGTATTCAAACTACCATCTACATAGGTATTCAATGTATAATTTGTATTTAAACTGCCATCTACATAACTCGTCAGTGCATAGTTGGATCGAATATAATTAATACTTGCATCAGACGAAGCAATTTTGGCATAGGCATTATACCCAAAGCTGGCGTCACTGTTCAGGGCAATTGCAAGTTCGTTCAATGAATTCAGTGCATCTGGTGCGTTATTCAATATATTGTTCAACTCTGTAGTTACAAAACTAGTGGTGGCATAGTTGGTGACAATATAACTAATGCTCGCGTCTGAAATACTTTTGGATGCATTTGTTGCATAATTGGTGCGAATGTTGTTCAAACTGCCATCCACATAAGTGTAAGTTGAATAATTTGTCCGAATGTTGTTCAGACTTCCATCCACATACGTATTTGTAGAATAATTGGTTCGAATATTGTTCAAACTGCCATCCACATAGGTGTTGTTTCTATAGTTTGTATTCAAACTTGTGTCATAATCAGTTCGAACCTTATTCAAACTGCCATCAATATACGTGTTGTTTCTATAGTTTGTGTTTAAGCTTGTATCATAATCCGTGCGAATTTTATTCAAACTTGCGTCATAGTCTATACGAATTTTATTCAAACTTGCATCTACATATGTTTTATTTCTATAGTTTGTATTTAAGCTTGTATCATAGTCAGTACGAATCTTATTTAGACTGCCATCAACATATGTGTTTGTAGAATAATTGGTTCGAATATTGTTCAAACTAGCATCCACATAGGTATTTGTAGAATAATCGGTTCGAATGTTGTTCAAACTAGCATCCACATAGGTATTTGTAGAATAATTGGTTCGAATGTTGTTCAAACTGGCATCCACATAGGTACTTGTAGAATAATTGGTTCGGATGTTGTTCAAACTCCCATCTACATAGGTGGATGTCGAATAATTATTCGTTAAGTAAATGTTAGTAGCATAATTATTAAGTGCAGATGCCAATGCATAATTGGAGCGAATATTGTTCAAACTGCCATCTACATATGCGTTTGTAGAATAATTGGAGCGAATATTGTTCAAACTTCCATCTACATTGGTCTTGGAAGCAGAATTTGTTCGAATATCGTTCAGACTTCCATCTACATATGTTAAAGTTGAATAATTGGTTCGAATGTTATTCAGACTTCCATCAACATACGTCTTTAATGCATAGTTTGTATTCAAACTGCCGTCCACATAAGTTTTTGTAGAATAATTAGAGCGAATGTCGTTCAAACTGCCGTCCACATAAGTTTTTGTAGAATAATTAGAGCGAATGTCGTTCAAACTGCCATCTACATAGGTATTTGTAGAATAATTGGTTCGAATGTTGTTCAAACTGCCATCTACATAGGTATTTGTAGAATAATTGGTTCGAATGTTGTTCAAACTGCCATCTACATAGGTATTTGTAGAATAATTGGAGCGAATGCTATTGATACTTGCATCAGAAGAGTTGATTCGCGTGTAAATATGAGTTGCAAAACTTGGATCAGAACCCAATGCTTGATTAATTTCATTCAGTGTATTCAAAGCATCTGGGACAGAATCAATGATTTCTTGTACAATATTAATGGGTGCATATTTATTTTTCAAACTTACTCCATTTTCAAATATTTCAGTTGAATTAAACGAGCCACTTATATCAAAATTATATTGATTGCTTACAGTTGATTTACCAATAACACATTTTCCGGAAATTATCAAATTTTGCATAATAGTGTTTCCAGTTAATACAAGGTTTGCTGTATCGAATACTCCTATTGGTCCCTGTGGTCCTTCAGGACCGGTGTAACCCAGGATGCCTTGGGGTCCAGTGTATCCTTGAATACCCTGGATGCCTTGAGGACCAGTGTAGCCAGTGTAGCCAGTGTAGCCAGTGTAACCAGTGTAACCAGTGTAGCCAGTGTAACCTTGGATACCTTGGATACCTTGAGGTCCTTGGATACCTTGAGGGCCTTGGATACCTTGAGGTCCTTGGATACCTTGAGGGCCTTGTGGTCCCACAAATGCACCAACGTCTGTCCAACCATTACGGGACGGATTTCCATATTCTGAATTTTCCAATGTAGATACCCATAAATGCGAATTAATGATATAACCATCACCTACTTGATTTGTAGATGGTAACCCAGCAGTAGACGGAAAACTGCCTTTTATAACAATAGTTCCAGGATCTACACCACCAATTTTAGAACCAATAGGAAGTGTAATTGAATTGCCAAAAGAAGAAATCAAAGCATTTCCAAGTTGAATTGATTTGTCAATGATAGCATGATTCCCATAAATGTTTCCAAACAAATTATCAGGACTTCCAAGATTCGATACTAAATTACCGGTTGGGACAATATTACCAACTAAGTTGATATCATTTACATAAATAGTTTTAACAACATGATCATTGGTTCCAATTTGAAAATTTAATGTTAATGGAACAATATTTGTTTTTAATTGTGTTAAATCAACTTTTGTAAGTCTACCATCAATTAAATCGGTCGGCATTAATAGGTTTGCAATTGTGTTGTCATTTTTTACATTTGTATTTATTGAATTTGATTTAGCTGAAAACATCTATATATATATACAGGAAGAACCTATAGTTATTCTTTTTACGATCATATTACAATATTTATATTAAATGAAACATTCTTTCACTTAATAAGCAAAGCAACTTGAGTTATCGTTTAGCCAAAATCATAAGTCCATTGTTATTGAAAAACCGGTCTTTAATATACCACTCTGGATGGTTTGCCAAAAACTCTTGGATTCCAAACCACATCCCCTTCAGAATCTCTTCTCTTGGAATTCCAGTTTGAGAAGCCAGTTCAGTTGCTTTACCATACGCTTGTTGATAGTTGTATCCATATTCGCGGACGGTCTCTCCATCAACTTCATCAATAGTTGTGTCATGCATAATGATGTATTTATTACAAACTGCAGAGAATTTCTCTAGTTCTCTGCGAATTTGTCCATAAACATGCCACGTGTCAATAAATACCAGATCAAATGTCTCGTCGGGTGCAAATTGCAATTCCAAATCGTTTTTCCACTCGTACTTGACATCGACATTCAACCCTTCTACCGCATCAATAAACTCACCAATCTGGCACTCGCGTGAATCGTTCATAAACATACGCTTGCGAATACCATTCTTGTTCTCTAGAAGACCTGCAGAGATGGCCCACGAAGAAATACATCCACGCACGCCCAATTCAATTGCGCTATTGCACTGCTTGGCGTACCTGAACAATGTAGGCAGATGCTCATTGATATCTGACGCGGTGTTGCACAGTCCGCGAAATTTTTTTATAATAATGTCCATTCTTATAAAAATATATGGTTTTCTCTGTTTAAATGGCTTTTTACACACAATAAATTTCTTTAATGTCGTCAAATTTTTCACTGTTCAACACTGTCATCATTGCATTGAACTGGGTCGGCGGTTCCCCATTCAAAATGCACTGCAAAATATCTGGTGCAAAACCAGACACCACTGTAATTCCAAACATCTCCTCAAATTTTAACACATTATGTTTTACATTCCAATAAACAATCTGGGGCATTTTTATCCCAGCATTAGAAAACATTTTCTCCATTGTCTCTTGGGTTGCCTCGTTGTATAAACTGTCGGCTTGGTTCAAAGGCATGTCGCTGACAATAACTAGTCTCTCTCCACATTTATCTGTTAATAAACGCTTCAATGCCTCACAAATATTAATCGAAGAACTGCTCGGAATAATTCGCATATTCTGCACTTTATTGAAAAGCGTCTCTCCTTCCACCTTTACAAACTGCGGATTTGGTTCAAACGTGAGGACCCGTTCTGCCAACAATCCTAGAGTAATAGAAATCAACAAAGTAATACCATTTGTAGAGAAGGAGACATCACTTAAAACCACAGTCTTGTCCATTTTGTTCACGTTTTTCCAACTAGCCTCGAGCTCATCATTTAATGCGCGACCCACCAAATATGGAGCAACAATCTCGTGGGGAGTTATGCAAGGTCTTACAATTGTGTATGCATCATATTTATCTCGGTCGTTTCTCTCAAATGCCTTCTTATGACGCCGAAATGCCTGGAATGGAACTTTTTTGTAATCCACACTTTCCCAATCCTTGGCGCACATTTTCTGCTCAAGAATTCCAATGTAGGTACGCAAAGGTGTCAAATACTTCTTGCGGAGTTCGGAGATGGGAATCTTCATTGAACGGGCTAAGCGAAATGTCAGCGACGTTTTTTTATTCACGGCGCTAGTTTCAGACGGAACCCATTTGGCGACCAAAGAAACTGGTTTTCCAAGCTCCATGTTGGCATGGTCGGCAACCAATTGTTCGCCCAAATGTTTCAGGTATGCATACATAGCATTCGAGTTTCGAGACAAGTAAACAAAATCATCATATCGTCCATACTTTTCCAAAAACAGAGGCATATTTTCAATTAACTGTTTTTCATGATATTTCTGCAACCATGCAAACAAACGACGTCCTAAATTACGTTCACCGCGCCCACTGCGAATGTAGGCAATAGTTTTCATTGTATATAATAAACTCTCTTTGGCGGCAGCATCTGCCAAAGAATATAACTCCGCATCACTTGTCTCGCGTTGTGCTCCGTAAAAGAAATTGAGAACCATGCTGTTTACAACAGAATAAGATGCTTCTATAGTAGACGTTTCTACACCTTTTTTCTTGGAGCCGAACATATAGTTGAATACATTGTAGATTAGTGACATTATAAATATATAAGACAATTGTTTTATATGTTTTACAGAAGAATTATTTGCTCATTTTGTAGATGTATTCAAAATCTCGCAAATGAGACAAATCGAGAAGTTTGCACCGTTCAAATCCACAATCTGCCCCTTATCATTCATTAATTTAATGGCAAATTTTTGGATACGAACTGGTCCATAATATTTCCGATCCTGGTTCTGCATGGTGCCTCCAAATTCCATATACGTTTGGCCAAATTGCATACCGGTTAATTTCAATGGAATCAATGCAAAAACGTCCTTCATATACGGACCCGACGCATAACTTTTGGATTTGGTTCGCTTGTTCTCTATAATTTGGTTCAATGTATACAGTTGGTTGAATGTCAGATCAGTGTTTAATTTATTGGTTGCTGAAACTGCAGTTCGAACACCAGTTACCGGATTACATTGATACGAAACACGTGAAGCATAAGAAGGCAATGCAATGTCATTTTCCAATGAAGTGATTGTAATTAATCCAGAATTCACATGGTTCTGGATAAAATCATCCAAAACAACCAAGAAATAATTATATAAATTGGTATTTAATGGGACATCCCCGCGAATTGCAATTTTGCGTGTACTAAGATTGTATGAATTTTTGTATCCGTAATTAGGATCGTTAAAAATGTTTTTCTCATAATTATCATTTTTTACAATTTGCGTAAAATCGTCCAATACATACTCGGTGAAAGAGTGGAATCCCAGAAGCCAACCAAGTGTTGAATCCCAGGTTGCATTTTGAGCAACACCAACGTTACAATAAACAAAACTAATTGAATCGTAAAAAACAAGTTTGAAATCTTTTGCATAATAAGTTTTATTCACATTCATGCGAATATTTGCATATTGCAAATTGCCATCATTTATGAGCGTGATTTTACTACCTTTTGACAAGTCATTTGCATCAAATAATCTTTGAATTTCACTAATCAAACCTTCTCTTGTATAAATCTCAATATTGTCCGGACCAAGTGGTAATGTAAATGTAATATCATTTGCGCCACCTGTGTCGGCTACACCATCAAAATATGGTTTAAATATAAATTTATTATTGAGTGGTGTTAATGTTATGATGTTATTGAATACTGAGTTTCGGCCAAATATTTCGGCGTGTGTTAAAAGTGAATTTATGTTGTTTG
>Ga0222712_10006645_pt1 | contig 11380 bp, 13 predicted proteins | sample C33_657DmetaG_FD_165043 | JGI IMG/M metagenome (GOLD analysis project Ga0222712, IMG submission 165043) | Estuarine water microbial communities from San Francisco Bay, California, United States - C33_657D | ecosystem: Environmental > Aquatic > Marine > Unclassified | place: USA: California... | reverse complement strand
CTGGACTCCTGGGATCTTCAGTCGCCGCAAGTAGAGTTTGGGTTATTAAACAAATAACTATTTGTAATACATCTGGCGCAGAAGCTTTAGTTTATTTAGCCGTTGACCCAAATGGTGTTTCAATAGCTGATTCTCACTATTTTATGTATGGACTGCCGGTCGCTTCAAAAGACACTCTTGTATTTGATACAGGAATTGTTATGGTAACAGGCGATCAATTGTATGGTTATGCAGACCGTGCTGGTGTTAACATTATAGTTAATGGATGGCTTAAGGAAGTATAATGCCAATTTCTGCTGCTCTTGGTTCTTCCGCTCTGCTTCCTGCGGGGTTAGGGTTTCGTAATAAACTGATTAACGGCGATATGCGTATTAATCAGCGTGGTTCTGGGGTTATTACTGGTTCAGGTTCACGTCAGTTTCCCGTTGACCAATGGGGTATGTGGAATGGAACTGGCACTGTAACATTTCAACAATCCACAACTGCACCAACAGGTTTTACAAACAGCCTGCTTGCTACGGTCACTAGCACTGGGTCTTATGGCACTAGCGGATATACACAGATGCAAACTAAGATTGAGGGATTTAATTGTCAAGATTTAGCTTGGGGAACGGCATCCGCAAAAACAATTACCCTTTCTTTTTGGTGCCGAGCAAGTGTTACTGGCACATATCCAGTTGGACTACGCAATAGTGCAGCCGATAGATCGTACGTTGCTACGTTCACTGTAAATACAGCTAATACTTGGGAATATAAAACGCTATATATCCCAGGTGATACAACTGGAACTTGGTTGACCAATAATGGTGTTGGTTTAGATATAGTTTTTAACTTAGGGCTTGGCACCGGAGACGACACCAGCACGCCCAATACTTGGATATCTGGTAATAAAGGTTCAACTTCTTCTTGTGTTGATTTTGCATCAAATGCTGGAGCAACATTTTATTTAACGGGTGTACAGCTTGAACAAAACACTCAGGCAACTCCATTTGAGCAGCGTCCTTACGGCGTCGAACTAGCGCTCTGCCAGAGGTACTTTCATATTGTCCCAGCAACCGACATGTATGCATATAACCTTTATTGGAATGTTGGTTTGAGCGGAGGTAGTCAGGTGGTTAATTATAAATGGCCTGTACCGATGAGGGCAGTTCCAACGATCAGAACTAGTGCAGGTTCTGCAACAGCATTAGATTTTTCATATTTTCAAAATGCCGCAGGAGCGGGTCTGCAAAGGTTTTTGGAAGACACTGGAGCAAGCAGTGTTTATGGCTGTAAGACTCTTCTTTACAGTAGCAACAATAACAGCAATAATCTACTGACAGCTAATGGTTACACAATGGCGCAATGTCAAATACCACTATGGGTTAATGCGGAGTTATGATGTATTACATTGATGATTTTGGAACTATTTATGATTCTTTAGGCGTTATTGCTCAAGACAATAACCCACATCACCTTGCCTACCTAGCATGGCTAGAAGAGGGGAATACACCAGAGGAATGGAATCCAAATGCCATTGAGTAATTATCTTCCATCATCTCGTTTATCTCAAGCAGCAGTTTGCACTTCAACCACTCGTCCTGCTACTCCTTATGAGGGGCAGATGATCTATGAAACAGACACTGACCTAATACTTTTTTGGGACGGGGCCTCGTGGAAAATATGTGGGGGCAACATGCCAACCTGTATTATCAGGACCTCAACTGCACAAACAGGCATCGGGCAAGATGTGTGGACGCAGGCGACGTTCCCCAACACAATTACTGATATTAACCGTGGCGGCTTTACTATCAGTGGTGGGGCTATCACAATCCCTAGTGGGATGGGGGGCATCTACCATGTCGCAGGTCAGATGCAGTGGGACGCAAACACATCAGGATTGCGTGGCGCTGCGTTTGCCACAACGACATCGCTGAACATTAGTATTGTGTCGTATGTTGCTGCTACAGGGGGAAGTTATATGAGATGCGCATTCTCAGGCGTAGCCTCCCTTACTGCGGGGGTCTCATATTGTATTAGTCTGATTCAGTCTGGGTCAGGTGGTGTGCGAGCGACAGACCCTGCATACATGCCCAATACACTTTCTCTAACAATGTTGAGTCCATAATGACAATCTCTAATCAAGCCTCTGGTATCCGTCCTGGTGTATGTACTAGCACTACACGCCCTGCTACTCCCTATGAGGGTCAAATGGTCTATGAAACAGATACTGATCTTTTAAAAATTTGGAACGGCTCTGTATGGCGTACTTTAGCATTTGCCACGCCAACTAACGGAACAATACTGCAAACAATCTCTGCAACAACTGCAACCCAAGTAATTAATAATACGAGCACATTTGCAGATACTGGGTTGACAGCAACAATCACACCTACATCAGCAAGCTCTAAAGTTCTCGTTTTGGTGTCACAAAATGGCTGCAACAAGCGTGCTGGCAACTCAACTAGTCATTTTCATTTACAATTGCTTCGCGGTGCAACATCAATACAAATTCTTGATAGTGGCGGTGGATATACGGGGACAAGTAGTGACTTGTTCTTTGGTTCTATTTGTTCTGTTTACTTGGATTCTCCCGGTACAACGAGTGCTATTACCTATAAAACGCAATTCAGAAATAATTTTAATGGCGCTAGTGTTGAGGTTCAGGCAAACTCATCCTCATCAACTATGACCCTTATGGAAATTGCAGCGTAGGATATAGCTATGTTTTATAACGATATAATTTCTTATAATGAACCAAACATAATATATAGTGGCACTTTAGTTGTTTCTGTTCCAGGTCTTTCTAATCCAATTATTATTAGCCCCATTACTATAATAATAGATCCAGTAGATGATTATTCTAATTTTACTACCGTTGCAATTACCTCTTATGAGGTAACTGGCACAGGTATTATAACGATAGAAACTACCGATATTAACGCTCAAGCAATATCTCAATCATCTATAATAGTTATTCGTCCATCTGGAGAAATAGCAATAGAGCCAATTTAAGCTCAAATATTGTTTTAAAACAGTACTATTATAAATATAAAATTACTTAGGGGTATTTATGAGCGCAGCAAATGTATTGGTTAACGATACAGTAAGAATTAAAGTACATTTTATAGACATTAATTCTACTACTCAAGAGCAGGTTGATGTTAGTCCAGCAACTGTATCGGTTAAAATATATAATTCGGATGATCAACTAATACTTTCTGATTCTGCAGATCCAGAGGTTGGATCTACTTCAAGATACTATTACGACTACACTCCATCAGTCGCTGGTGTTTATAAAATATCGTTTTTAGGCATTCTTGCAGACGCAACAATGATAGCTGTTGATCAGCAATTATATGTCAGCACATCCTCATCAGAGTATAAGCCATCTGTGACTTTAAGATCAACCGAAACAATTGTTTTTTCTGCCGACATAATGCCACTATTTATAGATCCTGAGGAAGTAAAGCTTTACTTTCCAGAGGCTTCTTTATTAGAAATAGCTGAAATTATTCACAATTATAGTCTTGAAGTTAAAAAAACTCATGGCTTAAAAGATGACGATGATGGCTCTAACCTTCCTTTTAATGTTACTGAATACATAAAAGCAGCGTCGTGTTGTGATCTAAGTAGAACCTATGGCTATGGAGGAGATGATGAGCAGTCTGTAAGAATAGGCGATTTACAGATCTCTAATAGAAACTTTCCAAGAACAGTTGTTACAAGAGGAAATGCTGTGACATGGTGTCAGATAGCTACGGCTCTTAGGTCGGAAATGATAGCTAGTAAAGTTGGAATGAGAGCTGTACAGCCAAAAGGTATACCAACAGAAACTATAATAACATCCCCAGTAGATCCTCAAACTGGTAGTATTGTTTATTTATCAGATACAACTCAAATAGCTTCTGAAAACTTTGGTATAGAAAATAAAGGAAAAATACCAAGCAGAAGATTAAAGAAGTATGATTGATCCAGCCAAAGTATTTAAGAGCACTCTAAGACAGTGGGGTCATGATATTCTTTTGCAAAGAAGATTAGATGATAATATGAAATATTCTTCTAAGGTAGAAAAAATTACAACAAGAAGGTCCGCTCCATCATCTGGATCTCAAACAAACGCAATGAGCGAAGATGCAGAAGGTCTAACCGTAAATGCTGAGATGATATATTATTTTGAGTCTCATGTAAATCCTAAAAGTGGCGATAGAATTTATGAAAATTATCCTACCGGTCAACAAATATTTCTTATAGATGAAGCTGTTCCAGTTATGGGAAAGTTTGGAAAAGTTATTTACTGGGTAGCTGGAGTCACTAGAGAAGGTTCTTAGTATGTTATTGGCTTATAGAAATCAAAAAATTAATTTTAGATTTGGATTTAATAATGGTGTTAATTATTACGATCCTCTTTTGCAAACTTTGCCAATAGATGTATATGTATCTGTCATTAGAGGTTTAAATGGTTATGGAAGTGTGATTCTTAATCCTATTTCTTTAATAAATTCAAGCTTTAGAATAACAAATATATCAGCTGGTTCAAAAGACTCAAATAATTACATTCACCCTACAATGACATTTTCAGTTAGCCACAATCTTGATGTTGGTGATGTTATCGTTGTTTATGGTGTTGGTGGAAATTATGATGGAGATTATGAAGTAGAAGAAATTATTTCTACTACTTCTGTAAAAATGAAATCATATAAACCAGTAAGTTTGTCTCTATCTTCTTTTGATAATTCAAAACACATAGCTAGAGCTGCCATTAAATCATCTGCTTATATAAAAAGAGTTTCTGATTCTGAATATAATTTTATATATACTGTTCCAGACAATTTACATCCTGGTCAGTATACAGTTATTGTCAAAACTGAATTTGCTAGTGAAGATAAAATAATGGAAATAAATTTCCAAGTATCTCAAGATAAAGCTCAAAAAACAGCAAAGATTACTTCTGCAAAAGTTCAAGATGGCATAGCTACAATATATACGAATCAAGAACATAATTTTTCAGTAGAAGATTACATAAGCGTACAAACAGAATCTTTAACTTTTAATGGAAATTATTATGTTCAATCAATTCCTTCATCAAATCAAATATCCTATCAGTTAAGTGTTCCCAACGCCGATCTTCAAAACTTTTCCACCTTAGGTAGGGTTGATTTAATTAACACCGAAGGATTATCACCTGTTTTATCTGGTCCAAATCAACCAACCAAAATTAGTTACAGACCAATATATGATAGTTTGCAACCATTTAGTACAAATTCAATTTTATTATTAGGTCATGCAGACGGTATTGAAATAAATGACATAATAAGAATTAGTTCAATACAAGAAGCAGTTAACTTACTGGGCGCTGATGGAAAATCTCCATTATTAAGAGGTGTTTTTGAGGCATACAATTCTGGAGCAAGAGATATTTTTATTTGTGCAGTAGCACCAATGAGCGAATATGTTGAGTCAACTTCAGACAGAAATGAAAGGTTAGCTACACTACATTCGTCTTCTGCTACTCCATCTAAAAGAACGTTTTATGAAAAGTATTACGAAAGATTAGAGGCAGCTTATTCGGTTGTAAAATATTATGAATTTATTGACATAATTGTTCCGCTAGAAGCTAGTATTATTCAAACTGGTGGAGTAGATTTTGTAACTCAACTAGCCGCTTATTGTACTGATTTTCATAACACAACTGGTTTTGTCCAAATAGGAATTATTGGATCAAGATCTAATGGAATCAAAGATTCAGACATAGCAGAGTTTGAGTCAAGTTCTAAGTTTAAAAATAAATACACCACTTATGATATAAATGGAGAAATAAATTCAGACATTGGTAGATTTATTGTTCCAATATATGGAGAGCTAAACTTTAACCATATTGGGTTTCCAGTTTCTTATACTGGAACAGCAGCTGCAGCTTTTGCTGGCACCGTTTCTAGTACCGAAGTTTCTAGAGGCATAATTAGAAAAAGACTGCCAGCAGGATATTCGCTTTATGGAGCAGACCTGTCGACAGAGTCACTTGCTAGGCTAGATAATTTAGGTATTAATACAATATATAGAGGCAGGAGAGCTAAAAGAGGAAATCCATACGAAGTATTTATCTCAAATGATTATACTATGGCATCCAGAAATAGCGTATTTAGCAAACTGCCGCAGGTAAGACTAGCAGCCATGGTTATAAATGAGATTAAATCCATAGGATATAATTCTATTGGTAAATTTGCCTATGAGACAGTTGTTTCAAAAGTCAAGTCAATGCTAAATATACTAGTTGCAGCAAAAGCAATTAATGATTACGATCTCGATGCATACGCAGATAAGTATATTAAAGGATCTATGATTTTTCAATTAACTTTAATTTCATCTCTCAATTTAAAAACTATAAATTTTTCAGTAACAGCAGGACCAGGAGCATAAATGCCACAAGAACCAATTCCGTTTCCTCAAGCAGGTATTAACGACACTTGGCCAAATTCGATGTTTGGTCAACCACTAAAGGCAAACGGCAACCTTTCCTACGCAGAGTTTATAGATGTTGTTAAAATATTATGGGACAGACTATATCCAGATATAGATATAGTTCCTACTTCTAACGGAAAATACGCAAAGTATCCATGTATTGCCTACGGCATAGAGCTTAAAAAAGCACATAATAATGAACCAAAGCCAAGGACTAGACAGTTTATAAAAGAAGAATCCCAGTATATATATGGTCAAAGATTTCAAAATGTTGTCTCATTTACAGTAATGACAAGGGCAGAAGCAGGGTCTATAGATTCCACTATTTCTGAGGATCAAAAGATAACCGAACTATCATATGTAGGCGCTGAAGTGGCGGATAGAATAATAGATGTTTTTGAGGACTTTATGCTAGAGTATACTCCTATTTTTAAAGCCTTAGGTGCGTCAGAATTTGTATACGCTAGAAGGCTTTCTGATGAAGAAATCAATAAAGATCAAACAGATATTATTAAAAGAACTGTTACATATATGTTAACAACAGAAAAGCTTTTAGCAGCATCAGTTGATAAAATAGAAAAAATAGTCCTAGATGTCAGGCAGTACTACGCCTATGAAAAAGAGCTAATAGACAAGGCTAGGTCAACTGCAACGCCAAACTTTGAAGGAACAGAAATAAATATTGTAGACCTATATCAATCTGCCACCCCAAACGAATAATGTAGTTGTTTTTATAAGTTGTGCATTACTATAAGTTCTGAATTAGTCCCATATATCCGTAAGCGGAGGTTAAAACTTAAATGGCTCTACCTGGTGTAAAAACAATATTAAAAGACCGCTTTTATAGCATCTCTCGTCAGGATACACCTGTCGGGCCTAGAATTGTGGTCATAGCAAAGAGAAGCACAGCTTCTGGTACAGGAAATGTGCAAGATCTTGACGTTATACAAGTAACCAAAGAAGAAGATGTTGTCACAGCCTTTGGTGCAAACTCAGACTGTCACAGAGCTTATGTAGAGCTCGTTGCAGGGGGTGCTGATAGAATCTATATGGTTCCCCTTCCATCAGCTGCTGTCGTAAGAGCAGGAAGCTCAGTTGTTTCTGCAGACATTCTTGCCTCATCTGGTGGTGCAAGTATATTTGACGATGTGTTTATTGCCGTAGAGGCTGCAAACCCAGACATCGTTATTCCTTGGGGTCGTGGTGGTCACTCATATGATTGGGACTATGCTGGCGCAACACCAAACACCTCAACTACAGCTCCAGACTTTGGCTTCTATGCTGATGATACAACAACTGTTCTTAATAGCATGATGTACAAGGTTGCAGGAGCCCTAAAGACAATTAATGAGAGTAGCCATCCTTGCTATGCAATCATGGGTGTTAAGCCATATGTTAGCACCAGTGAAGTCATGACCCCATCACAGGTTACTTCACATCTAACACTTCCTAATCTCCCAAGCAATGGATCAGACTCAGCCCTAAAGGAACTTGCTCGTCACATAAGCGTCGTTGCAACAGAAATCAAGACTTCTGGCTATCCAGAAGATTGGGGCTATGCAAATGGAGCAAGCGCAATGGCATCTGCACTTAGCAGAATGGCTTCTTATGTCTCTCCAGTTAACAAGGTTGTTTTCAACGTTGCCAAGCTAAGATACAACGCTTCAAGATCAACACTTAATGCCCTTTCAGACAAGTCAGTAAACAGTGTTATTCTTAACTTCAATAGAGCTCCAATCTTTAGTGATGGTCTCACTTACGCAAATCAAACATCCGACTTTACAAGACTTTCTACCTTGAAGATTGTTAACGAAGTTACTCTTCTTGTTCGTCAAGTATGTCAAAAGTTTGTTGGCGAAGCTTCAACCATTCAAACAAGAAACTCAATGGAGACTGCAATTACCTCCGCCCTTAGAGGAATGATGCAGCTTGGCGCTCTTCTAGATGGAGACTTCACCGTAACATATGTCCCAGCCGAAAATAAGGCTATAGTTGACTTGGTTGTTACACCAGCATTTGAACTTAAGAGCATTGAAGTTCAAGTATCAATTAGTCTCGGCGCAGGCTGATTCTAATATTTAAACATATATAAATATACCGAATTGGAGGGTATAATATGGCTAGCGAATACTATGACGGACCAGTAAATAAGTACTTACAGACTTATACTACATTTTCTGGTGCAGACATTGTTGCCACTTTTGGTGGCGTTGAAATTGGTGCTCTTTCGGGAATCACCTTTTCAGTTACAAGAGAAAAGGCTCCCATTTACACAATGGGTTCACCAAACCCACGCTCTTTCTCAAGAGGCAAGAGAGGAATTGCTGGATCACTAATCTTTACTGTTTTTGATCGTCCAGCTCTCTACACAATGCTTGAGACCAACTACAATACACCTAATAGACAAGTTTTCTACACAAGAGCACACAACACTCTTCCAGGAGACTCTGGTCACAAGAGAGGCATTGCAGAGGTTGCAAGCACAGTAAGAGACGTAACTGACAAGATTCCTTTCTATGCAGACCAAATTCCACCATTTGACATTACAATCACATTTGCTAATGAATATGGCCAAGCAGCTGCTAGATCAATCTATGGCGTTGAACTTCTAAACGAAGGTTCTGGCGCTTCGATGGACGACATCGTTATCGAAGAGACAATGACCTACGTTGCCCGCGAAATCGGACCAATGTATAGAATATCAACAGATCAGATGAAGGCAAGATTTAATGACGATGACCTTAGCGCCATCATCAGCAAGGACGCCCCAGCTTCTGCTCAGATGAATACTGCAATTATTCGTCCATAATAACAATTAGCGTTTAGTCGATAAATAGTGGAGGATGGTTATCTGTCCTCCACTATTTATTTTATATAGGAGCAATCATGGCATCTAATGAATTTCCATCAAACCCTTCTACCGATACCGTATACACTATCAATGGAAGAACTTGGAAATGGACGGGTTCTGAATGGGCACTAAATAATGGTGTTAATCCTGATTTAGAAACTCTAACTACTCTTACCTCTAGAACACAAAGAGCATCTTTATATAAAGATAATATAAAGCAGTTTAGAGCAGCAAACCAACTGCCAGATCCATTTTCGGACATGTCTTTTTCTGGTGCAGACATCCATGCCACGATGGTTATACCTAAAATAGGTCAAAATGGTGTTGTTCAAGATGACGGGGAAATACTTGAATTGGCAGAACTGCAAACAATATCATACTCTATACACAGAGAGAACAGCCCCGTAAGAACATTAGGTCACGTTAATCCTAGAGGGTTTGTTAAAGGTGCTCGTACAATAGCCGGTTCAATGGTTTTTACCGTTTTTAATGAATACGCATTTTATAGAATATCTAATTATAAAAAACAATTAGCAAATACAAATGGACTATATTCGCCTTTGGCAGATATGTTACCTCCAATTGATATAGTCTTAAGTTTTTTTAACGAATATGGACTTGCAGCTAAAATGAAGATATTTGGCGTTACTATAATAGACGAAGGTCAGACAATGTCTATTGATGACTTGATCACGGAACAAACGTATACTTTTATGGCAAGGGGAATCCAACCACTTGTTCATTTAGATCCAGCTGATGATTCTTTAAGATATCCAAGCAATCTGGCGCAAGAGCAAAGGGAAAGACTTCAAATTACCCAAAATGCTTTCGGTGATTCTGTCGTTTCAAGTTACAAAAACTTTATTGATATAATAAATAAACTTCCAAGATAATAGGAGATTAAATGAGCGCACCATACAGACCGTTTAGTGCATATATTCCATACGGTGATTATGTTGGGGCTAATAAAATGGTTGGCTCTGGAAGCACTTTTGATCCATTGTCCCCAGAAATAGATTTAATTTGGGCTGGTGGTAAAAGTTCTAATGATCCAAGATTTAGTAATTATTATGATTACTATTTTTCTGGAGAAGATATTAAAGTTTATATTGATGGTTTGTTTGATCCAAAAGATGAACTAGATATTCAAAGTTTTGCTTTTACTGTTAAACAAGAAAAAACACCTGTTTATGGGTTTTGGTCATACAACTTTGACGCCATGATGCACGGCACAAGATTGATAGCTGGATCTTTTACTGTTTATTCAAGATATCCAAGAAGAATGACAGAACTTCTTGAGAAAGCAGCTCAGGAAAGAGTTAATTCAGCTTCCAATAAGTCAAACTCTAGTAGTGTAGTTTCTTTAATGAGATCACAGTCTGAATCTTTAGTTGACGAACAAAACCTAGAAAGATACTGGGGATATAGTCAATTGGATAGAATAACATTTGACCCAGCTAGTCAATCTGCAAGTGAAAAAAATATCTTTAGCTCACATCCTCCATTTAACTTTGTTATTATGTACGGAGTACAGGATTCTAGCTTGACACCAGCAACAACAACTAGAAATGATTCATCTGGGACTTCTCAGCAAATGGATAACCTAGATAGAATAATGGCTACAGACATTAATCAAAGAACTGTTAAAATTAATCCTGGCACCACTCCAATGAAAATAGTTTTACAAAGCGTTCATTTAACTGGTGTTTCTATGGGGTATTCTCCAGGTGGGGCACCCTTGGTAGAGACTTATGACTTTTTAGCTAGAGATCACTACTTCACCGACGCAAATTCCGATACTGATCCATATAAGGGTTTAAGAGCTAATGTTACATCACAGCAATCAAATGGAACAACTACCAATGGAGGTGGAGGTCCAACTGTTTTAAATGTTAGATAAGTCAAATATGAGTATGTTAAAAATGATATAATGTATAGAAATTTAAATTCAAGGAGTTTTTATGGCGCAGGAAAGAAAAGTAGTAGTAAAACAAGCAGATGAAAATTTAGCAGAAATGGCACAAGCAGATTCAGCTGAAGTGTTTTCTGTTAACAATAGTGTAGCTGAAGATCAAGAAGCAGTTATTG